>Ga0126381_100006749_pt1 | contig 12727 bp, 7 predicted proteins | sample PanSoiMetPlot_28_FD_96465 | JGI IMG/M metagenome (GOLD analysis project Ga0126381, IMG submission 96465) | Tropical forest soil microbial communities from Panama - MetaG Plot_28 | ecosystem: Environmental > Terrestrial > Soil > Tropical forest > Bulk soil | place: Panama | collected 2016-02-17
CGCCGAGGTGGCGGGGCGGATCTGCCGGCGGCTGGATGGCATCCCGCTGGCCGTCGAGCTGGCGGCGGCCCGGCTGCGGGCAGTGCCCGCCACCGAGCTGGACGCCCGGCTGGACCAGCGGTTCGCCATCTTGACTGGGGGGTCGCGGGCGGCGCCGCCGCGGCAGCAGACGCTGCGCGCGATGGTGGACTGGTCCTGGGAGTTGCTGACCGGCCCGGAGCGGGCGGTGCTGGCCCGGCTGTCGGTGTTCGCCGGCGGGTTCGGTCTGGCCGCGGCCGAGGCGGTCGCCGGGGACTCCGACGTGTCCGCCGCGGAGGTATTGGGGCACCTGGGTGCGCTGGTGGACAAGAGCCTGGTCCAGTTCGGTGGCACCGGGACCGGCCTGGGCCGGTACCAGCTGCTGGAAACCGTCCGCCAGTACGCGGCCGCCCAGCTGGACGCGCTGGGCCCGGCGGCGGCCGATGCGGCCCGGGCCGCGCACCGCGACTACTTCCTGGCCCTGGCCGAGACGGCCGCCCCGCACCTGACCGGGCCCGATCAGGCCGAGTGGCTGGACCGGCTCGACGCCGAGCTGAGCAACCTGCGGGCCGCGATCGCCTTCAGCCAGGCCCAGCCCGGCCCCGAGCCGGGCCTGCGGCTGGCCGCCTCGCTGCACCTGTACTGGCGGGCCCGCGGGCACGCTGCCGAAGGCGCCGGCGCGCTGCGGTCGCTCCTGGGCGCCCCCGCCGCCCAGGAGGCAACACTGCCGCGCGCCCGGGCCCTGGTCGCAGCGGCTGGCCTCCTCGACAGGACAGGCGGGTACGCGACTGCCGGGGACTATTGCCAGGAGGGGCTGGTCATTGCTCGCGCCGCCGGCGAAGAGAGACTGGTCGCCGAGCTGCTGTACATGCGGGCCTGGGTCCTGCTACGCCAGGGGCAGCCCGGCGCCGCGTTGCCGATGATCGAGCAGGGCCTGGGCCTGGCCCGCCGCCTCGGGGAGGCCTACCTGACTGGCTGCCTGCTATGGACCCGGTCGTACGCCACGGCCCGTGAGGGGGACCATGCAGGTGCAGCCCGCGATACGGCCGAGGCCCTGCGGCTCTTCCGCCAGACCGGTGACCGGCTCCAGGTGGGGGCGACGCTGGGCAACCTCGGCTACTACGAGCTGTCGGCGGGCGACCTGGACGCCGCCCGCGGCCACCTGGCCGAGTCGCTCGACATCGCCCGTGCGCTCAACGCCCGCTCCGACATCGTCTACGGGACAGTCAACCTTGGCCTGGCCGAGTACCTCGGCGGCTCGCCGGACGCGGCCGAGGCTTTGTTCGCCGAATCACTCGACCTGGCCCGGCGTATGGGGATGAAGGCGTCCATGGCCTACGCGCTGATCGGCCTGGCCCTGGCCGGCCGCCGCGGCGGCGGCCCGGGCTGGTCCGCCCGGCTGCATGGCGCGGCCGACCAGGTCCTGGCCGACCTGGGCGAGGCCGTCGATCCGCTGGAAGCCCGGCTGGCCGAACTAAACCGCCAGCGCCTGCGCGCCGCTATGGGCGACGATGCCTTCGAGGCCGAATATGCCGCGGGCCGTACCCTCGAGGCCGCGCAGGTGCTGACTGCACTCAACCGCACGGGCGCAGCGGCCACGCCGGTGCGGGTGGCCGCGTCCGACGAGGTCGCGTCGGCGCTGACGCCTCGCGAGCGCGACGTGCTCAAGCTCGTCGCGCAGGGGCTGAGCAACGCCGACATCGCCCGGCGACTCTTCTTGAGCGAGCACACCGTCCACCGGCACCTGGCCAACATCCTGCGCAAGCTCGGCGTCTCCTCACGTGCCGCGGCCGCCGCCCGGGGCGCGCGCGCCGGGCTCGTCTGAGCCTGGCCCGATCGGGCCATCTGCCGCTGCCGCATGAATGTGGCGCTAACGGGCGAAGCGCTGGCGCGGCGCTGCCGGATACCACTGGGCATCAGCCGAAAGGTCACCAGGCCAGCCTTGCGCACCGCGGCGCGGGCCCGCCGCCCCCAGACCATGGACCAGTACATCGACCTCCTCGGCCTGCCCAGCGACGGGGCGCTGCGCGCCTCGGTGGGCCTGGCCTCCAACGTCGACGACGTGGAGCGGTTGCTGGCCTTCGTGCAGGCCACCTACACCGATCGCGCGGCCGACACCACCGGCCTGGCGCCCCGGCGGGCTGCTAGGCCACCGATCCTCACTGGGCGCCGTGCTCGAACGCCGCCGCCAGCGGCAGCGCGAAGGCCCAGCGTCCCCGGCGGCCACCGCCGACCCCGTCCCCCGCGCGGCCCGGCCGGCAGCCGATAGGGTTAGTCAGTGTCCGCGATCACGAGTGCGGGGGCCGGCGCCGGGGATCCGGTCTGGCCGGCCGGGGACTATGGATTCGTGGTGGTCGCCAGCCGGCTGCCCGTAGACCGGGTCGACGACCCTGACGATCCGGACCGCGCGCCCGAGTGGCGGCGCAGTCCCGGCGGGCTGGTCACCGCGCTCGAGCCGGTCATGCGCGCCGCGAACGGCGTGTGGGTGGGGTGGCCTGGCTCGGCGGGCCCGGCGCTGGGGCCGTTCGAGGCCGACGGCATGCCCCTGGTCGGCGTGGGCCTGTCCGAGGCCGAGGTCGCCGACTTCTACGAGGGGTTCTGCAACGCCACGCTGTGGCCGCTGTATCACGACGTCATCGTGCCGCCGATGTTCCACCGCGAGTGGTGGGAGTCCTACGTCACGGTCAACCGGCGCTTCGCCGAGGCCGCGGCCGAGCAGGCCGCCGCCGATGCCACGGTGTGGGTGAACGACTATCAGCTCCAGCTGGTCCCCGGGATGCTGCGCGCGATGCGCGGCGACGTGCGCATCGGCTTCTTCAACCACATTCCCTTCCCTGGTTACGAGATCTTCGCCCAGCTCCCGTGGCGCCGTCAGATCATCGACGGCCTGCTGGGCGCGGACCTGCTGGGCTTCCAGCGGCACAGCGACACCACGAACTTCCTGCGGGCTTGCCGCCGGGCCGCCGGGAGGACCACCCGGGGATCGCTGATCAGGGTCCCGGACCCGGCCGGGGTCCGCGAGGTCCGGGCCGCCGCGTTCCCGGTCTCCATCGACGCGGCGGCGTTCGGCGAGCTGGCCCGCCGCGGCGACGTCCTGGCCCGGGCGCGGGAGATCCGGGAGGCGATCGGCAAGCCCGACGTCGTCCTGCTCGGCGTCGACCGCCTCGACTACACCAAGGGCATACGGCACCGGCTCGAGGCCTACAGCGAGCTGCTCGACGAGGGCCGGCTGCAGTCACCGGGGGCGGTGCTCATCCAGGTGGCCAGCCCCAGCCGGGAGCGCGTCGAGCAGTACCGCCTGCTGCGCGACGAGGTGGAGGTCACGGTCGGGCGGATCAACGGGGACCACGGCGAGCTGGGCAGCACCCCCGTGCACTACCTGCACCAGTCCTACCCGCGAGAGGAGATGGCCGCGCTGTACCTGGCGGCCGACGTCATGCTGGTGACCTCGCTGCGCGACGGGATGAACCTGGTCGCCAAGGAGTTCGTCGCCTGCCGGAACGACGAGACCGGCACGCTCGTGCTCAGCGAGTTCACCGGTGCGGCCGACGAACTGGTCGGCGCCTACCTGGTCAACCCGCACGACATCGAGGGGCTCAAGGACACCATCATGCGCGCGGTGACGGCTTCCCCCGCCGAGGCACGGCGCCGGATGCGCTCGATGCGCAGGCGGGTGTACGAAAACGACGTGGCCCACTGGGCCGCGAGCTTCCTCGATGCCCTCAAGGGGTCGCCCCACCACCAACGGCAAGGAGTCTCCTCATGACCGACCAGTCCACCGTCGCGGCCGGCTTAGCCTCCGGGCCGGACATACCGGAGGTCATGCGCGCGGCGGTGCTGTTCGGCCCCGGTGACATCCGCGTGGTCGACCGCCGCGTCCCGCAGCCTGGACCGGACGAGGTGCTCGTCAAGGTGGCGATGTGCGGGATGTGCGGGACCGATCTGAAGATCTTCGACGGTCATTTCCCGCTCACGCCGCCGTTCGGGGACTTCACGCCCGGCCACGAGTGGACCGGGACGGTGGCGGCGCTCGGCAGCCGGGTGGACGAGTTCGCGGTCGGCGACCGGGTATGCATCGAGGCGCACAGCGGCTGCGGCCGGTGCGACAACTGCCTGGTCGGCAAGTACACGGCGTGCCTCAACTACGGCCACCGGGCCAAGGGGCACCGCGCCACGGGGATGACGGCGGACGGCGGCTTCGCCGAGTACGCCGTCCACGGCGTCGGCTCCCTGTACGCGCTGCCGCCTTCGCTGTCCTTCGAGGACGGCGTGCTCATCACCACCGCGGGCACCGGCCTGTACGGGATCGACGTGGCCGGCGGTTACATCGCCGGGCAGGACGTCGTGGTGTTCGGGCCCGGGCCGGTCGGGCTCATGACCGTGCAGGCATGCCGGGCCCTCGGCGCCGGGCAGGTCATCCTGGTCGGCACCCGCCCATCCCGCCTCGAGCTCGGGCGCCGGCTGGGCGCGGACCACGTGATCAACGTCAACGAGGCCGATCCCGTGCCCGCCATCCTCGGCCTCACCGCAGGCGCCGGCGCCGACATGGCCATCGAGTGCTCCGGCGCGGTTCGGGCCCCGCAGCAGTGCGCCGAGGTCACCAAGCGCGCCGGCAAGATCGTCGTCGTTGCGTTCTACCCCGGCCCGGTGACCCTCGACCTCAGCGCGATCGTCCGCAGCGACATCAGCATCCACACCTCTCGCGGGGAGGGCGGCAACAATGTCAAGCGAGCCGTCGCCCTGGCCGCGCAGGGCAGGCTCCGCGGGGCCGAGCTGGTGACCCACCGCTTCCCCCTGGCGGAGATCGACACCGCGCTGCGGGTGATGCGCGACCGCGTCGGCGACCCGGTCAAGGTGGTGGTCGAGCCGTAATCTGCATTAGCCAGATGGTCCGGCGCCCGTGCTACCCTCCGCCGCCAGCGAAGGGCTGCTCGGCGTCGTGCCCGTAGATCCACGCGTTGTGCGCCAGCGGGTCCTCGCGGGCGAAGGCCGCGTCGCGGTCCCGCTGCGCCGGGCCGTCGGGCAGGTGGTTAATGTGCTGCCGGTCGTGGCTGATCGTCTGGACCCTGGTCGTCCGGGGCTTGCGGATGGCCTCGTACCGGCTCAGCGCGGCGGCGGGATCGGACCCGTCGTCGCCCAGGCAGCCGGCCAGGACGGCGGCGTCCTCGATGGCCTGCGCGGCGCCCTGGGCGAGGAACGGGAACATCGGGTGCGCGGCGTCCCCGGCCAGCGCGATCGGGCCGTTCGTCCAGCGGGCAAACGGGTCGCGGTCCAGCAGCGCCCAGCGGCCGGTCCGCTCGGCCGCCTGCAGCAGGCCGGACAGCTGCGGCGCCCAGCCCGCGAACTCCGCGCGCAGGTCCTCGATGCGACCCTCGGCCGACCATGACTCCACGTGGTAGTCGTGCGCCGGCGTGAGCGCGACCAGGTTCACGTAGCGGCCGGCCGATATCGGATAGTGCACGAGGTGGCGCCCGGGCCCGAGCCACAGCGTCTGCACCGGCCGCAGCGCGAACGCCGGGGCGTGCTCCGCCGGCACCAGGCAGCGGTAGGCGCAGGTACCGGAGAACCTCGGCGGCCCGGTCGTCAGCACGGCGTCGCGCACCACCGAGTGCAGGCCGTCGGCGCCGATCACGACGTCGGCCGTGGCGCCCGAACCGTCGGCGAAGGTCAGTTCCACGTGATCCGGCTGGCGGCGGACCGCGACGCAGCGCGCGCCCAGCTGCAGCACCGGTTCGGGTACCGCCTCGGCGAGGACCGCCAGCAGGTCGGCCCGGTGCGCGGTGTAGGTGTGCTCGCCGTAGAGCCGCTCACACTCGGCGCCGAGCCGCTGGGAGAACAGCACGCTCCCGTCCTGCCAGCGGCGGAACTCCCAGCCCACCTCCAGCGGCACGGCCAGATCCCGGAACCGATCCATGACGCCGAGGCTGCGCAGCAGCCGCGCGGCGTTGGGCGCCACCACGAGGCCCGCGCCGACCTCGGTGAGCATGGGGGCCTGCTCGTAGACCGTCACCGGCAGGCCGGCGCGGTGCACGAAGCCGGCCGTGGCCAGCCCTCCGATCCCTCCGCCCACGACCGCGATGCGCAGATTCTTGGCGTGTTGCATCCCGGTTCATGATGCCCGGGTTCAGGGCGCGGCGGCCCACCGGATCGTGAACCTGTCGAGGATGTACCCGAACGCGTTCGCCGTCGGCTGGACGAAGTTGTCCCGGATGGTCAGCGTGGCCTGGCTCTCCGCGGCGTTGATCAGCGGCCGGGTGATCTGGCGCACATGGGTGGACCGGTAGAAGGCGATCTGCTGTGCCTGGGCGTAGAGCACCGACTGGGCGAACTGCGGCCGCAGCAGCACGCCGCACCCGAATCCGGGATAGGTCCAGCTGTGCTGCGTCGCGACCGGCCGGGACGGGATGTTGTCGATGGTTACGTCGTGCACCGACTGAGGGAGCTGCGGTGGCGGGAGCACCATGGCCACCGTCACGTGCCCGGGCTTGCCGTTCAGCGGGCGGCTGACGACCTGCAGCCGGTAGTGACCCGTCGCCGGTGCCCACCAGGCGGGACCGGGATTGAGGTCCACAGTCGCCGACGCGTAACCCAGCGCGTAGAAGGTGCTGGAGTACCAGCACGGCCACGGACCGATGTTCTTGGAGACCTTGTGCGTGAACAGGAAGGTGAAGCTCGCCCGGCCGAGAGCGGGCCGCGAGATGCCCTCGATCCGCTGCAGCACCCAGGGGCCCACGTCGGTGTTGCTGGTGCTGCCGGACACGATCGTCTGCCAGGGCCAGGCGAACTTGATGTGCGGCAGATGGACGTTCACCCCCACCAGGTGCAGGGCCGCCGACAGCGCGACGAGCACCAGGTACGCCACGGCCCGGCGGAAGATGAGGCCCAGGGCCACCGCCATCACCGTCCACTTCAGCCAGCGCGGGACGCGGCGGCGGGGGCGGCGCCGCCGTGGCTCGCCGCCGGGCCGCTCCGGAACGGTGTCGCGGTCGGCGCCGGGCCATGACGCAGGCCATCCGGCCGGACCAGGGATGTCGTGACGCTCTGGCCAGGGGTCCGGGTCGGGCAGCGTGCTGGGCCTGGCCGGTCCGTCGATGTCCAGCCCGCGGTACCGGCCGTCCGCGTGTTCCCAGGCCAGCTCGCGCTGCCGCGACCTGTTGATGGTGAGCATGCTCATCAGCAAGAGCAAGAGACGTACCACGGGTCGACCCTCCTTATCTAGCTCGCACGGCGCTTAGGCGGTGGCCGGGTAGTGCAGGCTCAGCACGACCGGCACGGCGCCGAACGGCCTGCGGAACCGGGCTCCGGGCCTGTCAGGGGTATGCCGCTCGTCGATGTTGGGCCAGCGCATGTTGAGGTGCTGGACGGTGAGGCCGGCTACGGCGTAGGGGAACTCCATCGGCGAGGTGTGGTGCTGCCGGAGCAGCCCGCCCCACCGGAACGCCGCGAACGCGCTGGCCAGGTCGGTGACGGACAGCCGGCGTCGCGCGGTCAGGTCCACGCCGTACACCGAGCACGCTAGGTCAATCAGGTCGTCAGCGCATTGCTCCAGCGCCGCCGACTTCGTCCGGTAGGCCGTCCCGTCCGCATTGACCGCGCCGAGTTTTTCCCCGTGCACTGGCGAGTAGCGCGGACGGGCCTCGCACTGCATCCAGTCGCAGGCCGCCAGCAGCTGCCACGGGAGGCCCGTCTGCCCGGCCACGTCCCGGTACAGCAACTCGGAGCGGGTCAGCGGCACCTTAGCCGACGCGAAGAAGGCCTTGCCGACCGACGGCGGCAGGTGCACCTGATACGGAGTCGCGGCGGGCTTGGCCTTGCGCGGTGCCTTCCTGGGCGCGGCGCGGTCGGCTGGGGTGGCGGGCCGCCAGTCCGACATCGTCCGCGCGGACGACATCGCCGCGGACAGGTGCTGGTAGGAGAACGACTGAGTCTCCGGCTCCGGTGTCACGCCGGGCGCGGGCTGGGCGGGCGCAGGTGCGGTGCGGCCCGCCGCGGCCCGGGCTCGCCGGGTAGCGCCCGGCGCCCGCCCGGCGGCGGCCGGGACCTTGCGGCCGGCCGGCGCCGGTGCGGCCGTAGCCGGCGACGGCGGGGGCGCGGTCGCCGTCACGCCCGGTATCACCGGCCACGGCTGCGCGGCAGTCGGCGCCGGATCAGCGGCGACGGGCGGGGAGGCGGCGCCGGTCGCCGCGGGCCCGGAAGGCGCCGGCGCGGGCCAAGATGAGCTCGGGGACGGGCCAGGCGCGCTCGGTGACGGCTGGGAGGCGCTCGGCGACGGCGTCGGCGCCGAGGGAGAGGGCTGGGGCGCGCTCGGCGAGGAGCCGGAAGGTGCCGTGCTGGGCGTCGGAGACGGTGCGGTGCTGGGCGCCGGCCTGGGCGAGGTACGGCGCGGCCGCGGCGTGGCGGCCGGGCCGGGCGCGGCCGGTCTGGACGGCGCAGGCGCCGCTCGGGTGGCCGCGGTGTCGTACCGGTAGAGGTTGTACCGCTGCATGAGGCCTATGAGGTCCGCCCCGTACTCGGGGTTGGTGGCGTAGACGCCGGTCAGGGCGTTCGCGAACGCGTCCGGGTTGTTGCGGTCGGCCATGGCCTGCGTGTAGTAGCCGCTCGTCGCGAGCAGCTCGCCGTGATCCTGGATGCTCTCGGCCAGGCTGTGATACACACGGAACGGCGCGTTGGTGGTCACCCACTGGCCGTTCTCGTACTCCTCGGTGGGCTGGACATCGCTGCCCGCGGGCCCGGTCCCCTTAATGCCAAACAGGTTGTGATCGTTGATGGCTAGCATGCTCTGCCCCCAGCCAGATTCGTCGATGGCCTGAGCGATCGTCACCGCGGCAGGCACGCCGTACGTGCGCTGGGTGGCCATGGCCCCGGGCGCGACGGCGTTGATGAACGCCTGCTGAGCGCTGACCGCCGACACAGGCGCGGTGCTAGGCGCCGGGCGGTGCCGGCGGTACGGGGTCCCCGGGCCCGCCGGGTGCTTGGCGGCGGAAGCCAGTCCGGGGATGGAGGCCGCGCCAGCCTGGGCGGGCCGTGGCGACATGGACGGCCCGTAGACGTCCGCCCCGGGCACGTCGGCGGCGACCGCGGGACTCGGGCTGGCCTGCGCCGCCGGCTGAGCGCCGTGCGACGCGTGCCAGTGCCCTCCCCGGGCGTGCTGGCCCGGCTGGCCTGGGCGGGCCTGGCTGGCCGCGGGCGCCGGCATGCCCGGGATGGCCGCGTCAGTGGCCTGCTGGGCCGCGGTCGGCTGGGCGGAGCCGGATGCCACCGCTCCCGGGATCGCCGAGGTGACCTGCGGCGGCTGAGACGTCGCCGGGGCAGTGCCGGGCTGCGGGCTGGCCGTTGCGCCGGGCTTCGGGCTGGCGGCTGCGCCGGGCTGCGCGCCGCCCGGCGGGGCGTGGCCCGCCGGCGTGAGATCGCCGTTGTTCACGAAGCCGGCCACGCCCTGCGCAGCGAACGGTGCGCTGAACTGGTGGGCGTTCACCGAGAAGTTCGGGAGCGAGTCGCCGCCGATGGTGGACAGCACTCCGCCCGAGTACTTGGTGACCACCTCGATGTGACCGTCGAACACCACCCAGTCGCCGGGCTGCGGCGTGTAGCCGTCGCCCGGCGGATGCCACCGGCCGTGCGCCTGCGCATCCTGCTGGACCGAGATGATGTCGGGTGAGTCCGGATTCGTGTTGACCCGCACGTCGGCCCACTTGTGCAGCGGCCATGGGTAGGTGGTACCGCCGGTCACCCAGCTCCGCTGGCCCACGACCTGGGCGGCGAGCTCGAGCGTCAGGCTGGCAAAGGCCGCGCAAGACTCTCCGTGGTCGACGCCGTCGATGCTGTCGTGCTGCCAGATGATCGCCTCCATTTCGGCCGGCGTCTTGCCCTGCGCCATCCGGAGGTAGTAGTTCGCCACGTTGACAATGGCCGAGCGCAGGTTAGCGTCACCGGCCGGCGCGGTGGTGGCCGACTTTTCCAGCGCCATGAGACGAATCGGCATGCTGGCCGGTGCGGTGAGGTCGGCCGGCGCGCTGGGCACGAAGGAGAATCCGGTTATGGTCCCGCTCGCGCCCAGGCTCACCAGCGCGGTCACCTGCTGCCACCGCGCTTTACTATCAGAGATCACAAGCTCACCCCCTTTCCTCCGTGACTGGGGCCGTGATGACCGGGACGGTGGCACGAATATCCTTTGCCGTCACGCTGCGTGCTTTGCGGCTGGCAGTTGCTTGAGAATGGCTTGGACCTGCGGGTCGCCGGGATTGTTGGAGTTCTCGAACAGCACCGCGGCGTCCTGCGCCGCGCCGGGTGGCGCCCCCACGATCCACCTCTGGTAGACGTCGGCGACCAAAGCGCCCTGCCCGGCCATGCCGCTCAGCGGCTGGGCGCACAGGGGCGGGAAGCCGGCCCGCGAGGTTAGCGCCGACGATCCCGTGTAGCGCAGGCAGTTGGCGGCGCTGCTCTCCAGGCCGGGCTGAACCACCGACGTGCCGCCTGCGCCGATGACGGTGGCGCCCCCGATGATGCTGTTGATGGCGCGCGCCGCCACCTGGAGGCTGTCGATCGGGTTGAACGGGTTGTACGGATGGTGCAAGTTCAGCGACCAGGCCACCTGGCCGCCCTGGGCCGGGGTGATGGGCTCCAGGCCCAGGCGACCCGAGGCCGGGTCATTGAAGGTCGGGTCGTTGCCGCTGGTCATCAGCGCGAATACCCAGAGCACCTGATGGGTGGCCTGGTCGCAGGCAAAGTTCACCTGGTCCGGCTCTGACACCACATCAGGGTTCTGGCACGCCTTGCTGATCTCAGTTTTTACCGTGGCGACGCTGGCCGGCCACGAAGGTCCGCTGCCCGACACCAGGATGATCAGACCGATGATCAGGCCCGCCAGTACCACCAGTCCGATGATGGCCTTCTGCCCGCGGGACAGCCCGGTCCGGTACGAGTTGTACCGGCCCAGGTTGATGAGCGTTTCGGTGCGTGAACGAGGTTCGCTCGGCTCACCGTAATAGACCGGATCCTGGAAAGGCTTATCGAGCTCACCTTTCAGCAGCAGGCGAACGTCATCGAGTTCCCGCTCGAGTTCCGCGGTCTTGTTCTTCAAGTCAGCGAGACGCTGGCTTTTCTGACGGACTGAGTATTCGGACTGCGCCTTCACGATTTCACCTTCTAGCAGCGGGCCAGGAAATCCTTGTGACGGGCCGGTGTCGAACTGCCTGCGCTGCCACGCGGCGGATTGGGTTCAGCACGGTGCACGGGCGGTCGCGCCTGATGACGAATGACGGCGGGCCGGCGCCCGCCGACCGCGGTCAGGGCCGGTGCGCCCAGACCGCGGTGATCTTGTCAGGGCGGATGATGCGACCGCGGCGCGCGGCCGCGCAGCTGGGCGGGCGATGAACCCAGCTGGCCTGACCAGCGTCCGAGACCGGGCCGTCGGCCCGTCTGCGAAGGGCAGGCTAGGGCGGCGACTGCGCCTGGCCACACGCCAGGCCGGCCCGCCGCGGGCCGCAGTGGCCGGAGCCTCGCCGTCCCCAGGAGCACCATCTGCTCGCACCCCTACTAAGAAAGTTGCCTGAGACATGAACTTGATTAGAACACATTGTCGGACACGCTGTGAAGCCTTCTCCATTAGAACACATGTTCGTGATACTGTGCCACGGTTCGCCCGGGCCAGGTCCCGTGATCACCAGCCGCCTGGGCGGAGGCGGCGGCATCCCAGATCCGATGGGCCGGAATAACCGTCAATATCCAGATTTGGTCGGGAGCCGAAGCCCAGCCCGAGCGCTAGGCGAGTCGCGGCATGGACTTGAGGCCACGGCCCCGGCCGGCCTATCGAACAAGTTGTCGGATCGCTTAGGTTTGTTCCAGCCTGAGTCTTGACGGTGACCGTCATTGGAACATACGTTCGACTCATGGACAAGCCCGCCCCGTGGGCCCGAGGCCGCTCCGCCGCGCGTGCCGGACCGGGCTCACGGCTGCCGTCAGACAGCCTGCCGCCGATGCCAGCAGCGGCGGCGTGCCGGCTGGGTCAGCTCACTTCAGGCGTCCGCTCTGGCCCGTTGGCTCCCCCCGCAGGCATCCGGAATCGTTAGACGGGAGGTCATCGCATGCCGGTCGCGAGAGCTCCAACCTGCCCAGCGGTGGCACTTCGGGCGCCCGGACGTCTGCCGCTCCGCGGCCGGCGCGGGCGCGGCCGGGGGGCCTCGTGGCGCCCGTAGGCCGGGCCCCGCCGCCGTCGCGCGACCGGGCCCATGGCGAGCCGCAGGTCCGCCCGCGTCGGTGACCCGGCGGAACTGTGCGAAGGCGCGGCCCGTCTGCGAGCATGCGCTGTAAGAGGTCAGGTCTAGGCTGGCGGAGGTAGCTAACGCACCCCGCCGCCAGGAGGGCAGGCCATGACCACTCTCGCCGGCCGGCCAGACACCGCGCTCCTGGTCGTCGATGTCCAGAACCGCGCCGTGGCCGGGACTCACCAGCGTGATGCGGTCGTGGCGAACATCGGCAGCCTGGTCGAGAGGGCGCGGCGGGAAGGTGTCCCGGTGATCTGGGTGCAGCATTCCGACGAAGAGCTGGAGAGGGGAAGCAGCGACTGGCAGATCGTCCCGGAGCTGAAGCCGGATGGCTCATAGCCGCTGGTCGAGAAGCACTATGGCGACTCTTTCGAGGACACCAGCCTGGAGGACGTGCTGTCCGGGCTGGCCGTCGGGCGGCTGGTGGTCGTCGGCGCGCAAACCGA
>Ga0126381_100006750_pt1 | contig 12727 bp, 10 predicted proteins | sample PanSoiMetPlot_28_FD_96465 | JGI IMG/M metagenome (GOLD analysis project Ga0126381, IMG submission 96465) | Tropical forest soil microbial communities from Panama - MetaG Plot_28 | ecosystem: Environmental > Terrestrial > Soil > Tropical forest > Bulk soil | place: Panama | collected 2016-02-17
CTCCTGAGTTCTATGAAATGCATGCGTGATTCGTGTCTTTACGCTGCCAATGATTCCCCCTTCATTTTCCTTGTCGTAATCCGTCTCCACATCTTCCATCGTTGCTCCCGCAAACATGCCTTCCGTGCGGAGCACCGTGCCGCGAGTCGCGCCGATATATATGGTACCGACTGGACGCGACGAATTATTTAAGAGTGTAACGATCCAGACGGGCTCGCCGCGCTCGTCTGTGCGCAGGGTGTAATCGGCCGTCGCAAAAGACGTATGCGATGCTTCCGCGGTATGACTCGCTACCGCGTACGCGCCACTGGAATCAAGATTCAAACGCGTGGTGTCGATCGTCGCTCCCTCCGTCGAACCAGCAACCGATCGGCCTGGCGTTTCGTCGGAGGAGATACGCCCATCAGCGATCTCTACCTCGCGTACACCAGCACGCGGACCCTCGTCGGCCAGAATAATCTTCCATTTCTCCGGTTCCGGATCGCCCTTCACACCGGTAATTGAAACAATATGATTAAGGACACCATGGCCTGATTGCCGCCCGAGCACTCGCAATGCTTCGTAGGCAGTAGCGTTTTCCTGCGCCAACGCTGGCGTCACCAAAAGTAGAACCGCGGTAAACGATTTCCACATACCGCGAAATTGAACAGCTGTTTTAGCGTGTGTCCATTCCCTTTTGGTTTGTAAGCGCCATTGACCTCAATCGCCGAACGGAGCATTCGGGGTTGAACGAACGTCCGGAATCTGCTCAGCTTTCACAGCGGTTAATGAAGAAACGGACGATCGAATTCAGCAGTCATACCGGTAACCTTGCCCTGATGCGTGACTGCGTGCGCGACTTTCTCAATGGTTATCCCTTTTCCGAAAGAGAACGATTGCTGCTAGTGCTTGGTGTTGACGAGGCATGCACGAACATTATCCGCTACGCCTACCGCCTGCGCGACGATCAACCGATCGCACTATCGATGGAAGGATCGCGCAAATATGTACGCGTTCGTTTGCGTGACTACGGCGAAAAGGTCATGCCTCACGAAATGAAGGGCCGCGCTTACGATATGATCAGACCGGGCGGACTTGGTTTGTATCTTATTCGCAGCGCCTTCGACAAAATCGACTATGTGCGCAAGCTCCGCGGCACCGAGCTGGTGCTGACCAAGAAGTTAGACAGCGTTGGCGCTTCAACGCATTAACGATCATGAAACCGCCGGAACCAGACGCCGCTCTCGAGATGTCGCTCCGGCCACCGTCGTTCAGCGAGTTCACCGGCCAGGTGAAAGTGCGTGAACGCCTGCAATTGGTGGTGGAAGCAGCGAAAAAACGCGGCGATGTACTCGAACACATTTTGTTGAGCGGCCCCTCCGGCCTCGGCAAGACCACGCTGGCCTACATCATTGCCAATGCAATGAGCGTAAGCATCAAGAACACCAGCGGACCAGTGATTGAAAAAGCGGGCGAACTAGCCGGACTTCTGACAAGCTTGGAAAAAGGCGATGTGCTCTTCATTGACGAAATCCACCGGCTCCAGCCGACGATTGAGGAATATCTGTATCCGGCAATGGAAGATTACCGGCTGGATATCATCATAGATCAGGGGCCGCAAGCGCGGAGCCTACGTCTGAATCTGCCGAAGTTCACACTAATCGGTGCAACGACACGTGCCGGCATGGTCAGCGCGCCACTGCGATCACGTTTTGGCATGACGGCACGACTTGATTACTACAAGGCCGAGGAAATGCAGAAAATCATCATTCGCAGCGCACGCTTGCTTGGGGTGGAGATTGACCCGGCAGGCGCAACGGAGATTGCCACGCGAACACGCGGGACCCCCCGCACGGCGAACAATCTGCTGCGATGGGTCCGTGACTATGTCCAGGTGAAGGCGGAAGGGAAAATCACCGCAGAACTGGCCGACCGCGCCCTCGCCATGCTTGAGATCGACAGAGACGGTTTCGATCAATGGGACAAACGCATCATCGAAACGCTGATTCATAAATTTAATGGAGGCCCTGTTGGTTTGAATTCGCTCGCCGTCGCCGTTGGAGAGGAGGCCGGCACGCTGGAAGAAGTCAACGAGCCTTATCTGATTATGGAAGGCTATATCAAACGCACGCCGCAAGGTCGCGTCGCGACGGCGAATGCATATCGAAAACTCGGCTTAAAACCACCCGCCGGAGCGCAAAGCGAGTTGTTTAATTAGAGGCGATTGACTCAATTCCGGAGCAGCTGACGTGAACCACCCTGCCATCGAAAGGTCTAGCAGCGTGTCACCCGCAGAAACGAGTTCGAATTCACCAGGAATTCGAAGTCGGTCTTGATTACCTCAAGATCAAACTCTTCGAACGCCGGGTCGGATTGCAGCATTCGAACGTATTCACTTGGCTGTGCTTCCAAGGTCACCGTTGGATAGATTCGCGCTTCATCGCGCGTCACGCGCATGATTTCAAGAACCGAATCACGGTGAAACTCATAGCTTAGCCGATCTTGATAAGCGAAAAGAAGATACGACACCAAGGTCACATCAAAGCGCGCATCAGCGAACGGCAACCTCGGCAACTCTCCCGCTACATAACGATCCGGGTGCGCCTTGTAATCCAAGGTAAACGTGGAATACGCGCGCTCTCGAAACTCGCGCATCCGCCCTGGAGTCTTGTAATAGCTCCACCGATAGGTCGGCACTTTGCCTATGGCGTGGTAAACTGAGTCCAGGTCCGATCCACTCTGCTCCGCAATTTCGTACAACGATAACGAATAGATCCGATCGAACGAAATCACGCGTATGCCGCGCATGTTGGCTTCTGCGCAAAACGAACTTACCCCACCTGCCACGTCCAGGACATCTTTTCCGATTAACTCTTCCGGCTTCAGTAAAAAATATCGGCGATACTCTTCAAAGGTCCGACCAAGCAGAACGACCCGATCAAGTCGAAGTCCCCGTTTTTTGGGTGGCCCCCCTCCCATTGCTCTTGCTCGTGTGTGCTTGGAACAGCTCGCCGAAATGTGCACGCGAAGTGCCAACTCTCCTACATCAAGGGAAGATCGTGATAACGCCGGTTGTGCTGTTGTAAGTTCCAATGCGGACCCAGGCATCACTGCGAACAGCCCAGAAATCAAAATCACCATTGGCCCGGTCACCGGCCGAATTGAGCGCCAAGGATCCAGTTATGCCCGAATACGCGTCGGCCTCACTCACGAATGCCGTCTTGAAAGCGTCGAAGTTCTTCAGGCCACGCACATCTTGCAAAGCGCGCTGGAGAACAAACAGCACATCGTAAGTCGATAGCGTAAACGCGTCAGGTTCTATTCCCGTACGGGCTTCGATCTCGCTAGCTATCGGCCGCCATTCGCTCTGCAGCGAGTCCGGCAGTCCGAAGGTCGGATTTGGGTAATCTACGCTCTCCGCGAAAGCTGCAGCGGTCGCATCACCCGTTAACGCCGCAGAAAGCGCCACGCCGTCACTGCCATACCACTTTGTTGTCGAAAGCGGGGCACCAAGAGACTGCGCGGAGTGAAAAATGCCCACTACCTCATCGAACGCCGCGAGATAGACCGCGATTGTAGAGCCACCGGCTCCAACCTGTGAGGCGATGGCATTGATCGCCGCGGTAAAGTCAGTCGTCGTCGGTTCGTACCGAAAGCCTGAAGTTACCGTGTCCCCGAGCGCTGTAAATTGTGCCTGAACCGAATCGTGCAGGCCGTTGTTGCCGGCATCGTTTCGCCAAAGCGGGACGATCGTGTTGATCCCATCATGCAGCATTAAGGCGATGATTGCCTTAGCTTCAAGCACGTCGTCTGGGCAGAGACGAAAGATGTTGTCTCCCTGAATGGCGAGCGAATGAGCCGTGCTGCCTTGGCTGATGACGAGGATGTTTTTTTGCTGGTCTACAAAGGGCTTAATCATGGCAAGTTCCGAACTCGTTTGCGGCCCGATAATGATTTGTACGCCGCGCTTGGCGAGATCCTTGATCGCTTCAAGCGCTTTCGAGGGATCGTGTTGAGTATCGCGCACAAGAAATTTGAAGCGATATCCCCCGTGTTGGCTAATCGCGTCTTCTACAAGTTGTTCTTCGGCAATTTGCAGCGCTGCGACCGTGTCTATCCCGAGACTAGACCCGGATCCAGTCAGCGTAGCCAGCACGCCAACCTTGAACACCCTGCGAGAATGCAGTTGAGCAGATTGATTTGCTCCTGCCTGGCCAATAAAAGCGAGGACCAATCCGGAGACGATGACCCGAGAGATAACCCAAATATTCATAAGCGCCGACCATCTCTCCACCGGCGAGACTGTCAAGAATACTTGAAGTTTGATGTTTGAGATGCCAATTCCTGAATGCTGCAAGTTGGAAGTTGAGCATTGAACGTTTTATTAATGCAACGAGCCGCTGATCTTTTCCAGCAAACGTCAAAAGTCTTCACTGTTGCCGAGCTGACTCGCGCGATTCGCGGAACCCTCGAAACGAAATTCGGCGCAGTGTGGGTGCAGGGTGAAATTTCCAATTACAAGCTGAACCCCTCGGGCCATCAATACTTCACGCTTAAAGATGCCAAGGCGCAAATCTCCTGCGTAATCTTCCGCAACACGATAGCGCCTTTGCGTGCACCTCTGGCGGATGGTGTGCAAGTGCAGGTTTACGGCAACATCACGGTATTCGAGGCGCGCGGGCAATATCAACTGAGCGTTCAGATTTTGCAGCCACGGGGGCTCGGCTTACTGCAGGCAAAATTTGAAGCACTGAAGCGCAAACTGGAAGCCGAAGGTCTGTTTGACACTGCGCGAAAACGCGCGCTACCGAAATTTCCGAGACGCCTCGGGATCGTTACTTCCCCAGGCGGCGCGGCTATTCGCGACATCCTCAACGTCCTGAAACGGCGCGCTCCGGGGCTGCAAATCTTGATCAATCCTGTTCGTGTTCAAGGAACCGGAGCGGCTCAGGAAATCGCTGTCGCGATCCACGAACTGGCGACGCCGAATGAAAATTGGCGGACCGTCGACTTGATCGTGGTCGCACGCGGCGGTGGCAGCATTGAAGATCTGTGGGAATTCAACGAAGAAATTGTCGCCCGCGCGATTTTCAACTCGACGGTTCCAATTGTCTCTGCAGTCGGTCATGAAATCGATTTCACAATCTGCGATTTCGTGGCCGACCTGCGTGCCCCGACCCCGAGCGCTGCGGCGGAACTAATTGTGCGAGACGTTGTCGATCTTCGCCGGCAAGTCGACACCTGTGCACGAGCACTTGCTCGCGAGCTGTTGAACGGTGTCCACGAGGCGCAGCAGCGACTCGATCACGCGCGCGAAACGTTGCAGCGCTGCTTGTTGCACAAATTTGAAGGCTACAAACGCGCGCTGTTGAATGCCCTTCGCGTGTTGCAGGCACGCAGTCCCGCTCACGAGCTTATGCTGCGCCAGAATCGCTTTGTCGATTTGCGCCGCAGATTTGCGGAACTACCATCGCGACAGCTAGAGAACGCAAGACAACGTTTGGTGCGCATGGAAGGAATCCTTCGCGTTGTCAGCCCCGACGCAACGCTGCGGCGTGGTTACAGCATCACCACGGACCAAACGGGCAGGTTGATTAGCACCGTCACGTCGGTTCGGCCGCGGATGAAAATTAAAACCCGCGTCAGCGATGGCGAATTCGGCTCGGAGATATTATAGAGCCAGCGATAGCCGCCGGCGTGAATAGAAAACGGTTTTGCAGACGCGGAGACGAATCACCTTTCCAACTTAAAGGCTACGGTCGCCAGTGGCGGCAGATGAATGAGGATTGAATATTGGCGGCCCATCCATGGAACATCTTCACTCCGCACGCCGCCATAATTGCCGACGTTGCTTCCGCCATAGGTTTCCGCGTCGGTGTTGATTATCTCGCGCCAAAATCCGGTCCCTGGCACGCCAAGCCGGTATTCGTAGCGCACGAGCGGCGTAGCGTTTACCACGAATGCGACAATGTCGCCGTTGGGGGATTTGCGCAGAAAAGAGACCACGCTGTTATCGGCGTCGTGGAAATCGATCCAGTCAAAGCCCTCATATGTGTCATCGAGCTGCCACAGCGCGGGTTCGCTCTTGTAAACGTAGTTCAAATGTTGCACCAACCGACGCAGACCATCATGACGAGGCAACTCTGCTAAATGCCAGTCGAGACTTGTATCGTGGTTCCATTCGTTCCACTGACCGAACTCGCCGCCCATGAAAAGCAGTTTTTTGCCAGGATGCCCATACATCCATGCCAGGAACATCCGGAGATTGGCGAACTTCTGCCACACATCTCCGGGCATCTTCGACAGCAATGAGCGCTTGCCATAAACGACCTCGTCGTGGCTGAGCACAAGAATAAAATTTTCGTGGAATGCATAGAGCAACGAGAACGTGATATTGCCGTGATGATACCGGCGGTAAATCGGATCGAGGCTCATGTATTGCAGGAAATCGTGCATCCAACCCATGTTCCATTTGAACCCGAACCCGAGACCTCCAAGATAAGTCGGACGCGACACCGCAGGCCAGGCTGTCGATTCCTCGGCAATGGTCATGATCCCAGGGAAACGCTCGTAGCAAACTTCGTTGAAACGTTTCAAAAAATAGACGGCATCGAGGTTTTCGCGGCCGCCGTAAACGTTCGGAATCCATTGGCCGGGCTTCCTCGAATAATCGAGGTAAAGCATCGAGGCCACGGCGTCCACGCGCAGACCGTCGATATGATACTTGTCGAGCCAGAAAAGCGCGTTACCGATGAGAAAATTGCGGACCTCGTTGCGCCCATAATTGAAAATGAGTGTCCCCCAATCCTGGTGCTCGCCCTGGCGCGGATCCCTGTGTTCGTAGAGATGAGTGCCATCGAACTCGGCCAAGGCGTGCGCGTCCTTTGGAAAATGCGCCGGCACCCAATCCATGATCACGCCGATGCCGGCCTGATGACATTTGTCGACAAAATGACGTAGCTCATCGGGTGCGCCGAACCGGCTGGTGGGCGCATAATAGTTTGTGTCCTGATAACCCCAGGAGCCTTCGAACGGATGCTCGGCGATCGGCAGCAATTCGATGTGCGTATAACCCATCTCTACGACGTACGGTACCAGGGTCTCGGAAAGCTCCAGGTAACTGAGCTGTCGATTCCCTTCGTCAGCTCGGCGTTGCCATGAACCGAGGTGCACCTCGTAAATGCTGACAGGGCTTTTCGCCCAATCCCGCGTCCGACGCGACTCCATCCAAGCGTTATCGGTCCAAGTGTAACGTTCCAGATCGTACACCAGGGACGCCGTCGATTTCCCGTGTTGATTGAAAAACGCAAACGGATCACTCTTGAGCAGTAGCGCGCCGGTCTGAGTCCGAATTTCGAATTTATAATGCGCGCCCTGCTTGATAGCGGGCAAAAACAATTCCCACACGCCGCTGCCAATGAGTTTGCGCATGGGATTGACCCTGCCATCCCAACCGTTGAAATCGCCGACTACACTGACCCGTTGCGCATTAGGCGCCCAGACCGCGAAATAAACGCCTACCGCATCGCCGATCGTACGCACATGCGCGCCGAACTTTTCGTAAATCTTCCAGTGTTGTCCTTCGGCAAAAAGATGCAGATCGACCTCGCCCATGATTGGGCCATACTGGTATGGATCGCGCGTCAACGATTCGGAGCCGTCCCATGTCGTAATCCGTAGCTGGTAATCGAGGTCGCGCGTCGCCTCCAACACAGTTGCGCAGAAAAAGCCATCTTGCTGAATTTTCTCGGCAGTGATCGGCCTGCTTCCTAGCTTGGGTGACACGATATCGATCTTCTTTGCATCGGGCCGGAATACGCGGATTTCCAGGTTAACGCCAATGGAATGCGGTCCCAAAATACGGAATGGATCGGAATGTGTTCCACCGACAAAGCTCTCCACTTCATCAGGTGGCAAGCCGGCGACTTGGAAGAGTTTCATGGGTTCGTAAAAACGGAGACTAAAAACAGGCGTTTGGCGCAAACGCTTCTACATCTCATCGCTTCAACCTTTCATCGATTCAACGAATCATTTTGATTGTGCGCGGCTTTATCGAACACGTCAGGCGGAATCTCCGCACGACTGTAATGCGACGTCGATGCACGAATTAACGTCGCCCGGCGAGCGGGCGATCGGCTCCCCAAGCGCGATGAACAGTGAAGGGGGATTATTATTATGGCCAAAGTCGTCAGAGTAATTGAACTACTGTCGCAATCGTCGAAGAGCTGGGAAGACGCAGAACGCAATAAAGGAAGCCTCGAAAACCCTGCGGAATATTCGCTCAATTTCGTTCGGTGCGCGCGCTAAAAATGCTTCGCGGATTATCACCTCTTCGGACGCAGCAACGGAAACAAGATAACGTCTCGGATCGAGTCCGCACCCGTGAGCAGCATAACGAGCCGGTCGATGCCGATGCCAACACCTCCCGCCGGCGGCATACCGTACTCTAGCGCCAGCAGAAATTCCTCGTCGATCCTTTGCGTTTCCTCGCCTGCCTGTTCGAGCAAACGCTGACGTTGCAAAAGTGGATCATTCAGCTCGCTGTAGCCCGGCGCGATCTCGGCGCCGTTGATGATGAGCTCGAAAACTTCGACAAGTGAATTGTCCTGACTGTTTTGTTTTGCGAGCGGCACCAGTTCTTTTGGACAATGCGTCACAAACAGAGGATCGATCGTCTTCTCCTCGACGAGTTTTTCGAACACGTGATGCGTCACTTCGAAATCAGCCAGTTGCGGCACAATTTCCAATTTGAATCGATTCATTGCCCGATCGCGTCTCTGTTCGCTTGACAGTTCGAACCAATCTTTACCCGCAGCTTCTCGAATCACATCCTGGTACCGGGCCCAACGCCAGGGCCGTTTCAAATTAATCGTGCGAACAACTTCGCCATCAGCGCTTCGGTGCTCGATTGCTAGTGACCCGCAAATTTTCTCGCCGAGATGACAAATCAATTCTTCAGTCAGATTCGCCATCTTCTCGAAATCCGCATAGGCCCAGTAAGCCTCGAGCATCGTGAATTCAGGATTGTGCTTTCGCGAAATGCCTTCGTTCCGAAAGTTACGATTGATTTCAAAAACCTTGCTGAACCCGCCTACAAGTAAACGCTTGAGATAGAGTTCCAAGGCAATGCGCAAATAAAGATCGAGACCGAGCGCCTTGTGATGTGTACGGAAGGGCTCAGCGGCGGCGCCTCCGGCGATTGCTTGCAAAATTGGCGTCTCGACTTCAACAAAGCCGCGCTTTTCAAAGAAGCGCCTAGTTTCGCGGACAATGGCGATGCGTTTTTCGAACACGCCGCGGGAGTGCTCATTCGTGAGAAGATCAAGATAGCGCTGTCGGTAGCGCGCCTCAATGTCTTGTAATCCGTGCCACTTTTCGGGAAGCGGCCGTAACGCTTTCGCCAGCAACCGGAACGTGTGCACCTTCAATGTCGGTTCCCCGCTTTTGGTCAGGAAACATGTTCCTTCAACGCCTAGGAGATCGCCAATATCGAGCAGGCAGAAGAGATCGATAAGCTCTGCGCCAACTTCTTTCGCATGAATGTATAGTTGAATTCGCCCAGTCGCGTCACGCAGATCGAGGAAGTGGCTTTTGCCCATATCGCGGTGCGCGGTGATACGGCCCGCCGCCCGAAGATTCTCGCCTTCTTTGAATTTTTCGCGCACCTCTGCGATGGATCCGCCCGGCTCGAAAGCAGCGCCGAATGGGTCGATTCCTTTGGCGCGAAGGGCGGCTAGCTTTTTGCGCCGCAGCGCTATTAGTTCATTCTCTTCGTCCATCTCCGGGCAGCGAATGTAAAGCGACACTCGACGTTCGCCACGTTAAATCGTTGAACTTCAAAAGGCCAAAACGGCTAAGGGTAACAGGGAGCGGTGTGCCGCTGTAACGTAACTCTATAACCATCACGTTTGGCCTGCGGCAATATATTGGTTTGCCAACAAAAGATCGACAATGAGATAGTGGGCGGCGCGCGGCGCCGATTTTGTCTCGGCGCCCTGCCACCCGAATGCCTGTCGATTTACCAGAAACAACATCGAAAATGGGAGGACCGCTCGTGAAGCAGTTCTCCGTGTTCCTGCCAAACAAGGTAGGAGCGATGCTCGATATTGTGAAGTTACTCAATACGCAGAACATTCACGTAGTGGCTTTAAGCGTATCGGAATCCACTGACTCGGCCATCGCTCGTATAATCGTGAGTGACCCCGGGCGGGTAGAGAAATTGTTCCGGCAAAAAAGTGTCGCCTTCGGCGTATGCGAAGTGGCGGTAGTGGAAATGCGAGAAGTTGCCACGCAATTGGTAAAATTACTTGCCGCGTTGGTAATGGCCGAGGTCAACGTCCATTTCACCTACCCTCTGCTCATACGTCCCCGCGGCTTTGCCGCCATTGCTTTGCACGTGGACGACACCGAATGCGCCTCATCCGTTCTTACCGGTGAGGGATTCAAAATCCTAAGCCAAAACGATATTTCACGGTAGAAACCCAACTGTATTCTTCCTTTAATCATAACGGCTCGACGTTTCAATATGGCGAAGCCATGGTTGACAGTTTTGTGAAAGCGCGTTTACAGGAATGAGCCCATTACCATATGCGAAGTCTTCTTTCACGCACCGCACCAGTCGATACAACGTTCAATATTGGGCTCAGCTTCGTTCTGATTTTGGCTGGTGCGGAAATTTTCGCCGCAACCTTTTATTATCTCGGTCGAGCTCGCGCTGCGGCGGTATCGCCGCATTCGATCGCAGCCGTGACGACGCGTCCCCGGATCGTTTCGGCACCAACAGCGCCAGTTTCGAATAAACCAGGGCCTTCCCCGGCGCCTGCGGTCCCTTCTCCCGCTCCGTCAGTGGTTGATCAGCTGTTGCAAGAGGCCATCGCGTTGCGCGATCGAGGAGACATGACTAACGCATTGGCGCGATTACACGAAGCGTCGGATCGCGAACCAAATAATGCGACGGTCCTGGAGGAAATCGCAAAAACATATGAATCTATGCAGCTCTTTGATCGCTCGAATGCAATGTGGCGTCGACTTCAGGAAATAGGTCCATCGGCTGGCGCCGCGTACGAGCTTGCGGATGAGCGTTTGAAACTCGGCGTGCCGACTCCGTCCGCAGGAGGGACCAGCGTTGCACAGGCGCCGCTTACTGAATCAGCGAGTTCCCATAAAGATATTGCCGGCATCGCCGAGGGTCCGACCTTCAGTATCACCGAAGTCAAAACGACGGAAACGCCCGATCCAGACGCAGAAACAAACCTAAAGCTGCTGATTGGCATAAAAAAACAGCCGAACGCGATAATCGATCACACCAAAGTGAAAATTCAGGTGTTCTTTTATGACACTGTGGATGATAGAGATATCAAACTGACCGACGCTGACGTGAATTATGAGTGGCTGACGCCGAAGCACGATTGGACGAACACAAATCCAGAGCTACTCTCAGTCAGTTACCTGCGCCAGAAGTTGAGGTCCGGGCCGTCTGACGAAGCACTGTCCGAGGTGGCGGCAACAGTGAGGCCGGGGCAAAGAGGCAGATCCGCGACGAGAGGATCCTCTGCTCGGGGCGAGCGAAAATATCTCGGATACAGAATCCTGCTCTATTACGATGATAAATTGGAAGCCGTTCAGGCAGAACCGTCTCGGTTGTTGCAGCTCTTTCCTCCATCTGCGAGTGCTTCGCCACCGTGATTTGTGCACTTAATGCACCGCAACCCGACACAAGCGACGACCTGACGCAAGGTTGAGCTAGAACATGCGGGTCAGCGGACGAAAGGGAGAAAGCGCAGGCCAACACATGAACGCCAAAGCGGAAGCCGATTTCTTTATGGGACGGTCTACGTTATGTTACGCCATGCTTCACCGTGGGCTGCCGTTTGTCTGCCTTCTCCTATTTGTCGGTCGAGTGGACGCACAAATTCAGGTGGATCTGAAGTTCAAGCGATTGCAGTACATCGCTTATGAGCCAGTGATCGCGACAGTAGGCATCACGAATCTGGCTGGGCGCGACATTGACTTTCACGATGCGGATGCGCAGTCGTGGTTTGGATTCGAGGTGACCGGAAGCGAAGGTCAACCGATTGCGCCAGCCACCACCGCGAAAGCGCAGGCCCCGTTGAAACTCGAGACGGGACAAAAAGTTACCCAGCAAATCGATCTTACCCCCCTTTATCCCGTGCACGATTTTGGCGCCTATCATGTTCGCGCTCACATTTATTTCGCAGACCTCGGAAAGTTTTTCTATTCGACTACGAGAGTTTTCGAAGTCACTGATGCCCGGCCGATTTGGGAGCAAACAGTTGGAATTCCGGACGGAACCGCAGCGCCGGGCGACGTCCGTACCTATTCGCTGCTCACCAACCGCTTTCCAGACCACACATCTTTGTATGTGCGCGTACAAGACAAGGACACAGGAATGGTTTACGCGACTTATTCGTTAGGCCGGATGATTGTTTTCGAACAACCACAGGCGGAAGTCGATCGTGAGAACCGATTGCATGTACTGCACTGCGCCGCCCCGCGCAATTGGTCTTACTCGCGCATCGGGTTGAACGGCGAACTAATCGGGCATTCTTCTTTTATGGAAACAAACTCGCGACCACGCCTCATACACGCCGCTAATGGTGAAGTAGCCGTCAGCGGCGGGATTATCGAGGCGCCGGCGGCAGCAACAGCGCGTAGTAACGCACCAAAACTTTCCGACCGACCACCCGGATTGCCAAAGGACGATCGCTAATGCCGAGAAATCTTCAAC
>Ga0126381_100006751_pt1 | contig 12725 bp, 9 predicted proteins | sample PanSoiMetPlot_28_FD_96465 | JGI IMG/M metagenome (GOLD analysis project Ga0126381, IMG submission 96465) | Tropical forest soil microbial communities from Panama - MetaG Plot_28 | ecosystem: Environmental > Terrestrial > Soil > Tropical forest > Bulk soil | place: Panama | collected 2016-02-17
CGCGGTCCGGCAGGACATTCGCATCGGACGACGAACGAGGGGGACGACATGGCGACGCAGGAAGTCACGACCGACACGGGGACCCGCATGAACACGCAGGAGCTCATCCAGGAGTCCCAGAGGTGGCTCGACATCATCTCGGCCAAAGAGCTCACCCCCGAGCAGCGGGCCAAGATCGAAGCCAACACGGTCGACAATTTTTCCTTCTATTACAACCGGGGCTACCTCGAGTATCGGAAGTCCGTCATCGAGATGCGGGACAACCCCGCTCTCGAGTGGGTCGGCGAGGGCTCGACGTTCCAGGACCTCTCGGGCCGGACCTACATCGACTGCCTCGGCGGATACGGCATCTACAGCGCTGGGATCCGGCACCCCAAGATCGTCCGGGCGGTGCGCGACCAGCTCGACCGCATGCCTCTCTCTTCCCAGGAGCTTCTCGATCCGCTGCGCGGCGCGCTCGCGCAGCTCCTCGGCGAGATCACGCCGGGCGACCTTCAGTACTCCTTCTTCATCAATAACGGGACCGACGCGGTCGAAGGGGCGATCAAGCTCGCGCGTCTCTACACGGGGCGCACGAACTTCATCAGCTCGCTGCGCGGATTCCACGGCAAGAGCTGCGGGTCGCTTTCGCTCCTCGGCAAGTGGGAATACCGCGAGCCCTTCCTGCCGCTGCTGCCCGGCATCCACTTCGTCGAGTTCGGCGACGCGGACGCCGTCGTCGAGGAGCTCTACAAGGCCGACCAGACGGGCAAGGGCATCGCGGGCGTCATCATGGAACCCGTCCAGGGCGAGGCGGGGGCGATCGTACCGCCGGACGACTTCTGGCCACGCATCCGGAAGGCCTGCGACGAGTACGGAGCTCTCCTGATCGCCGACGAGGTCCAGACGGGACTCGGCCGGACCGGAGCGCTTTTCGGCGTCGACCACTGGAAAGTCGTGCCGGACATCATGTGCCTCGGCAAGGCGCTCGGCGGCGGCGTCATGCCGCTGTCGGCCTTCATCTCGACACCCAAGATCTGGGGCGTGCTCGAAACGAATCCCTTCATCCATTCCTCCACGTTCGGCGGGAACCCGCTCGCCTGCGCCGCCGGCATCGCCGCGATCAACGTGACGCTCGGGGAGGACCTACCCGGCCAGGCGGCGAAGAAGGGCAAGTACCTCCTCGCCCAGCTCATCCGGCTGAAGATGCGCTTCGACCGGCTGATCCACAAGGTCGGCGGCAAGGGCCTGCTCCTCGGCATCGAGTTCGTCAATACCGAGATCGGGTACAAGGTCGTCTCGGAGCTCTTCCGCCGCGGCGTGCTCGTCGCCGGGACGCTGACGAACTCGAAGGTCGTCCGCATCGAGCCGGCGCTCAACATCCCGGACAAGCTGCTCAAGGACGTCCTCGGAGCCCTCGAGGAGACGCTCAAGGAAGTCGACGACGCCACGCCGGACATCAAGAAGGACGAAGAGTAGATTGACTCAAGTCGCCCCCTCACCCCGACCCCCTCTCCCGGAGGGAAAGGGGTATCTCTCTTGAGAATTGCCGTCCTCGGCGCCGCGGGCGCCATGGCCCGCGTCGTCCTCCAGGACCTCCTCGAATTCGTTCCGGACGTCGCGATCACGGCGGCCGACCTGCGTCCCGTGCCGCACGAAGACCCGCGCGTCCGCCCGGCGACCCTCGACGCCCGCGACGAGGCGGCGACGGCGAAGCTGCTGGAGGGGCACGACGCCGTCCTCAACTGCGTCACGTACTACTTCAACGTGCCGGTCATGCGCGCCGCCCTCGCCGCCCGCGTCCCGTACGCCGATCTGGGCGGCCTCTACCACGGTTCGCTGAAGCAGTTCGCGCTGCACGAAGACTTCGTGCGCGCCGGAGTCCCGGCCCTCCTCGGGATGGGCTCGACGCCCGGAATCACCAACGTGATGGCAGGCGAGCTCGCGCGAGGCCTCGAGAGCGTCGAGGCCATCCACGTCCGCGTCGGCTGCGTCGACCGCGGCGCATCCGGGCCTCTGCCCGTCCCCTACGCCCTCGACACCGTCCTCGACGAGTTCTCGCTCGAGCCGATGGTCTTCCGCGGCGGCCGCGCCGAGGCCGTGGACCCGATGAGCGGGCGGGAGACGATCGACTTCCCCGACCCGGTCGGACGGGTCGAGGCGCTCTATACACTCCACTCCGAGGTGGCGATGTTCCCGAGGTCCTTTCCGGGCCTTCGCGAGGCGAGCTTCAAGGTGGCGTTCGAGCCGTCCTTCACCGGAAAAGTGCGCTTTCTGGTCGAGCTCGGCTTCGCGTCGCGCGACCGGCGCAATGGCGCGCCGTCGCCCCGTGACGTGCTCCTCGACCTGGCGTCGAAGCAGACGGTTCCCGCTGGCGACCCGAACGACGCCGACGCCCTGCGCGTGGACGTGCGCGGGCGCCGCGGCGGGAAGACCGTCGAGCGGCGCGCCGAGGCGGTCGTGCTCCCCCACTCCTCTTGGAAGGTGCCGGCCGGGAGCCTCGACACGGGAGTCCCGCTGTCGATCGCGGGTCAGCTCCTCGCCAGCCGGACGATCCGCACTCCCGGCGTCCTCTGTCCCGAGACCGCCGTGCCCGGCGAATTGTTCTTCGAGATGCTCGAGCGCCGCGAGATGCGCGTGCGCTGGAGCTGACGTCCACCGCTGCACGAGAGGTATCGACGTGGCCATCGCATCGATCAACCCCGCCACGGGAGAGACTCTCCGGACCTTCGACGCCCATTCCCCGGAGGAGGTCGAACGCCGGGTCGCGCGGGCGGCCGATTTCTTCTCGCGCTGGAGACTGACGTCCTTCGCCGAGCGCGCCGCGCGGATGAACCGGGCTGCCCAGGTGCTCGAGGCCCGCAAGACCGAGTGGGCGAAAACGATGACGCTCGAGATGGGAAAACCGATCGGCGCGGCCCTCTCCGAGGCCGAAAAGTGCGCCTGGGTCTGCCGCTACTACGCCGACCACGCGGAGCGCTTCCTCGCCGACGAACCCGTGACGACCGACGCCCGACGCAGCTGGATCCGGTACGAGCCACTCGGACCCGTCCTCGCCGTCATGCCCTGGAACTTCCCGTTCTGGCAGGTCTTCCGGTTCGCCGCGCCGGCCCTCATGGCCGGGAACGTCGGCCTCCTGAAGCACGCGTCGAACGTCCCGCAGTGCGCGCTCGCGATCGAGGAGATTTTCCGCGCCGCGGACTTTCCGAACGGCGCGTTCCAGACGCTCCTCGTCGGGTCCGACCGGGTCGGGCCGCTGATCGACGATCCGCGGATCGCCGCTGTGACCCTGACCGGCAGCGAAGGAGCCGGGGTCAGCGTCGGACGGGAGGCCGGATCCCGGATCAAGAAGGCCGTGCTCGAGCTCGGCGGGAGCGACCCGTTCGTCGTGATGCCGAGCGCCGACCTCGCGACGGCCGCCGCGACGGCGGTCAAGGCGCGGACGATCAACAACGGCCAGTCCTGCATCGCGGCCAAGCGCTTCGTCGTCCACGAGAAGATCGCCGCCGAGTTCGAGAAGCTCTTCGTCGAGAAGATGGCCGCCCTGAAGATCGGCGACCCGATGGACCCGTCCGTCGAGATCGGGCCGCTCGCCACGCCCGCGATCGCCGCCGAGGTGGACGACCAGGTCCAGCGGACCGTGAAGGCGGGTGCGCGAATCCTCCTCGGCGGAAAGCGGCTCGACCGGCCCGGCAGCTTCTACGGCCCGACGGTTCTCGCCGACGTGCCCTCCGGGAGTCCGGCCGCGACCGAGGAGATTTTCGGCCCCGTGGCCAGCCTCTTCCGGGTCAAGAGCCTCGACGAAGCGATCGCCGTCGCGAACGAGACACGGTTCGGGCTCGGCGCCTCGGCCTGGACCGGCGACGAGGCCGAGCGCGACCGCCTCATCGCCGGCATCGAGGCCGGAGCCGTCTTCATCAACGGCATGGTCAAGAGCGATCCGCGCCTGCCCTTCGGCGGCATCAAGAAGTCCGGCTTCGGCCGGGAGCTCTCGGAGCACGGCATCCGGGAGTTCGTGAACGTCAAGACGGTCTGGGTTGCCTGAGTCAGGCACCCATGGGCGCGACCAGGAGAGGATCCGGCTGCGGCTTCCCCTCTCTCTCCACGGTCCGCGAAGCGGACCGCTAGAGGTCTTAGCTCGGCAGGAAGCTCGCGCCCACGGTCTGGCTGATCCGCGCCATGACGTGCTTGACCTGGGTGTAGTCCTCGAGCGCGTACATTGACATGTCCTTGCCGTAGCCCGACTGCTTGTAGCCGCCGTGCGGCATCTCCGAAACGAGCGGCAGGTGGTCGTTGATCCAGACCGTTCCGAACCGGAGTTTGCGCGCGGCGTTCAGCGCCCGGTTGACGTTGGTCGTCCACACCGACGCCGAAAGGCCGTAGTCCACGTCGTTCGCCCAGCGGAGCGCCTCGTCGTCGCTTCCAAAGCGCGTGACCGTGATGACCGGCCCGAAGACTTCCTTGCGGACGATCTCGTCGCCCTGCCTCGCGTCGGCCACGATCGTGGGCTGGAACCAGAACCCCTTGCCCGGACCCGCGGCGCCGCCCGTCAGCACGCGGACGTGGCCGGTCGCCTTGGCGCGGTCGAGGAACCCGGTCACGCGCTTGCGGTGGTCCGCCGAGATGAGCGGGCCCATGTTCGAATCCTCGTCCTTGATGCTGCCGACCTTCAGCGACTCGACGGCGGGAACGAGCTCTCCGAGCACTTTGCCGTAGACGCGCTCGCCGACGTACAAGCGGCAGGCCGCGGTGCAGTCCTGGCCGCTGTTGGCGAAGCCCGCCATCTTGATGCCCGGGACGACGAGCTCCATGTCGGCGTCGTCGAAGATGATCACGGGCGCCTTGCCGCCGAGCTCGAGGTGCACCCTCTTCAAGGAGGCCGCGGCGGTGCGCGCGACCTCCTTGCCGGTCGCGACGTCGCCGGTCAGCGAGATCATGTTCACTTTCGGATGACGCACGAGCCCCGCGCCCACCGGCTCGCCGTGGCCGGTGATGACGTTGAGGACGCCCGGCGGAAAGACGTCGCCCGCAATCTCCATCAGGCGGAGCGACGTCAGCGGCGTCTGCTCCGAGGGCTTCAGGACGACGGTGTTCCCGGCGGCGAGCGCCGGCCCCACTTTCCAGACGGCCATCATGAGCGGGTAGTTCCAGGGGGCGATCGAGCCTACGACGCCGACGGGCTCGCGGCGGATCATGCTCGTGTAGCCGGCGAGATACTCCCCTGCGGCCTTGCCCTCCATGCACCGGCAGGCGCCGGCAAAGAAGCGCAGGTTGTCCACCATGAACGGGACCTCGGAGCGCGCCAGACCAATGGGCTTGCCGACGTTGTCGGCTTCGAGGCCGGCGAGCTCTTCCGCATTCTGTTCGATGCGGTCGGCCAGCTTGAGGAGCATCAGGCTGCGCTCGGCGGGCGTCGTGTCCTGCCAGGTCTCGAACGCGGCCGCGGCGGCGTCCACCGCCCGGTCCACGTCCTTCTCGGTTCCTTTTGGAACCTGTCCGAGGACGGACTCGTCGACCGGGCTAATGATGGGCTCCTTCACCCCTTCGACGGCGTCCACCATCTTCCCGTTGACGTAGTTCTGGTAGCTCTTCATCGGCGCGCTGCCCCTTTCGTATCGAATCCTAGCAACATCGAATCATGTCTCTGTTCCCTCGGCGCCCGGCCCTCGTTGCACTTTCCTGTGCGCCTCCCCGCCCTCGCTGTGCTCGGCCGGAGAGTCGCCGCGGCGTCCTCTCGCCGCGGTTCGGCCCGAACGCCGACGCGGCGTTCCCTCGCCGCGTTACTGCGCCTTGATCTCCGTCCAGTACTCGTCGAGCGTCGTCGTCGCGTCGCCGATGTCCTCGACGAGCTCGCACCGAGCGAGCGCCTCGTCGGACGGGTAGACCGCCGGGTCGGCCAGGATCTCGGGCTGGATGAACTTCTTGGCGGCGAGGTTCGGGCTCGCGTAGCGGATGCCGTTGACGATCCGCGCGGCGACTTCCGGCTCGAGGATGTAGTCGAGGAAGGCATAGATCGACTCCACGTTGCGCGCCCGGGCGGGGATGCAGACGCTGTCGATCCAGAGGGTCGCGCCCTCTTTCGGCAGGACGTAGGCGAAGCGGTTCGGGTTCTCGGCCACGACCTTCGCGAGCTGACCGTTGTAGCCGTGGGCGAACCGCACGTCGCCCGAGGCCAGGATGTTCTCGTAGTCCCCGCTGTTGTACGTCTTGACCAGCGGCTTCTGCTTCTTGAGGAGGTCCGCCGCCTGCTTCAGGACGGCAGGGTCGGTGCTGTTCAAGGAGTGGCCCAGGTACTTGAGCGCGACGGCGAAGCATTCGCGCATGTCGTCGAGCATCAGGATCTGGCCCTTGTTGCGGGGATCGAAGAGCGGCGCCCAGCTGTCTTCCGTCCGACCCGCCTTCTGCTTGTCATAGCCGTAGCCCGTCGTCCCCCAGAGGTACGGCAGCGAGTAAGCGTTCGTCGGATCGAACCCTTTGTCGAGAAAGCGCGGATCGAGGTTCGCGAGCTTCGCGATCCGGGACTTGTCGAGCGGCCGCAGCAGCTTCAGGTGGATCAGGATCCTGACCATGTAGTCCGACGGCACGACGAGGTCGTAGTCGGCGACGCCCGACTCGAGCTTCGCGAGAACGGCCTCGTTCGAATCGTAGAGGTCGTACTTGACGGCGATCCCGGTCCGCCGCGTGAACTCGTCGATGACCTCCTTGGGCAGGTACTCCGACCAGATGTAGACGTTGAGCTTCTTCTCGCCCGGCCCCGGATCGGGGGCTTCGACGCCGCGCGGCCCGCAGGCGATCGTCAGCGCCAGCGCTAGGACAGCGGCCGTCCACGCCCTTCTCACGAGACGTCCTCTCGGGCGGCTGGGGGCTGCTGCTGGAGGCGCGTTGCTATAGTAATCATTACTATAGTGAAGAGCAGGATCAGGCTCGAGACCGCGTTGACCTCCGGCGTCACGCCCACCTTCAGCATCGAGTAGATCTGGAGCGGCAGGGTCGTCGCGCCCACTCCCGCTACGAACGAGGTGATGACGTAGTCGTCGATCGAGATCGTGAAGGACAGGAGCGCTCCCGCGACGATGCCCGGCGCGATCAGCGGCAGCGTCACGCGCCAAAAGGTCGCCAGCGGCCGCGCGCCGAGGTCGAGCGCCGCCTCCTCGAGGGAGCGGTCGAAGCCGGCGAGGCGGGCCCGCACGACGATCGCCACGTAGGACACGCAGAAGACGACGTGGGCGATGATCACCGTCAGGAGCGAAAGGCGCATCGCGAGCGCGCCGAAGAAGGTGACGAGCGCGGCGCCGAAGACGACCTCGGGGATGATCACGGGCAGGTAGAGGAGGCCGCGCGTCGCGCCCTCCCCGCGAAAGCGGTGGCGGCCGAGCGCCAGTGCCACGAGCGTCCCGACCACGACCGCGATCGCCGTGCTCACGACGCCGACGATGAGGCTGTTCTTGAGCGACCCGAGGATCAGGTCGTCACCGGCGAGGCTGCGGTACCAGTCGAGTGTCCACCCTTCCCAGACGGCCGTCTGCCGCGCGCGGTTGAACGAGAAGAGGACGAGGATCGCGATCGGCGCGTAGAGAAAGACGTAGACCAGCGCCGAGTACGCCGCGAGGGCGCGGGATCCTCCGTGCCTCTTCTTCACAGGAGCACGTCCTCGCCGCGCCGGCGCGTGTACAGCGCGTAGAAGAAGAGCAGCGCGAGCACGACCGCCGTGATCTCGAACGCCACGGCCGAGCCGAACGGCTTGTTCCGCGCGATCGCGAACTGGTTCTGGACGAGGTTGCCGGCGAGGATCGTCTTGGCGCCTCCGAGGAGGTCCGAGACGATGAACTGCCCGAGGCTCGGAACGAAGACGAGGATCACGCCGGCGACGATGCCCGGCATCGCCAGGGGCACCGTGACGCGCCAGAACGTCGAGCGCGATGCCGCGCCGAGGTCCGCCGATGCCTCGAGGAGCGAGAGATCGAGCTTTTCGAGCGAGGCGAAGAGGGGCAGGATCATGAACGGCAGCTCGCCGTAGATCATGCCGATGAGGACGGCAAAGTGGTTGTAGAGGAGCTCGAGCGGCTGGTTCGTGAGGCCCGTCGCGAGGAGCAGCCGGTTGAGCAGACCCTCGGTCCGGAGGATGAACATCCAGGCGTACGTTCGGATCAGGAAGCTCGTCCAGAACGGGACGACGACGAGGCCGAGCAGGAGGTTCCGCCGCCGGGGGGGCGCCGCGACCGCGATGTAGTAGGCGATCGGGAAGCTCACCACGAGGCAGACCGCGGTCGTGACGACCGCCATCCAGACCGACCGCCAGAAGATTTGCAGGTAGATCGGGTGGAGCGAGCGCGCGTAGTTGGCGAGGAACTTTCCGGAGAGGATGTAGGCGCCGAGGTCGGCGATCGGCTTCAGTCCCCCGTAGGTGTCTCGCTGGCCGAAGCTGATGACGAAGAGGATCGCGAGCGGGAGGAGGAAGAAGAGCCCGAGCGTCACCCACGTGGGCAGCGCCAGCCAGGTCCCGGCCGAGCGCTCGCGGACCGACGCCCGCACACTCACCGCGCCGGCCCGCCGCGCAAGACCACCGCGTGCTGCGGGTTCCAGCACAAGAACGCTTTTCCGCCGACCGCGAACCGTCCCACCTCGTCGAAGGGCGTCGCGTTTTGCTCGAAGACCGTGAAGCGCTCGTCGGCGGCGTCGCGGACGACCCAGACCGTGCTCGCCCCCTGATAAACGCGATCCTCGATCGTCACGGGCACGGAGGGGACCCCGCGCACCGAGAGGTCGCGCGCCCGCAGGGAGAGCTTCTCGGGCCGGACGACGAACCGGATCTCTTCCCCCTCCCGCGTGCCTCCCGCGGCCGGAAGGCGCACCTCTCCCCCGGCCCGGAGCTTCGCCCGCATCGTGTCGCCGCTCACCGCGACGGCCGAGCCCGTGAAGAAGTTCGCGGCGCCCATGAAGTTCGCGACGAAGTCGGTCGCCGGCCGCTCGAAGATCTTCGCCGCGTCGTCCATCTGCTCGACACGGCCCCGGCTCATCACGGCGATCCGGTCGCTCATCGTCAGGGCCTCTTCCTGGTCGTGCGTGACGAACACGAACGTGATCCCGAGCGACCGTTGAAGGTGCTTGAGCTGCACCTGCACTTCCTTGCGCAGCTTCTGGTCGAGCGCCCCGAGGGGCTCGTCGAGCAGGAGCACTTCCGGCTCGAGGGCCAGGGCCCGGGCGAGCGCCACCCGCTGCCGCTGGCCGCCGGAGAGCTGGTCGGGTTTCCGGGCCTCGTAGCCCGTGAGCTGCAGGAGGGCGAGCGCATCGGCGACGCGGCGGGGCTCGTCCGAGCGCGCGATGCCCCGGTACCGCATGCCGAAGGCGACGTTGTCGCCCACCGTCAGGTGCGGGAACAGCGCGTAGTGCTGGAAGACCATGTTGACCGGCCGGCGGTAGGGCGGCGTCCAGGTCACGTCCTCCCCGTCGATGAGCACCGCGCCCTCGGTCGGGAGCTCGAAACCGCCGATCATGCGCAGCAGCGTCGTCTTGCCGCACCCCGACGGGCCGAGCAGCGAGAAGAACTCGCCGCGCCGGATGTCGAGCGAAACCGCGTCGACCGCCGCGACGTCGCCGAAGCGCTTGGTCAGGCTTCGGATCTCGACGCTGTTCTCGGTCGGCATGGATCGGCCGGGAGCATATCCGCTGGCCGGGCCCACCGCGGGAGAACCTTAGAAGCTGAGCCGTGCACCCAGCCGCAAAGTCCGCGGCTGCTGGAACTGATTGCCCTGGCCGTAATGGGCGTTGGTCGGCGTCGGCGAGGTGTTATCGGCCTGGACGAATGCCCACACCTGGTCCACCTGCGTGACCTGCTGCCGGTTGAGCGCGTTGAAGAGGCTCGCCAGAATGTGGACCGTGACGGGGCCGAGCTGCAACGCGTAGTCGCCTTGCAGGTCGATCTCGTAGAGCGACGGGGACCGGCCCTCGCTTCCGCGCGGCGTGATGAAGAGCTCGGGGCCGGCGTAGCCGTCCCACCAGCCGATGCGCGACAGCGGCGTCCCGGACTGGTAGTAAGCCGAAAGCGCCAGCGTCAGCCCGAAGGGGAACATGTAGGCCGTCTGGAGCTTGGCCTGGTGGGGTCGGTCGAGCGTGAGCCTTCCGTAGGCGTTGACCTCGAACTCGGGATAGTCGAAGTCGTCGGTGATGTTGGGGTCGCGCGCGAAGAATCCCCCGACGGCTCGGTAGGCGCCGTCGTAGTTGCCCTCGAGGGACGAGTAGAGATAGCTCGCATACACCATCCAGCGGTCGGAGAGCTGCTTCTGGCCCGTGACCTCGATGCCCCGGAAGTAGCGCTTCGCCAGCGGGAATCCCGGCGCCATCGTGCTCTCCCCCGGGTTGAAGAAGCCGTAGTTGTCGCAGACGTCCACCGGAACGCACGTGTCCTCGAGGGCGCGCTGGATGGCCCGGTAGATCCCGCGCACGCCGACGCCCCAGGACGTCCCGAGCTGCATCTCGACACCGGCGATGATCTCGTTCGAGTAAGGCACCTTCAGGTTCGGGTCCACCTGGTCGGCCGGCGCGCCGCGAATGACGCACGTCGTGTTGTCGGTGTTGGCCGCCGGATCGCAGTTCAGATCGGTCGGTGAGAAATTGAACGTCGCGCCGTCGCGCTCGCCGTTCAGCGACCGCACGTTCATGTCCATCGCGATGGTGGGGACGAACTCGCTGTACGACGCATAGAGCTTGGACCGCCCGTTTTTCAGGAAGTCCCACGTGAAGCCGACGCGCGGCGAGAAGTGGTTGACGTTGATGAACGTGATGTTGTCGAGGCCGTGGATCCACTGCTGGTCGAATCGGACGCCGACGTTGACCGTTAGGTTCGAGAGCACGTTCCAGCGGTCCTGGATGTACGCGCCGAGGACGTCGTTGTGCGGCGTCGCGTGGTAAGGCGCGGCGGTGGCATTGTCGATCGTGCTGTCGAGGCTCGCGAAGAACTGGTGGTTGTAGACGAGCCGCTGCTGCGGGTCGTCCGGGAAGGGCGGCTGGATGATGACGAGCTGGCCCCCGTTGAATGTGCGGAGGACGTCGGCGTCGATGCGCTGGTACGCGGCGCCGAACTTGATGTCGTGGTTGCCGAGGATGTAGGTCGCGTCCGCGTTGTAGTCGTAGCGCGTGAACTTCTTGTCCGCGAGGATGCCGTTGCCCTCGGTTCCCCCGAAGCCGCCGGACGCGGTGACGACGTCTCCGGTGTTGTCCTGGTACGGGATCCCGACGCCGCCCGGGGCCGGAAGGACGTTGTTGGTCTCGTTGTGGTACGCGAATTGTCCCGTCACGAGCCACCTGCTCGAAAGCTGGCCCTGGTACCGGAAGCCGAAGTCCGTGCCGCCGATCGTCTGCGTGCCCAGGTAGGTGGACGGGGGACCGATGATGGGACCGATCGCCCCGTTGTCGTTCGTCGGGTCGCCGAAGACGGTGCCGATCAGGGTGTTCGAGTCGTTGATGTGCCAGGTCAGCTTGCCCGAAAACAGGTTGGCCGTCGTGTCGAGGTTCGTGATGTTGCCCGTCTCGGGGCCGGTCGTCACCTGGCGGTCGATCGTGTTGGTCGTGTGGTCGTAGGCGCCGAAGAACCAAAGCCGGTCCTTCATGACGAATCCGCCGATGTCGGCGCCGTAGTCGTCCTTCGTGAAGCCCGTCGGGATGCCCTCGGACGAGACCGCATCGAGGTGCTTGTTCCCCGCCTGCAGGCTCTGATTGTCGAAGTAGCCGAAGGCGTCGCCATGGAACTCGTTGCCGCCCGATTTGGTGACGACGTTCAGGATACCGCCCTGGGCGCCGCTGTATTCGGCTTCGTAGCCGCCCGACTTGAGCTCGATCTCCTGGATGAACTCGAAGTTCAGGACCTTGCCCTGGTTGCCGATCTCGACGCCCGTCGTATTCGCGCCGTCCACGTAGAAATTGTTCTCGAGGCCCGTCGAGCCGTACACCGTGATCGACTGCTGGCGGACGTCGGAGTTGTCGGTGTTGACGCCGCTCGCGAGCTGCGCGACGTCGGCGTAGTTACGTCCCGTGGGCAACGACTGGAACGCCTTGGCGTCCATGTTTCGGCCCATGGTGTTCGACTCGGTCTCGACGGGGACGGCCTGCCCCGTGACGGTGATCTCCGCGGTGGCCGTGGGGACGAGCTCGATCGTGAGGGACGCGGCCTGAGAGAGCGCGAGCCGAACCGTCTCGGTCCGGTTCACGAAACCCTGGAGCTGCGCCGTCAGGGTGTAGGTGCCCGGCGGCAGCAGCGTGAGGAGGAAATGTCCTTCGCTGTCGGTCACCGCGCTCTTGGTGCCTTGCAAGTTCGGGCTCCGGGCTTCGATCGCCACTCCGGGCAGCGCCGTGCCGCCGGTCACGACCGTTCCGCGGATGGTGCCCGTGGTTTGTGCACGAAGCGTCGAGACGGCGAACAGGGCGAGCGAGGCGACAAGGCACGACCGAGCGAGTGCCGATTTCATCGCGACCCCTCCGTAAAATCGAAACGAATAACGAATGTTGTCGCTACGCTAGCGTCCGCGCGCGGGGGTGTCAACCTCGCCGCGAATTCTTTTCGGCGCCCGGCCCTCGGTTCCCTCGGCCCGAACGCCGACGCGGCGTTCTCTCGCCGCGAACTTGACCGGGAGTTTCGCGCGGGAGGCGGGGCTTACTTGCGGGGGCGGTCGAGGAGACGGACGATGTCCTTCAGCTCCCGCAGGACGGTGCGTCGATCGAAGTCGGGCGAAGCGCTGGCCGTCGTCGACGCG
>Ga0126381_100006752_pt1 | contig 12724 bp, 10 predicted proteins | sample PanSoiMetPlot_28_FD_96465 | JGI IMG/M metagenome (GOLD analysis project Ga0126381, IMG submission 96465) | Tropical forest soil microbial communities from Panama - MetaG Plot_28 | ecosystem: Environmental > Terrestrial > Soil > Tropical forest > Bulk soil | place: Panama | collected 2016-02-17
GAAGTCAATCCGCCGAGAAGGCTGACCTCTCCATCCTTCATTCGGATATCCGCTTCATCGACTTTCTGACCGATGACCGGCTGTTGAACACCGGCAATGTTTACGGTTTGCGTGACATTGGAGATCTCAACTTTGATGTGCATGCTCACGTCCTCAGGACCGTTCACATGCGGCGTGAGATCGATCTGCACGCCAACGTCCACCTGCTGGAACTGGGTGGTCGCGTAGGGGATTGCTCCGGGCGTAGCTACGGCAGAGTTGAGCGAACCAGACACATATGGAATCTTGCTTCCAATCTTCAGAGACGCCTTTCCGCCATCCGTAACGCGTACCTCCGGACGCTGCAGAAGCCGGGTGGATGCGTCGGTCAGCATTGCTTGAATCAGCGCCCCAGGCAGGGTGATTTGCCAATCGTTTGTCGATAAATGCCCCAGTTGTGAAAGCGGAATGAAGGAGCTGCTTCCTGTCGTTCCAGTGGTTGTGCCAGTCGTGGTGCCGGTAGTTGTGCCCGTGGTTGTTCCGGTAGTGCTCGTCGTGGTCCCGGTTGAAGTGTCGGTCGTACCGGTCGTTGTGCTGGTGGTCCCGGTAGTGCTGGTGGTGGTTCCAGTGGTGCTGGTCGTGCTCCCGGTAGTGATAACAGTGCCGTTCTGCGGCGCGAATATGATCGGCACGTTTAAACCGCCGGTCTGACCTGCGATTGCAGCGCCGAGAGTGCTCATTTTTGACTTCGAGACTTCCATGACCATCACGTCCACAACGACTTCGGGCTTGGGCCGGTCGAGGTCGTGAACCAGCTTCTCTACAAGCGAAATGGTATCCGGAGTGCCGCGGGCGATGATGGCGTTCTGACTAGCGACTTGGAAAATACCGGTTGTCAGCTTTGCGCCAGTGCGCACGCCATTGAAGATTTCGGTGAATTCATTCGGCGTGCTTGCATTCTGAATATAGAAGACCTTGACCACCTCGTCCTGGTACTCCTGACGCTTCGGTTCCGATTCCTGGGTTACAAAAATCGCGTTCCGGCTAATCGGCTTCCAGAAGGTGTGGGTAACGAGAGCGACATAATTCAACGCTTCCTCGAGCGTGACATTGTTCAGGTCAAGGTTGATATTCTTTCCACCGCCGCCGCCCATGCCCCCCATGCCAATAGCCGACTCAATACCGGACGGGTCGAACAGAACGTTGATGCCGGCCAGTTTGCACACGCTCTCATACAGCACACGCGCCGGCTGATTGTTCATTTTCAGGCTGCTGATCTGATTGTTGATGGGCCGGAGAGTCGGTGGACCTTCAAGCGAGTTGATGCGAGCTTCAATCGCTTTTCGTGCCTTTTCCGCCGGGGTGAGAATGACGGTACCCGCCGGAGCCTTCTCCTTTTCCTTAACCATGTCTGTCGTTTGACGGATCTCCTGGAGCGCGATCTGGGAGGACGGGTCCGCCAACAGTGCCCGCTGGAATTCGACCAGGGCCTCATTCAGCTTCTGGTCATGCTGTAGGACTCTACCGCGTTGTATATGCAAGTCCGCAGCCTTCCCACGAACCCGATTCACCGCAATAAGGTACGAGGGTTCGGTGGGATCGGTATCAAGCGCCTCATTGAAATCAGTGAGGGCGACGTCATAGTCCTTGTGCGCCTCCGCCTTCTCGCCGTCTTTCAGGAATCTGTCACCGTTCTTGGTGTGCGCCCCAAGTGGAAGGATGCCGGCTGCTAGCAGGCCAACCAGGGCGGCTCGTAGCCGCAACCTATTAGAAACGTTCAATTTAGCGCACATCCCATGTCATATTTTTCTTACCGCCTTTTGCGGTCCGTCACCGGCTACGGCACCCCAAAAAACCGACGCGAGGCTTCACACAGAAACTGTCGCGCACTTGACCTATTCCTCTCCCTGGTCCTATGGAAGACGTTCCAGAATAGCCCGACGTGCAGGTCCGAGACCGCTTTGGGCGAAACTGGAGTAAGCGTCTGGCTACAAACCTTGGCTCAGCAAAGCGAAATCAAGATTTTGAGCGACAACCGGTCGGCTGGTCACAATTATCACCTATTGGACCGGTACGAAGCCGGCCTTGTCCTCACCGGCACGGAAGTCAAGGCGGCCAAAACCGGAAAAATACAACTCAAGGAAAGCTATGCCGAGATCGTCGAAGATGAGGCGTGGCTGATGAACGCGCACATTAGCGAGTACTCGCACGGCAATCTCATGAATCACGTCCCGGTGCGAAAAAGGAAGCTGCTGCTGCATCGCTCGGAGATCGAAAAGCTCCGGGGTGAAACGCGGGAGAAGGGGCTCACGGTCGTACCCACTAAGCTCTACCTTAAAAGCGGCCGCATAAAAGTGGAGATCGCGGTAGCTAAAGGCAAGAAATTTCACGACAAGCGCGAAGCCATCAAGACCAAAGAAATGCAAGCGGAAGCGAAAGCGGCAATGGCGCGACGGGCACGAGAGTAAATTCTTTATATCCCATGCAACTCAAGGTTGAAACTGCACAAATCGAAAAAGCGAGCGCGGATGCGCTGGCCGTTATCTGCTTTGAAACGGAAGAAAGGAGCGGTGCAGAGGCTCCCGCAGCCCGTTCTCGCACAAATGCCGATCCTGACATTGCCGCCCAGTCTGGATGGCTGGCCGACTTGCGGTTGACCGGCGAATTCACTGGCAAGCTCTACGAAATGGCCGTTCTTCATCGGCCGGAGGGCCTTGCTGCCAAACGGCTGGTAGTAATTGGCGGCGGGAAACGGGAGAGGTTCTCTTCCGTTGAGGTCCGCCGCCTCGCGGGCACGCTGGTCCGCTCGTTGAAACCAAAGGGAATCCGCAACATAGCTCTCCTGCTAGATACGCCAAACGGCGACGAATATGTAATGCCCGCCGCCGAAGGAGCGCTGCTCGGGGCCTGGGAGGCGGACAAATACAAGTCTGATCCCAGAAAGGATGGAAAGCAGGTCGACACCTTTTCGATCATTGTGCCCGGCGTAGGGCTTCATGCTTTACAGTCAGCGCTAAATCGAGGACAAATTATCGCCGATGGGCAGAACCTGACTCGAGACCTGGTTAATGAGCCAGCGAATAAGCTGACGCCTCGCGACCTGGCCGAAGCAGCAAAGAAGATGGCCGTCGAGGTCGGGCTGGAGTGTGAAGTTCTCGATCAGGAGGCAATGGCCGCCCTGGGTATGGGAGCTCTGCTGGGGGTAGCGCAAGGTAGCACCAACCCGCCGTTTTTAATCGTTCTAAAGTATCGTCCGCCTTCACCTAAAGCCGATAGCCATCTGGCGCTGGTGGGCAAAGGAGTCACATTCGACACCGGCGGCATCTCGATAAAGCCATCTGACGGGATGGAGAAAATGAAATACGACATGGCCGGAGCTGCGGCAGTCGTTGGCGCCATGCGCGCAATTGCCCAGCTCAAACCGCCGATTCCCGTGACCGGCTATGTGCCGACAGTAGAGAACATGGTGAACGGAAATGCGCAACGCCCGGGCGACATTGTGACATCGCTTTCAGGTAAAACGATCGAGGTCTTGAACACGGATGCAGAAGGCCGGCTCATTTTGGCCGACGCCATCACCTACGCAAACCGGAACGGCGCGACTCACATCGTCGATGCCGCGACACTGACCGGTGCGATCGGGATTGCGTTGGGGCATTACAACATCGGCGCATTCACGAATAACGATGAGTTTCTGCAACGGTTTCTGAAAGCAGCCAGAGGCGCCGGCGAAAAGACTTGGCAATTGCCGCTGGACGAAGAGTACAAAGAGTACTTGAAATCTGCGTTTGCGGACCTGCCTAATATCGGCGGCCGCTACGGCGGCTCGATAACGGCAGCCTGGTTCCTTCGTGAATTCGCCGATCCGACTCCGTGGGTTCACCTGGACATTGCATCCACCGCCTGGCTCGACGATGCGAAGTCCTGGCTTTCGAAGGGTCCGACCGGCGTGGCTGTTCGCTCGTTCGTGGAACTGGCAATGGACTGGAACGCCATTCAGTGACTCGGAATATACTCGTAAGGCAAACAATTCTATCGGTTCGGAGGTAATCCAGGATGCAGCTCCGTGTCCTTGCATTCGTGCTGGCCGGTGGCAAAGGGACCCGTCTTTTTCCCCTTACGAAAGAACGCGCCAAACCGGCCGTTCCATTTGGTGGCCGCTACCGAATTGTCGATTTTGTTCTCAGCAACCTGGTTAACTCGGGAATCTATTCTATTTACGTTCTGATCCAGTTCAAGAGCCAATCGCTACTGCAACATCTGCGCGAGGGTTGGGAGGTAAGCGGGTTACTCAAGAACAATTTCATTATTCCCGTGCCGGCTCAAATGCGCTCCGCACAAGAGGATTGGTACCGCGGAACGGCCGACGCGATTAACCAGAACATCAACCTTATCGAGCAGGCTGATCCTCATGTGGTCGCGATATTCGGCGCAGACCACATCTACCGAATGAACATCCGGCAAATGATTGAGTATCACGTTGAGAAGAGAGCCGGAGTAACAATCGCAGCGATTCCCGTCGAGAAACAACTCGCTTCCGAGTTTGGCGTCATCGAGACCACCGCCGAAGGCAATATCATCGGCTTTCACGAAAAGAGAGTAGACGCGCCTACGATTCCCGAAAACCCGTCGCATGTATTTGCCTCGATGGGCAACTATGTCTTTTCCACTGACGTTCTTCTGCGCGAGCTTCATGCGGATGGTGAGAACGAACACAGCTCCCACGATTTCGGCAAAAACATACTGCCCTCCCTAATCGGGCGCGCCGACATGTATGCGTACGATTTTCAGACGAACGTCATTCCTGGAGACCCTATCGGTTCGCCGCAGTACTGGCGCGACGTCGGAACAATTGATGCTTATTACGAAGCCAGCATGGATTTGCGCGCTGTTTCGCCGGAATTGAATCTTTATAACCGCCAGTGGCCTTTGCGTACCGCGGGCTATTTTGATGCCCCGGCCAAGTTTGTGTTCGATGAGAACGGGCGGCGCGGCATGGCTATCGATTCCATCATTGCGGGCAGTTCAATTGTTTCGGGTGGAATCGTAAAGGGATCGGTGTTGGGCCGGGGCGTTCGCGTCCACACTGGGGCAGCTGTCGAAGATTCGGTGATCTTCGACAACTGCGACATCGGACGGCACGCTAAGGTCCGGCGCGCCATTCTCGACAAGAACGTCAAAATACCGCCGGACGCCCAAGTCGGCTACAACATCGACGAAGACCGGGAGAGATATCACGTCACTGATTCAGGAATTGTAATCATCGAAGGCCACCAGTCGACGGTTGATATCGCTACCCTGCAGGTCTAAATTCAGGAAATAAGTATTACTCGCCCGAAGATGCCTGACCGGTCCCTGTGAACACAATTTTGGTGTGAGTGCCGCCAATATCGATCTCTTTTAGATCATTGTTGGTATAGACCATTTGTGTACTTGCGAACTTATTTGGGGCCTGTTCTTCTTTGGCCGGAGCTTGTACAGCCGCCTTGCCTTTTGTCAATGTGGCGGTATTGTTCTCTACATCAACTTTATAAGTTCCGGCCTTTAGTTGCTGGCCGTTCAAAACCGAATCCTGCATGAGGTCAACTTTATAGCTACCGGTTCGAGCGATCGCCGCCATACCTCCGATAGTCACAAAAGTGACTAATAATTTACTCAACATCGAATATCTCCTATTTGTGATACGAGTTGAATTGCGCTGATGTTACAGTTATCGATCAACGCATTTATAAAGAAAACATCAGTTAGTTTTCGAGTTAAACGATTTGCGGTAGGCAGCCGTGAAATTAAGGGTCAGTTGAAGCGCTTCTGATCGAATGTGCACGTCTTTGCCGAAGCCTCGCAGCCAATGCACGCTCGCTTCGGTCCGGAACCATGTCATCTGGCGTTTCGCATATTGCCTGGTTTTCGTCTGCGCTTCCCGAATGCCAGCTTCTCTGGTCAGGTCGCCTTTGAGCACCTGAACTGCTTGTTTATAGCCCAGCGACTGAAGAGCTTTGCAATCGGGAGACCGCCCGCTCGCGAGTAATGCGCGTGTCTCCTCCAACAGACCGGAATAAAACATGGCCTCCGAGCGTTCGTCGAGCTTGCGGTATAACTCCGTCCTTGCAGGCTGCAGCCCGAGTTTCAGAACCACAAATCCGCACAACGGATCACGTGGCCGACTCTGAATTTCGGATGCAGGGCGGCCGCCCGTAAGACTGAGTTCGATGGCCCGAACCAACTTCTGATGATCGTTAGAATGAATACGGGCCGCCGATCCAGGATCCCTAACCCGGAGGAAGCGATGTAAGGCGCCGGAACGGCGTCGCGAGAGGTCTACCAACCTCTTCCGAAGGTCTTCATTCCGCCCTGGAGCGGGTGAAAGGCCATCAAGCAGGGCTCGTAGATAGAAACCAGTCCCACCCGCCACAATGGGCACTTTCGCCCGCTTCCGGATATCATCCAAGGTCCGGCGCGCGAGGCGCGAATAGGCGCCAGCCGTGAGCTCTTCATCTGGTTCGATCAGGTCAATCAGGTGGTGCGGGATGCCCGTTCTTCCCTCAACCGGAAGCTTGGCCGATCCGATGTCCAAGCCGCGATACACCTGAATGGAGTCGCAATTGACGACTTCGCCATCCAGTTCGTCAGCCAGGAACACAGCAAGGTCACTCTTTCCGGACCCGGTAGGGCCCAAGACGACGATCAGCGGAAAAAGTTGGGTCGGCAACAGATCGAATGGAAATATTTGAAAACTAGGCCTGTTGTAACCGCTCGAAAACCCAAAACATCCCTATAGCGGAGCTATACTAAAGGGCGAATAACAGCAATTTTTGCAAGTTGCTGGTTCTCTTGTCCCGAAGCGGTCGAATGTCTCACCCCTACTATAATCCCTTGCGCATTACGTATCTTCTGGCGATTGCCCCTCTGCTGGCTGGGCCTATTCTGCGAGCCGCACCCCCGCAGGCCGCCAAGTCGTTTGCCCAGACTCCCTCTGATGGCGCGCAAACCGGTGCGACATTGCCACCCGCGAGAAAAGAGGCAAGTTCCCCAAAGGCTGGGGCTTATTATCACTTCTCACTAGGTCATCTCTACGAAGAACTCGCCGGAACCTACGGCAACAAAAACGATTACGTTAATAAGGCAATCGACAATTTTCGGCTCGCGATGAAGGAGGACCCGAGCGCTTCATTTCTGGTGGAAGATATCGCCGAGTTGTACCGCATGTCGGGCCGCATCCGCGAGGCGGTCGAAGAAGCTCAGGATGCCCTCAAGGCCAATCCGGACGATCTCAACGCCCGTCGCGTATTGGCTCATATCTACACACAGCAAATTGGCGACGCGCAAACGAATCATATCGATGAGGGCATGGCGCGGCGCGCGGTGGAGCAGTACAAGATCATTACCGAGAAGGACCCCAAGGACGTCGACAGCCTCGTGATGCTAGGCCGCCTGGAGCGGGTGTTGGACGACTCCGTGGATGCCGAAGCCTCGTTCAAGAAAGCTCTTGCGGTAGAACCCGACAACGATGATGCGGTAACCGGGCTCGCCAGCGTCTATTCCGACCGTGGAGATGCAAAGGGTGCATCCGCGCTGTTAGAGAAGCTGGTCGAAAAGAACCCCTCGCCGCGAGCACTTGTAAGTCTGGCGAATAGCTACGAGTCAATGCACGAATATGCGCTGGCGGTAAATACCTATAAGAAGGCGCTCGAACTGGATCCCAACCGAGTGGAATTGAAGGCCGCCCTCGCACAAGATCAGGCCATGGCGGGTCAGCTAGACGATGCGTTGAGCACTTACCAGGACTTGGCAGAGGCAAATCCGCAGGACGCGCAGCCGTATTTGGGAATGGCGCAAATCTATCGCGGTAAAAGGGATTTCGCAAACGCGCGGAAGATGTATGACAAAGCCAGGTCGCTCGACCCGGACAACATCGAGATTCGCTATAACGAGGTTGGCCTGTTGGAGGATGAGGGCAAGACTGTTGACGCCATTGCGGCCTTAAAAGGGATTCTGGATGCTACCGTGCGACGCACCTACAACCCCGCTGAACGGGGCTACCGCGCCAAGATGCTCGAGCAACTCGGGCTCCTGTATCGCAGCAATGACCAGTACGACAAGTCTGTGGACACGTTTCGGCAGATTGCTCTCCTTGACCCTGACCTTTCGGCGCGCGCGGAAGCCCAGGTAATTGACACATATCGCCTGGCTAAAGACTACCCAAAAGCACAGCAAGAAAGCGACGATGCTGCGAAGAAGTATCCGAATGACCGCACCGTCCACGAAGTGCGCGCGCAACTGCTGGCCGATCAGGGCAAGACCGATCAGGCGATCGCTGAGCTGAAAAAGCTCCTGGATGGTAAGAATGATCGTGAAGTGTACCTCGCAATGGCGGACGTATACCAGAAGGGCCACAGCTACGCAGAGATGTCAAAGGTGCTTGACGCCGCCGACAAGTTGTCAGACGCGAAGGAAGACAAGGCTGGCGTTCTCTTCTTGCGCGGCGCGATGTATGAGCGCCAAAAGAACTACGATCTTGCCGAGAAGACTTTCCGGCAGGTGCTCGATATCGATCCCACCAACGCCTCGGCGATGAACTATCTCGGGTACATGTTGGCTGATCAGAACGTCCGGTTGCCGGAGGCTCAGGAACTGATCAAGAAAGCGGTCAGCCTGGAGCCAAATAACTACGCTTTTCTCGACAGCCTGGGCTGGGTCTACTTCCGCATGAACCGCCTGGATCAGGCCGAGCAGGAGTTGACCCGCTCTGTTCAGTTAATGTCGAAGGATCCCACAATCCACGATCATCTGGGCGACGTGTACTTCAAGCAGGGAAAGATCAAGGAAGCCATTGCACAATGGCAGTCATCGCTCAGCGAGTGGCACGCCAGTGCGCCCGCCGATATCGAGCCCGCCGAAGTCGCGAAAGTGCAGAAGAAACTCGACAGTGCGCGTGTGCGACTGGCGCAGGAACAAGCGCCGCCGAGAACAAATTAGACTGATTGCTAGCCCGGTCCGTCGCGGCTTGAGTCTACTTCTTAGGACGTGACTCGGGCGGAACCAGCCCATTCGCACGATAATAGGCAACCAGCAGACCGTAATGCTCGGATGTGTGCTGTAGAACGGAAAGAAACGGCTCCAGCGATCCGTGCCAGCCCTCGGGGCTGGCTTTGAGTGAGGCGTTCGCCTCGTTGATCCACTTTCGCGTCAGCGCCACGCACTCCGCCTTGGTCTTATAATTTGCCGGCGGCAGTTCATCCCATTTGACCTTCTCGCCGCGGCCGGCCTTTGCTGCGTAGACGTTTCCGGATGTAATGTGCACGATCACTTCCCGAAACGAGCGCATCTCCGGCTTTAGCTTGTATTCATATTTGGCTTCTGGAAAATCCTCGGCCATCAATAAAATTTTTTGGTTTACGTAGTCAAAGCTCTGTTTAAGGGCTTCCGCCGCTGTAGGGGTTTTCGATTGAGCATTCGCGAAAAATGCCGCGCCAGCGACTAAGAGACAACCAGCTAGTTTCACCATCGTGATTGCGATACTACCGCAAACTGCTCAGCTCCGCGATGGGGCAGAGACGAGTTCAACCGGCAAGTGTGAAGGTGATAAACAGCGCAACGAGGGTGGCCAGGCACAAACCGAACAAAAACGCGCCATCCGCCACTTTCCCAAGAATTATCCGTTCCCTTCGCGCCTTGGATCTGAGGGACAGGTAGGAAAAGATCGTAGCCAGAAGAAAGGCCACTACTGAAACGAGGAGCAGATTATCGGCCAGCGTTGTGATGCGCTGGAGACTGGCATAGATTTTGACCAGTCCGATTACCGTAAGACAAAGTGCCAGCAAAGTCGGTGAGTTTCCGAAAACATGACTGGCTATATTTTTTTCGACTGACTCCTGCTCTTCGGTTTCGTTCATTGCACGGTTCCTTTGCCCCGTTCAGTTAGGGTTTCAAGCCGCGGTTGTTCGTGGTCGAACGCTTTTAAATTCTTAATGACCTAAAAATCCGCGTAGCAGTAGGCAGACCTCGCACATAAGTCCCTTGCGAATTGCTCTGTTGACGCTGAGGAATCACCGCCGTTCTGGCGGCTAGCGGTTGGGCCACTTTCCTAAATCAGATTTTCAATAGTGTCCGTAGTCGCCTGGTCTGAATGCGGCTGACGGGAATTTCCGTCTGTTTTTTGTCGTCCATTTTCAATTGAAAGCTGGATTTAAACCAGGGAATTACTTCGCGGATTTTGTTTATATTGACCAGAAATGAGCGATGCACTCGCCAGAAAAGGTCGGGGTCCAGGTTTGACTGCAGTTCCTCAATCGTGCGGTAGTTCGATTGCCCTTCAAAGTGGGAGGTCACGACGGTAATAGTGCCTTCATCGATGGTGGCGTAGATGAGATCCTGAGCGTCAACGATCAGGTTCCGATTATTGGCCCTGACCAGAAGTTTGGTGCGCTGCGCAACTGTTTTGGGCGTTTCGGGCGCCTTTTCCTGCGGCTGCTTTTCGTCGAGCGCGCGCTTCACCCGTTCAACGGACTGTGCCAGCCGTTCTTTCTCGATTGGTTTCAGCAGATAATCGAAGGCCTGCAACCGGAACGCTTCGACTGCGTACTGATCAAAGGCAGTGGTGAGGATAAAGTGCGGAAGGGGTCCCCCTTTTTCCCGCAGCTTCGCGATAACGCCCATGCCATCCAGTCCCGGCATCTGGACATCAAGAAAGACGAGCTCTGGCTCCCCTTCTTCTATCACCTTTAGGGCTTCGAGGCCGTTCGAGGCCGTCTGCAACAAGTCAATCTCAGGGAAACTCTTGAGAAGATAGGTAAGTTCTTCGCGTGCGAGTTCTTCGTCATCTACGACGAGTGTCGAGATCGTACTCTCCGCACCCTGCGACATCGAATGCTAGTATAGCGTAGGATCGCATGGCGGCCGGGCCTGCTTTATGGCCTCGCGAGGTCCGCAAGGCGTTCATCCGGCAGGAGATTCCGCGTTGACTGGACATCCGAATGTCACCATAGCACCGGCGGACGGACGGCTGGGCGTTCTTATTCCCGGCATGGGGGCCGTAACGTCGACTTTCATTGCAGGAGTCGAAGCTATCAAGAGAGGCCTCGGCGATCCTGTAGGCTCCCTAACACAACTTGGGACAATCCGGCTCGGCAAGAGAACTGAGGGCCGTACACCTCGGATCAGAGATTTCGTTCCGCTAACTCCTCTCGAGTGCCTTTCTTTCGGGGGTTGGGACATTTATGAAGACAACGTGTACGAAGCGGCCGTACGAGCGCGGGTCCTGGATGCGCCCTTGTTGGATCAGCTCAAGGAGCCGCTTTCGGCCATCCGCCCGATGAAAGCGGTTTTCGACCGCAACTATGTGAAGAAGATCGACGGTCCAAACGTCAAACGCGGCCGAAGCTTGATGGAGTTGGCCGAAGCAGTCATGCAGGACATCTCGAACTTCAAGAAACAAAACGGCTGCACCAGGTTGGTCATGATCTGGTGCGGCTCCACCGAGGTGCACCACAAACCTGCCGACGTCCATCAAAGCCGGGCCGCTTTTGAGGCAGGGTTACAGGAAAACGACCCGAACATTGCGCCTAGCCAAGTTTACGCCTACGCGGCGCTTCGGCTCGGGGTCCCCTTCGCAAATGGCGCTCCCAATTTGACCACCGATGTCCCCGCTCTGCTCGAACTCGCGCGGCAAAACGAAGTTCCCATCTGCGGAAAGGATTTCAAGACCGGTCAGACATACATGAAAACCTTGCTTGCGCCTGGATTTAAGGCGCGGATGCTCGGCCTGCATGGATGGTTTTCAACGAACATTTTGGGCAATCGCGATGGGGAAGTTTTGGAGGACCCCGGGTCTTTCAAAACAAAGGAGGAGACAAAACTTTCAGTTTTGCAGCAGATTCTGCAGCCGGAACTTTACCCCCAGCTTTACAAAGACCTCTATCACGCGGTGCGAATAAACTACTACCCTCCGCGCGGAGACGCCAAGGAGGGTTGGGACAATATCGACATCTTTGGGTGGCTCGGCTACCCGATGCAGATCAAAATCGATTTTCTGTGCCGTGACTCCATTCTCGCCGCGCCGCTCGTACTCGATCTAATCCTTTTCCTTGATCTCGCGCAACGCGCTGGCATGAAGGGCATCCAGGAATGGCTGTCGTTCTATTTCAAAGGCCCTATGACGGCACCCGGATTGTATCCCGAACACGATATCTTCATCCAATTGATGAAGCTAAAGAATACGCTTCGCTGGATGAAAGGTGAAGATCTCATTACACACCTCGGCCTTGAATACTACGACTAAGTTGCGGCCTCAGCCGTCTAAGAGGTAGGTGGCTATGCCGCGAGTGGCTCCTATCTCCCGAAAGCGCGCCAGGAAAGAGGATCCCCACGCGTTCGAGGATTCGCCTAAGAGGATCCTGGTCATCGGTGGCACACAGTTTATCGGCAAATTGCTGGTACAAGAGCTACTTCGGCAACACCATGAAGTGTATATCCTGCACCGCAAGGCGCGGCACCGGTTCGGTAAACGAGTTCACAACCTGGTTGCGGACCGCAACGATGCGCTGAGCGTCCGGAAGGCGCTCGGCTCCATCCGGTTCGATGTTGTATTCGACAACGCCTATGATTGGGAGCACGGTACAACGGGCGCTCAGGTGGAGGCGACTGCGCAGATCCTCGATGGTAAGGTCGCGCGTTATATCTTCATGTCGAGTGTCGCCGCCTACGGCGACGGACTGAATCATCACGAGGGCGATGCGCTGGCCCCGGA
>Ga0126381_100006753_pt1 | contig 12722 bp, 6 predicted proteins | sample PanSoiMetPlot_28_FD_96465 | JGI IMG/M metagenome (GOLD analysis project Ga0126381, IMG submission 96465) | Tropical forest soil microbial communities from Panama - MetaG Plot_28 | ecosystem: Environmental > Terrestrial > Soil > Tropical forest > Bulk soil | place: Panama | collected 2016-02-17
AAGCGCGCGGTGACCACCCTGACGCTTCATCAAGGGCCCATTGAGATGAAGGGCGAGCGCCAATAGATCAAAACGAGGTGACAAACCTCTCGCGCGATCAATAGATTACGGCGTAACAGCAACAACTCTCAGAGCGCCGGGTTACATAGTTTAGGCTAAGTTTCTCATATAACCACAGCAACGGGAACTGCGCTACATTGGTGAATTAAGTCCTGGGGTCATTTCTGAAAACGATTTTTGTCCGAACCGCGTTCGTAGTGTGGGTCTCTGCAAGCTTTAGCCTTGCACAGGAGCCGGCTTCGAGTCCAGGCGCAACTCCGGCAACTACTCCTGGGGCGAGCGATCCGCAACCCGTTGCGTCCTCCAATTCATCGGGTGTAGAAAACGCGATTACCGAAGATCACCGCATGTTCAAGGTCCTGCCGAACTACAAGACCGTGAACGATCCGAGCCAACCGATTACTCCCATCGATCCGAAACAGAAGTTCGCGCTGGTGCTTCACTACTTCGATCCGTTCACGTACGGTTTCACCGGCATTCAGGCTGCGATTCAGCAGGCCAGCGGTGCCCAGAAGGGCTATGGCCAGGGCGTTGTCGGATATAACAAGCGCTATTGGGCCGACTTCACCGACGCTTTCACGAACGAACTGTTCACGGTTGGCGTTTTTCCGACCTTGCTTCACGAGGACCCGCGATATTTCCGCAGCGGCAAGGGCTCGGGCTTCAAGCGAACCGCGTACGCGATCAGCCGCGTTTTTGTGGCTCGTACAGACGCCGGCAACCAACGCTACAACTTTTCAGAGGTTCTGGGCAATATGGCCTCGGGGTCCATATCAGAGCTCTACTACCCACGCGGCGACCGGCACGTTTCTGACATCTTTACACGCACCGGATTTCAGCTCGGCTATGATGCGATGTTCAATGTCATGAAAGAGTTTTACCCCGACTTGAAGCGCAAGCTTTATCACCCCAAAAGCAGCTCACCGATCCCGTGAGCGCTAGGAGTGCTTGTTAAATACCAGCACGTCGATGGTGTTGTCTTGAGGGACAATCGACGTCGTGTCCACGCGCAGCGTCTTGCCGTCATCTGAAAGCTTGAGCCGGTAGCGGGTGATTCGGTCGCCCTTGGTCTCCATCTCCACCAGCATCGGGCCGTTGTACCAAAAGGAAGCCGTGGCTTTTTCGCCCCTGATCGTGCAATCCTTGCCATCGGTAGTGCACTTCATTTCGGTTTTTGTTTTGCCTTCGCTCTGAACCAAGTGAATGGAGTTTTCGGCTTCCTCGATGGCCCAGGTCGCGTCAGCCAGCTTCAGACTGTGAAGCTCGCACTTGGCGGCGTCGAGTTGCCAGGTTCCAGTGAAATTCGGCTTGTCCTGCCCGTTCGCAAGCGCTGCCAGAAGCGCGGCAGCGACGCATAGATGTCCCAGGAATCGCATCGGAAATGCCTCCTCGCTTCACCATGCTAGTCCACGAGTGGCATTGCAGTGAATCCCGTCGGCACGTGATAGCATGAATCGGACGAGCACCGGACTATGAAGCTTTCCGACAAATTCACGCTGGAACACGGCCGCGTCTATCTCACTGGAATTCAAGCACTAGTGCGGCTTCCGATCGATCAGATGCGGCGTGACCGGAGGGCTGGGCTGAATACCGGTGCATTCATTTCTGGCTACGAAGGCTCCCCCCTCGGCGGCTACGACCTGGCGCTGGCGCGCGCGGGCAAGCTGCTAGCAGAATACAACATACATTTCCGGCCGGGCGTGAATGAGGATCTGGCGGCAACCGCGGTTTTCGGCAGCCAGATTTTCGATGTGATCGGCAAGAGCAAGGTGGAGGGCGCGTTGGGAATCTGGTACGGCAAGGGCCCCGGTGTCGACCGTAGCGGCGATATTTTCCGTCACGCCAACCTGGCCGGATCGGGAAAAGGCGGCGCGCTGCTCCTGTGCGGCGACGATCCGATTTCAAAAAGCTCAACGATTCCCAGCCAAAGCGACTTCAGCCTTTACAACATCGGGATTCCTTATTTGTACCCGGGTAATGTGCAGGAGATCCTGGATTACGGCGCACTCGCTATCGCGCTTTCACGCTTCACGGGCGCCTGGGTGGGAATGAAAATGGTTACCGACGTGTGCGATGGCGGCGGCACGGCGGAGGTGGATCTCGAGCGGCCTTCGATACGCTGGCCGCAAGGATACGAGCGCCATACCGACGTGCGCATCGTTGCGCCGGTCACCTTGGGGCTCGAACATGAGGTGAATGTCCGGCGGATCGGGGCTGCGTTCCAGTTCGCGCGGCTCAATGCGGTAAACCGGCACAACGGCGCGGACGCATGCATCGGCGTGCTGAGCACGGGGAAATCCTACTTCGATCTGATGCAAGCGTTACGCGACCTCGGCATTCGCGACGGCGTTCGCATCGGGAAAGTGGGGATGCCGTTCCCGCTGGAGCCCGATTTCGTGCGCGATTTCGCGCGCGGGCTGGATACAATTCTGGTGGTCGAGGAAAAGCGTAGTTTCCTCGAGATGCAGATTCGCGAGATTCTGTACGATGCGCCTTCGCGCCCTGCGGTTCTTGGCAAATCGCACTTCCCGCCGACGGGCGAGTTGGATGCCGACAAGATCGCCGCCGTGGTCGCGGACGTTCTAGGCAAACCGCGGCGCGCATTACCGGCGGCACCTCAGCCAATCAAGGCAGGATCAATATCGATCGGTTCGCGGCCGTCCGCGTTCTGCTCGGGCTGTCCTCACAATCGTTCCACGATGCTGATGGAAGGCCAGATCTCCGGCGGCGGCATCGGCTGCCATACTATGGCGATGCGGCTGGGCGATCCGGGACGAAGCTTTGCGTTTCTGACGCACATGGGCGGCGAAGGCGCGCCATGGATCGGCATGACGCCGTTTGTCGATCAGAAGCACATTTTCCAGAACATCGGCGACGGCACGCTCTTCCATTCGGGCTATCTGGCCATCGAGGCGTGTGTCGCGGCGGGCGTCAATATCACGTATAAGATTCTGTACAACGGACACGTCGCGATGACGGGCGGCCAGGATGCAGTGGGCGCGCTCCCGATCCCAGAGCTTACACGGAAATTGCAGGCGGAAGGTGTGAGGCGGACCGTTGTGCTAGCCGAGGACACCGAAAAATACGCGAACCTGGGCGAATTGGCTTCGAATGCGGAATTGCGCTCGCGCGAAGAGTTGCCGCGCACGTTGAAGGAGCTGGAGCAGGTTCCGGGCGTGACGGTGATGATCTACGACCAGGAGTGCGCGGCCGAGAAGCGGCGCAAACGGTCGCGCGGGATTTACGCGGAGCCTACCAAGCGGCTCGTCATCAGCGAAGAGGTATGCGAGGGCTGTGGCGATTGCGTCAAGCAGGCCAACTGCATGAGTCTCACGCCGGTAATGACCGAGCTGGGGCAGAAGATGAGAATTCACCAATCGTCTTGCAATAAGGACTATAGCTGCGCGTTCGGCGATTGTCCTTCATTTGTCTCCATCGAGCTGAAGCCAGGCACGGGGCTCAAGAGAAAATCCCTGCCGCAGTTTCCCGCCGCCGAAGTTCCGCCGCCGCGCGGGATAGCGAGAGCCGGCGATGGATACCGAATCATCGGGCCGGGAATCGGCGGGACGGGTGTCGTGACAATCAACGCTCTGCTTGCAACTGCGGCCTGGATCGACGGGCTGCATGTCGCGACGCTCGATCAGACGGGAAGCGCGCAGAAGGGCGGCGCGGTGGTTTCCCATCTGCTGGTGAGCGAGCAACCGATCGAAGCGCCCGCCAAAGTGAACGCCGGCAACGCGGATCTGATTCTCGGATTCGATCTGCTGGGGATTTTGGAAGCCAAGAATCTAGCCACAGCGCATCCTGACCGGACCGTCGCCATTTTGAACACCGATCTTTCGCCGACGATCGACAGCATCCGCAGCCGCACGGTCTTGGCTGGTCCCAGCTTGATGCTCGATCAGGTGAGTGCCGTCACGAATCGCGGACGCAACATTTTCGTCGATGCGAACCGGTTGTCCGAGGGGCTGTTCGGGACGCACATGGCAGTGAACATGTTCATGACCGGCATCGCGTTTCAGGGCGGCCTGATTCCGATCTCGGCCGAAGCCCTCGATCAGGCGATCGAGTGGAACGGCGTCGAGGTGGACAAGAACCGCCTGTGGTTCGCCTGGGGGCGCAAATATTACGAAGATGCTGTGTGGGTAGAGAGCCAGCTCAAGTGCGAAGAGAAAACGAAGGCGGCGTTCGATCGCGTTTCCGAGCTTCGGGAGTATCAGAGCGCTGCCTATTCGCGCGAATACGCGGCGTTTCTCGACAAGATCCGTGAGCCGGCGCTGCGAGACGTGGTAGCGACGTACTTGTACAAACTGATGGCGTACAAGGACGAGTACGAAGTCGCGCGGCTTTTGACCAAGCCAGTGTTCGAGCGGCGCGTGCGCGACATGTGGGAGGCGCCGGAAGTGATCTCTTATAATCTGCATCCGCCCTTGCTGCGCAGCTTGGGGCTGAACAAGAAGCTGACGCTGGGGCCGTGGTTTAAGATGCCGTTGAGCGTGTTGAAGCGTTTCAAAGTATTGCGCGGAACGCCGCTCGATATTTTTGGGCTCTCTGCGCACCGGCGGCTGGAGCGGTCGCTGATCGGCTGGTACCGCGAGCTGATTGAGAACGTGATCGCCAACCTGACGCCGGAGAATCTCGCGCAGGCGCTCGAAATCGCAGCGCTGCCCGATCAAATCCGTGGCTACGAACAGATCAAAGAACAAAGTATCGCCAAAGTTAAGCAGGCCGCAACCGAGAAGCTGGCCGTTCTGAAATCACCGGCGACGGTAGCCTCGGTTTAGTCCGTGGCGCACGCACTCGTGCGTTGCCGTGTTCACACTCACGTGAACACTTTCTAGCAAGCGACCATAGTGTCGACATGATTGTCGACACGGCACGCATGAGTACGTGCGCCACACACAGATCACCGCCCCAGAACTCGCTCCGGTAGCGCTCTCCGCGGGCTTCGTACAGCGCGAGCACGCGGAGTTACGGTAACCGGGCGCACGTGCCGCAGAGCCATCCCGCGGGTGCTTTCCGACGCCGGTACGGCAGCGCCCGTAAATCCCGACAAGGCGATGGTCGACATCGTGTTCTGCGCCTCGATGGTAAGGAAGCCAATGAAGGCTTCGCCACTGCTGATCGACCGTGCGGAGGGCAACGTGAAGTTCACCTGGTAGAGACCGGCACAGCAAGGCGCCAAGCCAGCGAATTGGACAGTAGCTTGTGCTTGATTTCCGGCGGCATCGATAAGAAACACGGACAGACCGCCGGCCGTGAATTCGTCGCTGTTGCTCAGCGGATTCGTTCCGCCCACCGCGCCGTCGGCCACGGACGGCGTAACGGTCCCAAGTCCGTTCATGAACAAAAGCACGGTCTCGCCGGGCCGCGCAGGGCTGGTGCCGTTCACTTCAGTGAAATTCGAGTGGAGAATCGCGCCGTCTCCCAAACCGTCTTGACCGAGCGTATAAATCCCCGGCGCTGAGTTATCTGCATAGACGGTTACCAGGTTGGACAAGGAATTATTGACGTTCACCTGGAATGTCAGGAAAAACTGGCCTGAAACCTCATAAGGAATGATGATGGTGATTTCGTTCTGGCTAACCGCGTACACGGGCGCCGGCGTGCCGTTGACGGTCACCTGGACGCCGCTCAGAATGGTTGGAATCGGGAGCATGCTGTCGACATTCGAGGACACGTTGAACGTTCCGAACAAGTTCACCAGCTCGCCGGGCGCGTACGCGTTGGTGATGGGAGTGAAGTTCGCCGCGTTGGAGATACCGATGGGGTTGATCCAGGTCTTCGTTGTGGGCGCGATGGAAGGAGCCTGAATTGCGACCTCGAAGGAAAACTGAGAACCGGAGCCGATCACTAACATTGCGCCGCCGTTAGCGCCCACTAAATAGTTAAACGTATTGCCATCGTAAAAACTTCCATTCGCGCCGATCGTCACCGGAACATTGAACGTGCTGTCGAAGGTGACGATGTCAACGACATCCTGCAATCGTTGATGCCAAATCATATTCCCGGTGCCGTTGGTGTTGATTGATCCGTAAAATGCGTCCAGAAAATTGCCGCCCGTCGAGAGACCGCCCAGGGCGGCGTCCATCCCGGACATGAAGTAGGTGCCGTTCAACAATGAGTTTGAAGCGGTGCCAGTTGGCGCCCGAAAGCCGAAGTAGATGTCGGACCCGGTGGTGGAACCTCCGAGCAGGTAGTTGCCATCCGCGGAAACGAATAAAGTTTTTGGTCCGGCGACGATCTGCACCTGATCGGTCGAGGTGCCGGGGAATGTCACCGTTCCACCCAATGAACTGGAGAGCGAGTAGGTGGACGCGCCAACCGATTGCGTGAGCTGCGTGGCTATATTATTGCCTTCCGAGCCGGTGAGAGTAAACGCAGCGATGTTGCCTTTTCCGTCCGCGTTCAGGTTGAAGAAACCCTGGCGGGCAAGCGTAATATCGGCGTTCAGAAAATCCATCGTTCCTACGGTGAAAGACCCTGAAAGAAGCGTATTCGAGGCGGACGATGGAGCCTGAACGGCGATGAACAGATCCCAGAAATCGTCTTCTGTGGAACTGGCCATCATTATGGGGCTAGTGAAGGAGCCAAAGAGAGTGGTTGCAAACATCGGATTGTCGAGTTGCGCGATCCCGTTCGATTGAACTCCATATGTTCCAGCCCCGAGCGATGCGCAGCCGCCTTGTCCGCTGCCGGCCGAGTCGAACAGTTGGGCGGAAGAGGAGATCGTATAGTTCCCGCTTCCATTGAAATTGATGGTTCCGGTGAGGCTGCAGGATTCGGTCACGTTGCCGTTCGAGTCGTTGAAGAAGGTAACGTAGCGGAAAAGGTATGCACCGTGCAGGCTGGCCGTTCCGCTGGTGTCAAAATTCTGTGCCTGGCCTACTGAAGCTATTAGAAGAGCAGTGCTGAGAAGAAGATTGGTCTTGGACATGAGACGAGTCCTTATTGGCCTTTGGTCCAGTTCATGATCAGGTTGAAGGCATCTACGCTGCCGAGTCCGGTTGCGAGGCTGTAGCCGCTACCGGCGGCGAAGGCGGGCGCGAAAGACATAGTGCTGGTGGAAAGCCCGCCATTACCGCTGACGTAGCCGGTGGGAGATGCGGCGCGGCCACGCCCCACAAAACTTTGCCCGAAGCAGTTGTTATCGCCCGCGCAGTTCACGTCGACGTCGCCGGTCGTAATGGGATGAAACACCATGGAGGCTACAGAACTCGCGGCCAGTTTGTAGTACACCGGATTGGGATTTCCTTGCGCGCTTCCCTGGTGTTCGTTGACCAGCGCCTGAATACCCGCCAGGATCGGAGTTGCGAACGAGGTGCCGCCCGCAGCCGCCCAATCGATCGGATTTCCGGTGCAAGGGACACCGCCGTTGAAGGGGTCAGTGAAGCAAAACACATAGGCATGCCCCCAAATTCCATTGCCTGCGAACAAGGAGACGTCGGGCAGATCGCGCACGCTGTCGTTGGGAATGCCCGGCACGCCAGACTGCCAGGCAGGCTTCGGATAGCCTTTACAGCTACCGCCGACTACGAGCGATTGCGCAGGCGCGCCGGTCGCACAACCGCTCGGGCCTCCGCTGCCGGCGCCAGTATTCTGGAACCCCTGGACTTCAGCGCGCGTGCTGCCGCAAAATCCAGTAGAACCGTAGCCGACCGGGTATTTTAGGAAGCTTACGATGAGCGAACTCATGCATGAGCTGTTCCACGGAATTTCGGGAATGTAGGACATCGCGGAAGCAAAGGTTGCGCTATTGCTGGAGCTCCAGTAAGTGGAGACGGTTTGCTGAAACGTATCGCCGAAATCGGTTCCTCCGACCGCGACGTTGTACGGGGTGCTGGCAAAACCGCTCACTCCGATCCCGTGGGTTGCCGCGGGTTGGTTCTGGTCGCAGGATGCGGCTCCCGAATCGCCCGAGCCGACAAACACCGATATCCCTTGCGATGCCGCTTGTTGGAACATCATGTTGAACGCGGCATTCGTGGTAGCGCCAATGCCGGCTTCGCAGCCTGCATAGCTGACGCTGATCACCGGCGGAGCCGGATTGGAGTTAATCACGTTCTGCAAGGCGATCATCACTCCGGATGTGGTCTGCGTATCGGCACAGCTAGCGAGCATAATAGTTGCGTCGGGCGCGGCGGCGCTCGCCCACTCCACGTCGAGCGTCGCTTCATCGTCGGCGTTGGTAATTCCTGGATTGGAGCACCCGCCGGGATGCACGGTCTGGAGAGATCCCGAAGTGTAACTGCTCAGGCCGAACGCAGTTCGAAAAGTTGTCCAGTCGCTGGCGCGGAAGAGATTGGTGGGTTCGACCAAGGCGATGGTCTGCCCTTTTCCTGTGATGCCCACCGAAAAAGCGGCATTTAAGTCATAGATGGTGGCGAGATCGCCGGGGGCCACGAATTGAACTGAAATACCGCCTATGCTTCCACTCAGAGCTTTGCGAGGCATGACGAGGGATTGGGGACGAAAATCGTTCAACGAGACGATTCCAGCGACTGCCGGCGCCAGGGCGAGCGGAATCTTGGGATCGCTCATGTTCGCGATGTGCGTCACCCCATTGACCGAGAGCGAATGGATTTCCGTGTGGAATGCGACCAGCACTTGGTCGGCGGTTCCGGAAAAATCGATAGCCGTTAAACTAGGCTGCACGGAGTTTACGGTGAAGCCGGCGGAGTGGAGCCACTCCGTGACGGTATCGACGTCCCTTTGCGATGGTCCAAACCTATGACCTACTTGCGCCGGGGTCAGCCATTTATGAAAGTTGGGTGAACTGGAGTCGTGTTGTTGGTCGATGAACTCGCGGAAGGCCTGCTCGCGCTCCGGGCTGCGTTTTAGTTGAAGAAGCAGGTGATCGAGCGCAAACGTGTCGGCCACTCTCCCGCGGTCATTCTCAGCAGTCGCCTCCGCACGAGTATTTCCCCCCAGCGTGTAGAGTTGGCCGGCATCGATCCGCTCGGTAATCAAAACTCGAGCGGGTGCAACTTCAACCCGCTGCGCGAAAAGTGCAGACGCCAAGCCAAATATGGTCGCGCAGGATGCCAGTAGGAATAACGATAAAGATCGCATTCGTAGATTTAGTGTCATGAAGTTGCCTCGCACAAGTGGATGTCAGCGATTCGAGGATCGCCTTCTTCTCCCCAGAAGCTCGCGCCACAACGGAAGGCCGTGGCAGTTATTTCTGTTCCCACGGGACGCCACAGCCTCCTGTGGCGCTTCCCATTGGCCTTTCGACGCGGGACGAACGGCGCTCGGTTACGTTTAGTACAGATTGTAAAGCTATCGTAGCAATTATCGGGCGGGAGTATGTTGAGCTTAAGTCTTAATTCGGCGAAATTCGCAACTTAGGCCCGCTCCCGCGCAACGGATCGCGGCAGGAGTTGTCTCGCACGATGAAAATATGCGACGGCTAGCGGTGATCTTGACGCCCGCGATCTTGAGGCCCAGGTCTTGCAGCGGACGCCGTTCCCTGTTGTCCGACTAAGTAAGAAATTCCAGCAACGGTAATCGTGCCCTGGCGCGCCGCGCCCGTATTATTCGGCGCGACCGAGATGATAACTGTTGCGCTGCCCGTGCCGCTCGAAGGCGTGACGGTTAAATAATCCAGCGTGTTGACGACCGTCCAGAAGCAGTCGCTACCCTGGGCCGTGACCGTGATCGAGCCGCTCGCGCCGTTCTCGGGAAACTCCTGGCTCAATGGCGAAATGTTGAGACCGCATACCGAGAATCCAGCCAGGAAGGCGTCCGTTTTGCCGGGCGCCGCATTCAATGTTTCGCCGCCGAAAGGATCGAAAATCGGTCCCGTGTTGGAACCTACTAAGTACACGTTGCCGGCCGAATCAAAATCCACCCCGTAGCCGATTTGGACTCCAGGGCTGCCGAGATAGGTGAAATAATCGACGCCCGAGGAACCAGACTTGGCCGGATTCAGACGGAGGACAAAAGCATCCATCGACCCGTCATAAGCCGATTGGAGAGCAAGGGCGGTCGAGTGAAGTCCGGCCGACTGGGTCATGCCGGAAAGATAGAGCGTGCCGAGCGCGTCGCGCTTCAGATCGAAGCTGATGTCGGCGCCTGCGCCGCCGAAGTACGTTGAGTAGGTCAGTTGCTGATTCGGGCTCGCCGAAGGATTGAGAATCGTGATGAACGCATCGGTGTCGCCGCCATACGCAGTCTGCAATGCATTGCTCGTAACCGGGTAATCCTGTGAGATCGTGTAGCCGCTGAAGATCGCGTTTCCAGCCGGATCGAGAACAATCTGGCGAGCTTCTTCCAGATTTGCGCCCCCAATATAGGTGCCATACACTAAACCGTTCGATCCCTTCGTTGGATCGAGATGCGCGACGTAGGCGTCGCCGCCTCCGTGATAGAAGCTTTGATAGTTATTCACAACTGGAATGTCGAACGAATAGGTTCCGCCAGCGACCCAAAGCGTTCCATCCGCTGCGACGGCGATTGCGCGGCCGGTGTCCCAACTCGATCCACCGAGAAACGATGAGTAAATCAGAGTCGCACTTCCGGATTGCGACGGATCGAAACCCGCAACGAATACATCCTGGCTGAAGCCTCCGCTTAGAGCACTCTGGTAAGGGGCGACAGTTGGAAAATCGGTGGACTGAGCTCCGCCGGTGATCCACATTCTGCCTTGGGAATCCACCGCGATCGCATTGGCGGTATCGCTTGCCTTGCTGCCGCCCAGATAACTGGCATAAGCGAGCTGCTGGCTTGAATTGATCCACACCACGAACGCATTAAAGAAGGCGGTGTTTTCCAGTTTGTTCTGGTAGGTGTTGCTGGTCAGCGGCAGATCAACAGATTCGGTGGATCCTGTGAGATAAATGTCGCCTTTCGGTCCGACCGCAAGACCGCCGAAAACTTCCGTATTCGATCCACCAACAAACGTAGAGAACAAGATGCTCTGGCCGAGCGGAAGCGCAGGGTTGATCTGCGCCACCCAAAGATCCGTGTTGCCTTTGTTGGTGGACTGCGTCGGCGTCCCGTAGAGGGGGAAGTTGCCCGAATCGGTTGTACCTGCAATGTAGATCAATCCATTCTGATCGTGGCCGATGGCGTAGGCGACGTCGGTAACGGAACCCGCGAGATAGAGGCCGTAGCTCAGCACGGGATCTATTACGAGGGAACGGCGGTGATCGTACGGTCCCAGCTTGAATCCGTAAGAGCCATCCCGATTGCGGCAGTAGCTGCTGTCGACAGCGATGCGCGCGCCGTTCGAATCCAATTGATAGGCGACCGGCCGCTTTTGAATCAAGCCGGCGATCAGATTGCCATCGGTATCCAACTCGGATTTTTCGCCGGCTAGGCGAAGTCGAATGCGGCCGGGATCGGCGCCCGGCCCAACTGTTAGATCGTATTCCAGCTCGCCCGAGTTGCCGTAATAAACCAAATCGATGCCCGGATATAAGCCGGTGACGCGAAGACGCTCATAGTTGATGAGGCCTCGCCGCCATTTCGCAGGATCGTTGCCCAAGAAGAGATTAGTCTTCGATCGCATTACGCTCTCGCCCTGGATGCGAGCGTGTGGATCGCTATTGACAAAATTCAGCGAAACAGAGCGGCCGCCCGAGTGCAGTTGCGCCTGGCTGTTTGAAAACTCCATGGCGAAACGGGTGCCGCGCACGACAAATCGGCCTTGAGCGTCCCCGTAGGGTTCGAACCTCAACGGCGCTGTTTGCAGAATTTTGATCGGATCAGGGGCGGCAGCGAAGACGCTCGTGGTCCAGGCAGCGCTCAAGATCGCGCCCGCCAGTGGGATAGAAAAACTTGATTTCATGGTCGAGACGAATAGACTAACGACGCACCGGGCGTATCTCGGGTTAACCGGAAAGCATGCGGCGCGAGGAACTTCCTTACAAAACTTGACAACAGAATCAAGGGCAATAGAAGAGTTTAGCGTAACGGCGGGTCTTCGCACAGCGTCTGGCGAAGCAAGATGGTTCAAAAACGCATTCTGGGGATGTCGTGCGCGTGTGCGGCGTGGGCGCTGGTCCTGATGGCCGCCGAGCCATGGAAAAGCAAAGACTCGGCCCAATGGACTGACGGTGACATCAACAAAATTCTGACTGACTCGCCCTGGGCCAAGGAGAAGACGGTGTCGCCGCAACGCCAGCAGCAATACGGCCAGCGTGGTATGGGGCGCCGCGCGGGAACGGGATACCCGGGCGGCGGGTACCCAGGGGGTGGATACCCGGGTGGCGGCGGTTATCCTGGAGGGGGCGGTGGCTATCCAAATGGAGGGGGCGGTTCTCCGAGCGAGCAATCGATGAACCTGACCATTCGCTGGGACAGTGCTCTTCCGGTACAGCAGGCTCTAAAGCGCCAAGGAACGGCAAGCGCAGAAGAAGCAAAGCAGGTAGCCGACGCGAGCGAAAAATACTACGTGATCGCTGTGTTCGGGTTCCACATGCCCAGCAATCGCCGGAGCCGCTACGACAATAGCGACGATTCCGATCAGGACCGTGGCCGCGACAGCGCGGACCGGCTGCGCGCGCAGTTGCTGGATGCGGCCCAGTTGGAACTAAAGGGCGGCCGCGCGCTCTATGCGCAGGATGTCCAGATCCAAGGCGGCGGGTCGGAGATTCACTTCCTGTTTCCGCGCAATCCCGGCATCGCGTCCAGCACCAAAGAAGTCGACTTCATCC
>Ga0126381_100006754_pt1 | contig 12721 bp, 12 predicted proteins | sample PanSoiMetPlot_28_FD_96465 | JGI IMG/M metagenome (GOLD analysis project Ga0126381, IMG submission 96465) | Tropical forest soil microbial communities from Panama - MetaG Plot_28 | ecosystem: Environmental > Terrestrial > Soil > Tropical forest > Bulk soil | place: Panama | collected 2016-02-17
CCACAAACACCGGGACAGCCATGCCCAGGCCCACGACCCACATGATCTCTCCGCACCAGGCAAGCCGCCAATACCCAGCCGAAGGTCGTCGCCGCACTACATGCGCTTGCCGAACGCGCTGTCATCGGCACGAGCGAGCATGCACTTCCGGCTAGCTGTTCAGCACTTAGGGTTGGGCATGATCGGGCCTGCGAGCTCGGGGAGGCCTAGCGCCGTTGTGAACTTGCCGTATTGCTTGTCCTTGCCGAAGTCGTTGCCGTTGGGCATCTGCCCGAATTCCCACACGCACGCGCCGCTGACCTTGGCTAGGGTCCAGTACGGGTAGAACTTCCCGGGCGCCTGCACCGGCGGCACCGCGCAGCCCGATACGTGCGTGGGGGTGCAGCGGATGTTGTTGGCGGGGTTGTCGGTCAGGAACTGTATCTGCAGATATCGTTTCGCGCTCACGGTGGTGGGCTGCTGGATCGTCAGCGCCGACGGGAACATGCCCGGAGTCAGAGACTTCGGCCAGTCCGCCCAGTACGAGGTGCCGTCAAAGTCGAGGTCCGCCCCGAACCCGTTGGTGCAGCCGGTGACCAGATTCGGGTCGGCGTTGAGCTGGCCGTGGGTATCCCCGGCCTTGAAGCAGGGCGCGTCGTTCTGCTCGGCGCTTGGCCTCGAGCCATCCGGCGGTCCCGCGTTCTCGTACGGGCCGCGGCAGAAGTTCCAGGATTTATCGAGGAAGTTGCCCACCGGCACGGGCGAGAAGACCCGCAGCCGGGTGCAGGGGGTGAAGTGCCCGACCTCGTAGGAGACGTTGATGTTCGCTGCCGCCCAGGCGCCCTGGTTGACCGTCTTGGCGGTCGAATACAGCGGCCGGAAGTTCCACGGCGTGCCGCTGCAGTCGGCGATCGAGGTGTTCATGAACCCGTTCTTGGCTGAGGCCAGCATGAACCCGGTCCGCCCGGTACTCAGATCTCGGACCTGGGTTTCCAGTGCGCCCGCCCTCCGGTTGTCGAAGAGGTGGATCTGGAGCTTGTCGCCTGGATTCATCAGCAGCGTGCGCTGGTTCGGCGTCACGGTGTTGAGGTTGGCCTTCTGCGGGCTCGGCGGCCCGGTGGGGACGCCGTTGGTCTGGACGAAGGCGAAGTTGACCGGCTCGACGCAGTTGTTGTTGCAGGTACCGGAGAGGGTGCATTCGAGCGAGTCGATCGTCAGCGCCGCGCACCAGTGGGCGTTGTCGCAGCTGATGCCGTTCGCCGACGGCGCGAACCCGGGCGGGTAGAACTGCAATTCCAGAAGGGCAGAACCTCCGCCGGGGTAGTTGCCATGCGGCGAGTTGGTGTCGCTGTCGGGCCTGCAGGGCAGTTGCGGGAAGGAATTGGCGTCACACAGGGCCATCGAGTACCACAGCGCCGGCATCAGCTCGAAGAAATGCGCGACGTCCTTGCCTGGCCGGTTGACTGTGGGCAGTGCGCGCGGGTCCCGTGGCAGCGTCTGCACATAGCTCAGGTTGGTCGATGAGCCAGGCTGGTTCGAATAGAACTGGACCAGCGGCTCGTCGTGGCCGACGTAGTGGCCGTTATCCTCGAAGCGGTCGCCGCCGGGGGCGAAGTGGACCTCGGCGCAGATGATGCCGCCCGGCTTGACCGGTCGCTGGACCGGGCTGTGCCCGTTGCAGTCCAGCTCACCGACGGGCCGGATACGGGACACCGCCGGGCCGCCCGACGCGGCCAGCACACCGCCGGGAGCGGCTGCTAACTGAATGCCGACCAGCGCGGCCGACGCCAGGCTGACCGCGAGCAGCGGCCGGGAACGCAGGTGACGAGAACTTGCCTTGCGGGCCATGAGCGCGCCTCCCTTGGTCACCGCCATGTGAACCCGGGCAATCCGGATGGCGCGACCGCATATTCCACCCCGCAGCGCGCCGTTCCTGCCGCAGAACGTAGCCCTTCCGTACTAACCGGTCAAGAGCCTCGCCGCCGTGGCCGGAGGCCACCGTTGATCGGGGCATTGGCGCATGAACGCCTTTGCCTGGCAGGCATCGATGATCCGCGGGAGAGCGCACCCTTAGGCCCCGGCAAAGTACCCCACGGCGCCCCAGCCAGGCCACGACCTCAGTGCTGCCGCCGAGCACCGCATGAACCTGGCGGTCCGGCACCTGAAGACCATCGGCTGCCAGGCAAGCGGCATCATCAGCGACCAGGAACTGGTCAAGGCGGTGCGCGCCGAGACCCGCGCACACCACTACGACGAGGTGATCTTGGCGACCGGCAGGCAGGGCGGCACCCGGCTGGCGCGCGGCCTGCACCTGGACCCGGTGCATCAGCTACAGCGCCGCTGGGGGCAACGGCTGATCGTCTTCAGCGCCGGTCGTACCCGGTGACGTTCGGAGCATCAAGGCGTCCGCCGGGCCGAAACCGGCGCGTTCGTAGAACGGGACTGATCTCTCGCTCGGGCTCAGCACCACCCGGACGAAGCCGTTTTCATCCGCATAGCTCAGCACTGCCGTGACGAGCTGCCTGCCGATGCCCTGATTGCGGTGCGCCGCGAGCACGAACGCATTGCTCAGGTATCCCCAGCGGCTCAGCGCACGGCCTGGCCGCGGCATCCGCTCGAAGATGACCAGGTTCATCATGGCGACGGGACGGGCGTCAGCCTCGGCCAGCCAGGTGATCCGGCGTGACGATTCTCGCGCAAACCAGGCCGCGAGCCGCTCATCAAACCCCGGGTCGTCGTCGACACTTTGCTGCTCTTGCGTCCACTGACGACGCAGCCAGGCGATCGCCGCAACGTCGGCGGCCTCGGCCCGGCGGATCACGGCCCCGGTCACGTGAACACAACGTACCGGGCCCGGCGCCCGTGGGCGATGTGGCCCCGATCGCGACCTATCGTGGTATTTGCCGGGGTACCGGCGAGGCTGAGATGGGCGGCGCGGGATGTTCGAACGATTTACCGACCGGGCCCGGCGGGTTGTGGTGCTGGCTCAAGAAGAGGCCGGGATGCTCAACCACAACTACGTCGGCACCGAGCACATCCTGCTCGGCCTGATCCACGAGGGCGAGGGCGTCGCCGCCAGGTCCCTGGAGTCCCTGGGGATCAGCCTGGAGGCGGTGCGGCAGCAGGTCGAGGAGATCATCGGCCAGGGCCAGCAGCCTCAGACCGGGCACATCCCGTTCACTCCCCGGGCCAAGAAGGTGCTGGAGCTCTCGCTGCGCGAGGCGCTGCAGCTCGGTCACAACTACATCGGCACCGAGCACATCCTGCTCGGCCTGCTGCGCGAGGGCGAGGGCGTCGCGGCGCAGGTGCTGGTCAAGCTGGGCGCGGACCTGAGCCGGGTCCGCCAGCAGGTCATCGAGCTGCTCCACGGCTACCAGCCCGAGGCGGGCGCCACACGGTTCGCCCCGGCCTCTGCCGTGGTCAGCCGTAAGGAGCGCAGGCTGGTGTCGGAGCTGGCCGACCGGGTGAGCACGCTGGAGTCGCGGCTGTCGGCTGTCGAGGATCGGGTGGGCACCGGGCCGGATGTAAGCGAGCTGGATCAGCAGATCGATCAGGTCCGTCGCGACCGCGAAGCGGCCGTAGAAATGCAGGACTATGAGAACGCGGCGGTGCTGCGGGACCGGGGAAACCAGCTGGCTGAGGAGAAGGCTTCCCTCCGGTTGGGGTGGGCTGCCGCGCACATGGACCTTCCCGCTCTGGCCGAAGAGGTCCGCCGGCTCAGCGGTGAGATCGAACGTCTTCGCGGGCTGCTCCGCCCGCCGGACACCGGACCGCAGGATGGCGTGGCGTGATCAGCTTCCCGGCGGCTCAATTCACGCTGCAGATACAGGTGCCGAGACCCACCTAAGCAGCCGGGATCACAGCCCGGGCGGGGGAAGCAGAGCCCGCGCCGGATGCTGCCCGGATCTGAGGCGAACGTCGTGTAAGCGGCGTGAGACTCAGCCAAACTAGGCCTGCCCGATTTACTGATCAGCACGTGGCACGGGGAGGCTTCATAATGGTTGGCGGACGACGTTCCGTCACGATGATTCTCGTGCTGACCGGTGCAGTCGGCTTGGCAGCGTTCGCCGGGCCTGGCCGCGCGGTGGCGGGAACCCGCACCGCTGTTGCTCCCAGGGCCGCCGCCGTGAACGGCACATGGCGGACCGTCAGGGAGATCCCCGGCACCGAGGCCCTCAACCAGGGCGGTCACGCCCAAGTCAACTCGGTATCATGCAGTTCGCGGGGCAACTGCAGCGCCGTCGGGAGCTACACCGACAGCTCCCAGCACTACCAGGTCTTCGCGGTAACCAAAGCGGTCAGGTAGCGGAGCGTGGTCGACTATCCGCTCTCGCCCTGTATCTCAGCGTTGAACGCTTGATCGAACGTCGTCGGCCCGCCTCCGCGCCCTACGTTCGCTTCCGCCTGGTCGGCGCGGCGAAAGTCGTCCTCCGGGAACGGGTCGACGTCTGGGATCTCGGCAGGCGGCCCGGGAGGCGGATAGTCAGGCGGGTCATCACGGCCTTCGGTGCCCTGATCGCGCACGAGAGACGTGGGGGTTCCAGCGGAGAACCAGCGGTCCTGGTGAATCCCGTAGGGATCGCGATACCAGCCCTCGGCCGCGGGTGAACTTTCACTCACAGCCGGAGACTACCAGGCCGGGCTTGACCCAGCCATGGCCGCACGAATGCCGCAGCGCACGAGCTGACCAGCGCGGACAGCATCGTGGAGTCCTCGGGGGAGCGCTTCGTTGGGTCTTTGACCGGCGTTGTCGTGGCATTAACCGTCACTTGCGGGGGAGAGGCTAACGTCGCCCTGCCGGGCGCGACAGCGCCGGCTGAGCTCCGGGGGAACTCCATGACTGGTGCACGCAGGCCGCCTTCCTGGCCCGCCCGGGTCGCGCTGGCTGGCTCTGCCCTGGTGGCCGCGCTGATCGTGCTGTCGCTCGCGTTGCATCCAGCCAACCTGCGTGCCCCTGGGGCTAACGCGGACATGGCCATCGCAGCGGTCCTGCTCGCGGTTTACCTCACGCTGGGCTGCGGGCGCTACGCCGGCCGGCCCCAGGTAGCGTGCCCGGCCTGTGGTTCGGCGCCGTCGCCGCGCTGATGTGGACGATTGAGATCTGGGTCGGCGGCCCGGCCAAGCTCAGCAATGTGGATGAGAAACTAAGAAACTAGTTGGCGCGCTCTTCGCGGCGCTTGCCGTCCTGGTCACCCTCGCGGCCGGTCCGTTCGTGGCGCTCAGGAGCCGAGATGCCGGCGCCCCCGGGCGGGCGGCCCTGCTCGCCGGGCTGATCAGCGGAGTGCTGCTGTTCTCATCCGCCACCATCACGACCCTGAGCACCCTGCACATCCTCGCGACCCGCGCCGACTACCAGCAGCAATTCGCCACCAGCGGGCAACCGAACATAAACACGTTCCTGGTCGGGGACATTCTCAGCGGGGTGACAGCCCACCTCGCGATCAACCTCATCGTGGGCCTGGTCGGCGGTGGCGTCGGAGAGCTGATCTCCCGGTCGCGGGGTGGGGTTCCCGGCCGGGCGGCCGGAGGGGCTGTTAGATGACCTGGTCTGCCAGCGTCAGACCGGGTGGTAACGCACGTTCACCGCCGCGGCAGGTTCTTCCGCGTTGACCCGCTCCAGGCGGACCGGACGGCCGCCAGGATTGTCGAAGAGCCGGATCCCCTCTCCGAGCAGCACCGGCGCCAGGTGCAGGTCGATCTCGTCAATCAGACCGCGATCAAGGAGCTGGCGTCCGATCGTGGGCGAGAAGACCTCGAGGTTCTTTCCCCCGGCGGCGTCGAGTCCGATCCGCACCGCCTCGGCCACGTCACAGTTCAGGAACGTAACGCCCTCCGCAGGCTCTGCGTCCTCGGGATGGTGCGTCAGCACGAAGATCGGCCCGTCCCAGGCGCCGCCGTACGGGCGGTGACCATGGTCCATGCCTTCCCTGGACACGTCCCATCCGGCCCGGCCGCCCAGCACCGCGCCGGTCGTCTCGACGTACTCGCCGATCAGCCCCGGACGGAGCGAGAACCCTGTCATCCAGTCCATTGCATGGTTCGGTCCCGCTACGAAGCCGTCCAGCGACATCGTGAAGTGCCAGAGCACCTTTCCCGCGGCGGTCTGCCGCTCCGTGTCGCACATCGGCGCCTCCTCTGCCTCTGATAGCTGTCGGCCGTCCCTGTTTCCCGGTAGGCGATCTTGACCGGCTGCATGCTAACCGACTTGATAACAACACCACGCGACTCCCCCTTTGCGCGGCTGGCTGTCCTAGGTACTTGGCAGGGGCGGCTCGTTATCGAGACGATCGCGTCACAGGCAAGCTCCGCATGCGCCCGCAGGAGGCCTTCCGGGCCGCTGCCGTGGCGCCTGTACCCGGAAGGGGTCACATGACGCACAGCAATCGTCATCCCCCTGATTCAGCCGGGCCGGTGGACGGCGCTGGCGGGCGTCGGCGCGGGCGCGGGTCCTCACCCGCCCCGTTAGCCGGAGCCCCAGGCCAGCCGGGACGCAGGGACTTTCTGCGGTACTCGGGCGCGGCCGGTGCTGGCGGGCTCGCTGTCGGAGCCGCTGGCGGGCTGGCTATCGGGCGCTCCGGCCTGCTCACTTCGGCCGGCCAGGCCTCGGTACCGGACACGGCAGCGAGCGCGCGGGAGCGGTCCGCGGCGCCGGGCGGCGCGGTGGGCCTGTCCTACGATCCCATCCGGCCGCCGGCCGCGCCGCTGGCGGTGCGCGGGCCGTACCTGAGCACCTGGCTGCCTGCCACGGCGCTGCCCGGCACGTGGCCACGCTTCTGGACCGGGCACACGACGGCGATGGCCGGTATCGCCCGCATCGACGGGGTCTCCTACGTGTTCATGGGCGCACCGGAGGTCATCCTCGACACTCCCAACGGCGGCTCACGAGCCCGTTCGACGGTGCGGGGGTTCCAGCGGGCGCTCGGCCAGACGCTGCTCGAAGTCACCCCGGTCAGGTCGCGGTTTCATCTGCAGGGCGGCGGAGTGAGCCTGGTCGTCGAGTTCCTGTCCCCCGTTGAGCCGGGCGACCTGCGCCGCCAGTCGATCCCGATGAGCTACCTGCTCGTCACCGCCGTGAGCTCCGACGGCCGGCCGCACCGGGTGCAGCTGTACCTGGACATCTCCGGCGAATGGACCAGCGGCAACGTGTCCCGGGTGATCAGGTGGGCGCCCGTCCAGGTGGCGAACGTCGGCGCTAACCTCCAGGCCTGGACGGTGGAGCTGCAAGATCAGCGGCCCCTGACCGAGCATGGACAGATGGCGGCCTGGGGGACCGTGGTCTGGGCCACGCCCCGGTCCGAGCGCCTCACCTTCCAGTCCGGCCGGGATCTCGCCGTCCGCGGCCGGTTCGTAAGCACCGGCAGGCTGACCAACGACAACGACACGAACTACCGCGCCATCAGCGATCACTGGCCGGTGTTCGGTTTCAGCACCGACCTCGGCCAGGTCGGAAGTTCGCCGGTTACCATGCCGCTGTCGATCGGGCACGTCCGCACTCCGGCAGTCGCCTACCTCGGCCAGAGCCTGCAGCCCTGGTGGACCAGGCATTTCTCTGGCTGGCAGGCGATGCTCGCGTTCTTCCATGCCGACCTCGGGGCCGCGCAGGCGCGAGCCAACGCGCTCGACACCAGGATCACGGCCGACGCCGACGCCGCGGGGGGAAAATCCTACGTCGGCCTGTGCGACATCTCGCTGCGCCAGGCCTACGCCGGGACCGAGCTTGTCGTCGGCCCTGGCGGCGCACCGTGGGCCTTCCTCAAAGAGATATCCAGCGACGGGAACGTCTCCACGGTCGACGTATTGTTTCCGGCTTCGCCGGTCTGGATCTACGCCGACGCCGGGTATCTGCGGCTGTTGCTTGAGCCGCTGCTCGCCTACGCCGAAGCCGGCGGCTGGCCGAAGCCGTTCGCCGAGCATGACCTCGGCGCTTCCTATCCGAACGCCGCCGGGCACAACAACCGCCGCGAAGAGGACATGCCGGTCGAGGAGTCCGGCAACATGCTGATCTTGTCGGCTGCCTACCTGCGGCGCAGGCCCGCCCAAGCGCGAGAGTTCGCCGCCGCCCACTACGTGATCCTCAAGCAGTGGGCTGATTATCTGGTCGCCAGCCTGCCCGACCCTGGCTTCCAGAACCAGACCGACGACTTCGCCGGCTTCATCGCGCACAGCGTCAACCTCGCGGTCAAGGCGATCATCGCGGTAGCCGCCATGGGGCAGATCGCCGAGGCGGCGGGAAATCGCTCCGACGCCGGCTATTACCAGGGCAAAGCCCGCCATTTCATGTCCTACTGGCGCGAGCACGCCCAGGATCCCGCGGGCCAGCACCTGGACCTGACCTACAACGGCAGTGACGGCGGGGACGGCACCTGGGGCACCACCTACAACGCCTATGCGGACCGGCTCCTGGGCACCGGCCTCGTTCCCTCATCGATCCGGGCCCAGCAGGCCGCCTGGTACCAGCGCATGAGTAACCCGTTCGGCCTCCCGCTGAAGGTCCCGCACAGCTATGCGAAGTCCGACTGGCAGATCATCACCGCCGCCTGGCTGTCGGACTATCCGATCAAGCAAGAGCTCATCGAGCGCGTCTACGCCTACGCCAGCGCCACCCCGAGCCGGGTGCCCTTCAGCGACCTCTACGACACGATCACGGGCCATCAGGTCGCATTCCAGGCCCGGCCCGTGCAGGGAGGCATCTTCGCCTTGCTGGCTCTGCCCAGGTCACCCTGACGGCCGGCCAGGGCATTTCGCCGGGCCCGAAGAAACCGGGCGTGCGATCGTCGAGAGTGGCGGGGCCCCGACTCACCGCCTGGCTCGCGCCGTCCGCCGCGCTCAGTGAGCACCGGTCTCGATATCCAACCGAGACGATCCGGACACCGCCGCCGGGTTAGGCTTCTGTAATTGTGCTGGCAAACAGACACTGTCAAGGAGACAGCTGGTGATAGCGGGGCCGCGGCACCTGAAGAGAGCGGGTATGGCGGGCCGTGGGCATCTGCGCGCATCCGACGCTGACCGCGAGCAGGTGATCGACGGTCTGAAGAGTGCGTACGTGTACGGCCTGCTGGGCAAGGACGAGCTATACGTGCGCGCCGGCCGGGTGCTCGCATCGCGGACGTACGCGGAGCTGAACGCCCTTACCGCCGACATTCCCGCCGCGCTGATCGCCGCCCCGTCGCCGACGGCGGCGCCGGGAGGCTCCCGGAGGCTGGTGAGCAAGAAGGTCGTCGCGTGGGCCGCGTGCCTCCTCATTCTGGGACCGGCCGTGGGAGTCGCGTTCCTCACCTTCTACGGCGGATTCGTGGTGATGTTCATTCTCGCCTGCATCGGCGCGGTGGCCACCGCCAGTCCTCGTCCCGAGGGCACCTAACCCACAGATCACCTCGGACATATCCGCTCCGGGCCTGCGCAGCCGATCACGTGCGCACCGGGCAGTTCTCGTGCACCCACGTCCCGCTGACGCGCCTGCGGGTGTCCTGCCCGGGCGCGATCGGCTGTTCGCAGCGCCCGCATCGCTGGCCGACCGGCCGCGCCGCGTTACCATCCGGCGCCGCCGCGGGCGTGTCCTCCAGGCCCAGCCCCACCGGGCGAGAGCTGGTCACGGGAACCCCGACCCCGCCAGGGCAAAAGTGCTCGAGATGCGCCGCGCGTACGCGCTCGTCGATCAGCATCCGCTCCTCCCGGCGCCCCACGTCATTCCACCTCCGCTGAGCCCCGTCGGGAGGCGGCAAAGGCGCGAGGGCATAGGTTCAGAACGGCCACTTCAACTCAGCTTAGCGCCCCGTGACCGTGGGCCCGCCGCCGCGCGTTCACGTCCGGCCATCCCCGTCGCGTCACGCCTGGTGGTCACCGGGTGGCGGGCCATGGCTTGCTCGCCGCCCGGGTTAACGCGCGGGTGCCCAGCGCAGCGTGAACCGATCCAACCGGTACCTGAAGGCGTTCACGGTCGGCTGGATGAAGTTATCCCGGATCGTCCGCGCGGCCTGGCTCTCGGCCGTCGTGATCAGTGGCCGGGTGATCTGCGGGTCGTGCCGGGATCGGTAGAAGGCGATCTGCTGGGCCTGGGCATACAGAACGGAGTCGGGGAACTGAGGCCGCAGCAGAACCCCGCAGCCGAGCCCCGGGTACGTCCAGCTGTGCTGGGTGGCCACCGGTGCCGACGGGATGTTGTCGATGGTGACGTCGTGCGCCGACTGCGGAAGCTGGGGCGGCGGGAGGACCATCGTGACCGCGACCCGGCCGGGCCTGCCCTCGTGCGGACGGCTGAGCACCTGCAACCGGTAGTGCTGGCCGGCCGGCTTCCACCAGGCCGGCCCCGGGTTGAGGTCGACGGTGGCCGACGCGTGGCCCACCGCATGAAAGGTGCTGGCGTACCAGCACGGGAGCGGCCCCATGTCCTTGGACACCTTGTGCGTAAACAGGAAGTTGAAGGTGGCCTGCCCGAGCGCGGGCTTCGAGATGCCCTCGATCTTCTGCAGCACCCACGGGCCGAGGTCGGTGTTCGTCGTCGTGCCCGCGGTGATGGCCTGCCAGGGCCAGGCGAACTTGATGCTGGGCAGGTGGACATTGAAGCCCAGGAAATGCAGGGTCGCGGACAGGGCCACGAGGACCATCGAGGCGATCGCCCGGCGGAATATCAGCCCCGCGACCAGGATGGCGGCGCCGCCCTTGGCCCACAGCGGAATGCGGCGGCGTCGGCGCGGCGGCGGCCCCGATCCCCGCCCGCCCAGACGCTCCATCTGGATGGTGTCGTCCCCCCGGCCAGACCACGGCCGCTGCGCACCGGACCCGTCCGGCCAGGCCGCAGCCAGCGCGTCGCGGTCGTCATACAGCGTCGCGGGCGATCCGCTCTGCCGGGGATGGCCGGCCTCGGCCCAGGCAGTGGCCCGCCGGCCTGGCCTGGTCATGGTGAGCAGCCCCAGCAGGCTCAGAAGCAGACGAATCATGTATTGCACCTTCTTCCCTGCTGCGCGCGGCACGGTTATACCGTGGCTGGGTAATTCAGGCTCAGCATGACCGGAACCGCCCCGAACGGCTGGCGGAATCGCCCGCCAGGCTTATCCGGCGCATTGCGCTCAGGTATCTTGGGCCAGCGCATATTCGCGTGCTGAACGGTGAGGCCCGCGACGGAATAGGGAAATTCCATCGCGGACGTGTGGTGCGCCCTCAGCAGCCCACCCCACCGAAACGCGGCGAAGACGTTGGCCAGATCCCGCACGGATAGGTGTCCCCGTCTGATCAGGTCAATCCCGTAAACGGCGGACGCCAGCTGTATCAGGTCGTGAGCGCACTGCTCGAGTCCAGCGGATTTCGTCTGGTACGCCGTGCCGTCGGCGTTGACCGTGCCCAGCTTCTCTCCGTGCACGGGCGAAAGGCGTGGCTGGGCCTGGCATTGCATCCAGTCGCAGGCGGCGAGAAGTTGCCAGCCGATGCCCGCCTGGCCGGCGATGTCCCGGTACAGCGGCTCGCCCTGGGTCAGAGGGCCCCGGGCCATGGTCGTGAAGTCGGTCTTTACCGACGGAGGCAGATGCGTCTGGTACCTGGCCACCAGGACCGTGGCGTGGGCGGTGTCGGACCGCGGGTGGTGCCTGGTCGGCGCCGGCATACGCCTTGCCGACCAGGCCTGGGTCGTGGGCGTCGTGCCCGCCGCGGAACGCTGCGGGTGCAGGCGCGTGCCCTGGCCCTGGGCGGCGCCGTCCGAACGAGGTGATCCGGGCGCACCGGAGGATCGCGACCCGGTCGTCTGCGTCACGCCCGGAATGTCCGGGGCCTGCGGCGTCCCGGCTCGGGCGGTGGCCTTGCCCGGCGCCTTCGGCCGCGGTGCCTCCGCGGGCGCCCCGGCCCGCGCTTTGGACGCCCCGTGTGAAGCCCCGCTTTGGCCGGGCGCGGAGGGCACGGCCGTCGCCGGTGCCGGGGAACCACGCCCCGGGGAGGTGGTCGCGGGCGAACGCGGCGCCGGGGACTTCGGCGGCAGCATGCTCGGCGCGGGCGGCTTCGTGGGGGGTGAGCTGGGTGTCGGGGAGGCCGGCGACGTGGGCGCCGGCGACGTGGGCGACGGCGAGGTGGGGGCCAAGGACGCCTGCGCTGGGGCGGTCGGCGCCGGGGTGCGTGCGGCGCGCGGCCGCGCAGCCTTGGCGGCTGGTGCGGTCGCGCCGGGGATGTCCGCCGTCGGTGCCGACGTGCGAGCAGTCGTGCCTCGCGCTGCGCCGGCGGGCCTCGCGGCTCGTGGCGCGTGCGCGCTCGCCCCGGCGTCGTAGCGGTACAGGTGATACCGCTGCATCAGGCTGATCAGCTTGGCGCCGTAGCTGGGATCGGTCGCGTACACACCAGTGAGTGAGGACGCGAACGCGTTCGGGTCGTGGATCAGGGTCATGGACTGCTGGTACGGGCCACCGCTGGCGAGCAGCCTGCCGTGGTCCTCGATGCTCTGCGCGATGCTGCGATAGACGCGGAACGACGCGATCTGCGAGACGGCGCGGCCGTTGATGACCTCCTGGGTGGGCTGCATGTCGCTGCCCGCCGGGCCACTGCCCTTGATGCCGAATAGGTTGTGATCTTTCGTGGCCAGGTAGCTCTGCCCCCAGCCGGACTCGTCGATGGCCTGGGCGATCGTCACTGCGGCCGGGACGCCGTACTTGCGCTGAGTGGCCAGCGCGCCCTTGGCTACGGCCTTGATGAAGTCCTGCTGGTTGAGGGTGGCCGGGATCGAGGGAGTCGCGGTCGGCGGCTGGTGCCGCCGGTAGTGCGAGCC
>Ga0126381_100006756_pt1 | contig 12721 bp, 6 predicted proteins | sample PanSoiMetPlot_28_FD_96465 | JGI IMG/M metagenome (GOLD analysis project Ga0126381, IMG submission 96465) | Tropical forest soil microbial communities from Panama - MetaG Plot_28 | ecosystem: Environmental > Terrestrial > Soil > Tropical forest > Bulk soil | place: Panama | collected 2016-02-17
ATAGGCGTAGAGAAATCGGTCGAACGCCTCCGCGTTGAAGGCGCAAGGATTCCGCCCCTGGTCGAGCGCGTGCTCGCAGCCGGCAACAAGACCTTCTACACGCATCAGGATGGGAGAAGCTCCTACTTCGACTTAGCTTTGGCCAAGTACTCTGAAGCTGAGCCTCGGCCGGGCGTGATCATCCTCAAGGACTTGAAGGAACGCCAACGGATGGTCAAGAAGAACGCCGCTGCATCGCTGATCGATTTGGGTGATGGAGTCGCCTGCCTCGAATTCCACTCTAAGATGAACTCGATCGGCGCCGACACGATTTCAATGATGAACGCGTCGGTCAAGGAAGTCGGTCAGAATTTTGAGGCCCTGGTAATCGCCAATCAGTCCGAGAACTTCTCGGTCGGCGCGAACCTGATGCTTCTGCTCCTTGGCGCTCAGGAGGGCGAATGGGACGAGATCGCACTGTCGGTCCGCCATTTTCAGAACGCCAACATGCAGCTCAGGTATTCGCCAAAACCCGTCGTCGTTGCTCCGCAAGGCATGGCACTCGGCGGCGGCTGCGAGATCACGATGCATGGCGATCGCGCTCGGGCTGCTGCCGAATCCTACATTGGGCTAGTCGAAGTGGGAGTCGGGCTGATTCCCGGAGGCGGCGGCGTGAAAGAGATGGTACTGCGCTCGACCGAAGGCGTCGGGCCGGACGAAGACTTGTTTCCGCGGATCAAGAAAGTCTCAGAAACTATCGCAATGGCTCGCGTATCGACCTCTGCTGTTGAAGCGAAGGACCTGGGCTTCTTACGAACGAGCGACCCGATAACCATGAATCGCGACCGCCTTGTCGAGGACGCCAAACAAACAGCGCTTGCGATGGTAGCCGAAGGCTATACCCAGCCCCACCCGCGAACCGATATCCCGGTAGCGGGTGAAGCGGCATTCGCCGCGGTCAAGCTCGGGATCCATATGATGGTTCGCGCCGGGTTTATATCAGAGCACGATGCTGTAGTCGCTCGAAAGCTGGCATACATTATTACAGGCGGCGGCCTGACGCACAGGACGCTAGTCTCAGAGCAATACCTGTTGGAGCTGGAGCGCGAAGCGTTTGTATCGCTGTGCGGCGAGCGCAAGACTCAGGAGCGCATCCAGCACATGCTCAAAACCGGCAAACCGCTGCGGAATTAGTCCGGCAATGAAGAGTAAAGAGTAGTGAGTGAAGAGTGAAGGGTGAAGAGTGGGGGAGTGATAACAGTGAAACACGGTGTCTGGCTGCCCTGAAGCAATGAAAGCGCCTCGTAGGGGCGGCCGTTCTCAGGCCGCCCGAGCTTCCGGTGGGCGCTCAGTGTCAGCCATCGCACCCTGATTTGTCAGGTTGCGAAGTATTTTGATGTGGTCACGAGGTCTGATGTGCACAGCTCTTGAGAGTTCGAATCCACTCTTAGGAGCTCTAGGAAGGAAATCATGAGAGATGCAGTTATAGTCAGCCCGCTAAGAACGGCGGTAGGCAAAGCGCCAAGAGGAGCCCTGAAAGATACGCGGCCCGATGACATGGCCGCCGCCGTCATCAAGTCAGCTATAGAGCACACTCCGGGCTTGGAGCCTGCGTTGATCGAGGATTGCATAATAGGCTGTGCCAACCCCGAGGCTGAATCCGGCATGAACGTCGCTCGCCAATCGGCGTGGCTCGCTGGAATTCCGAAAGATGCATCCGCGGTCACAATCAATCGTTTCTGTTCATCGGGTCTACAAGCCATTGCATTCGCGGCCGAGCGGGTCCGCGCCGGCTGGGGTGACTGCATAGTCGCCGGCGGTACTGAGACCATGAGCTTGATTCCGATGGGCGGCCACAATTTCCGGCCAAATCCTCGGCTGGTCGACGAATGGCCTGACTACTATCTGAACATGGGCCTCACGGCCGAGAACCTCGCCCGCAAATACGGAATCTCGCGCGAAGAGGCCGATGCATTCGCGCTTGCCAGCCATCAGAAAGCGATTGCGGCTATACAGGCCGGCAGGTTCAAAGACGAAGTGGTGCCACTCACTATCCGAACCACCGAGCTCGATTCGAAGGGCAAACGGGTCAAACGCGAGACTACATTTGAGGTAGACGAAGGCCCGAGGGCTGACACGTCGCTCGAAGCGCTGGCAAAGCTCCGCCCTGCATTCCACGCCCGCGGGACCGTGACGGCCGGCAACGCCTCGCAAACCTCGGATGGCGCCGCAGCCGCGATCGTGATGTCCGATGAGCGAGCCCAAGAAATCGGAGCAAAGCCCGTGGCGAGACTCATCGCATTTGCCACAGCCGGCGTCGACCCGGACTACATGGGTATCGGGCCCGTTAAAGCAGTCCCAAAGGCACTCAAGATCGCGGGCCTCACGCTCGACCAGATCGAGCTGATCGAGCTCAACGAAGCATTCGCCGCCCAGGCGCTGGCCGTAATCAAGGAGTTGGGCATGGACCCGCAAAAGGTAAATGTGAATGGCGGAGCAGTTGCGCTCGGCCATCCACTCGGCTGCACAGGCGCAAAGCTGACCGCGACAATCTTACATGAGATGCAGCGCCGCCAGGCCCGGTATGGGATGGTCACGATGTGCGTGGGCGGTGGCATGGGCGCCGCCGGCGTTTTTGAACGAATAGGCTGATAGTCGAAGCTTTCAAGCTGCAAGTTACGGAGGAAAGAAAATGACGAGCATCGCTGAGGGTAGAAAGGTGGTAAAGGGCGGCAGTTTCATACTGGAGGACCACAATCCGGAAGACGTGTTTACGCCTGAAGACCTTTCCGATGAGCATAAAATGATCGCCCAGACCGCGCGGGAATTCATGGAAAAGGAAGTTTTGCCGCTCGATGAGGAGATCGAGAAAAAGAATCTTCCTTTGACCGTCGAGTTGTTGAGAAAGGCAGCACAGCTCGGATTGCTGGCTATCGACATTCCCGAGCGCTATGGCGGAATGGGCCTCGACAAGCTCAGCTCTCTCGTTGCGTCTGAGTCGATGGCTCGGCAGGCTTCATTCACCTCATCCCTCGGTGGCCATACGACCATCGGCACACTGCCCATCGTATACTTCGGTACCGAAGACCAGAAGCAGCGCTACCTGCCTCGGCTCGCAACGGGCGAGCTGCTCGCCGCATACGCGCTCAGCGAGTCCGGTTCGGGCTCTGATGCGCTCGGCGCCAAGACCAAAGCCGTATTGTCGGAGGACGGCGAGTACTACCTGCTCACCGGACAGAAGATGTGGATCACCAACGGCGGCTTTGCAGACGTCTTTATTGTCTTTGCCAAAGTCGACGGCGAGAAGTTCACCGCTTTTATCGTTGAGCGCAGCTTTCCCGGATTCTCTTCCGCCCCCGAAGAGCACAAGATGGGACTGCACGGATCATCCACCTGTGCCCTCAACCTCGAAGAGTGCCGTGTCCCGGTAGAGAACGTCCTCGGCGAGATTGGTAAGGGCCATAAGATCGCGTTCAACATCCTCAACATCGGACGCCTGAAACTGGGCATTGGAGCTGTCGCCGGGTCCAAGAACCTTTGCTCGACCGCTACCGAGTATGCCAACCAGCGGCACCAGTTCGGCGTTCCGATCTCTTCGTTCGGCCTCATCAAGCACAAGCTCGCCGAAATGGCGATTCGCGCTTACGTCGGCGAGTGCATGGTTTACCGGACCGTCGGTATGATCGAGGAACTGCTCAAGAGCGTCGATCCCGATGACTCCGAGGCGGTCTTGAAATCCATCGAAGATTACGCGATCGAGTGCTCGATCATTAAAGTAGTCGGCAGCGAAATGCTCGGCTATTGCGCCGACGAAGCGGTCCAGGTCTTTGGCGGCAACGGTTACTCCAAGGATTATCCTGTTGAGCGGGCTTATCGTGATGCCAGGATCAATCGTATCTTTGAAGGAACCAATGAAATCAACCGCTTGATCATCTCGGGACAGTTGCTGCGTAAGGGCATGAAGGGCGAGCTGCCTCTGTTTTCAGCGGCCAAAAAGCTCATGGATGAGCTGCTCGAGGCCGGCTTGCCCGAGGAAACTGACGGCGGTGACTTCGCCGAGGAATACGCTGCTCTGCACAATGCCAAAAAGATCGCTATTGCGACTCTGGGTTCGGCCGCTCAGAAGTACCGCGATAAGGTCCAGGACCAGCAGGAGGTACTTGCTGCCGCGAGCGATATCATCATGGATATCTACGGCATCGAGAGCGCTATACTCAGGACCGAGCGATTGATAGCGAGCCGTGGCGCCGCCGCCGTCGCGCTTCAGATCGATGCTACCCGCGTCTTCACCAATGACGCACTGCTTCGCATCGACGCTAACGCTAAGCGCGCACTGGCAGCCATGACCGAAGGCGACGAGCTGCGCACAATGCTGGCAGTCCTCCGCCGCCTGACGCGGTTCACTCCTGTCGATACGATCAGCGCCCGGCGCCGAATCGCCGACAAGATCCGCGAGGCCGGCCGCTACTGCCTGTAATCGGTAGCGCAAACCCATGGCAGCGCAAACCATGGTAGCGCAGACCCATGGTAGCGCAAACTGTTAGTTTGCGTCTTGGCAGCTCGATGTATCCGAGTAGCGGTGAGTCTTCGGTGTTATGAAAACCACGAAGAGGTCGAAATCTCCCTAAGCGAAAACGTGCTCTGCAGGAAAAAGACGGCAAGCCCTGTACGGGCGGCCCTCCGTGGCCGCCCCGGCATGGCATCCGCAAGAATTGTTTTCTGGAGGGAATGGCTGAGCGTTCCAGCTCCCAGTCGCCCGATTGGTCGACAGCCAGAACGCTCCAGGTTATGAAGATTCAGCGCATCAGCGTTCCAACGCCATTCAAAGTTGGCCCGGTCAACGTGTATTTGATCGAAGAAGACCCGCTAACCCTGATCGACACCGGACCATTCACCGGCGAGGCCATCGCTGCACTCCGTGATGGCCTGTCGCGCCTTGGCCACGGCCTTCACGCGATCAAGCGCGTCGTGTTGACCCATGCTCACGCCGACCATTTCGGACTTGCTCGCGTAGTGGCCGAAGCATCAGGCGCCGATGTTTTCGTCCACGAATGGGACGCGCCGATGGTCTCCGGTCCCGATGATCGCACGGTGTTCAAGGGACTGCTCGCTTCTGCCGGAGTTCCCCAGGAAGCGATCGATCGCATTGACCTCGGCAGCGGCCGCTATCGCAAGTACGAGCAGCGCCTCGATTCGGTCCAGACACTCAAGGACCAGGACGAGATCGTGTTTGACCGAGAAAGCCTCGTCGTCGTACATACGCCCGGCCATACGCCCGGCTCCATCTGCTTGTTGAGGGCAAGCAGCCGGCTCGTGGTCTCGGGCGACACCATTCTCAAGAACATCACCCCAAACCCGGTCCTGAATCCCGACCCGATAGATCCCGCTCGGCGATTTCAATCACTCGGCGAATATCTCGTGTCTCTGGCCAGGGTCAAATCCATAGCGCCCACGGTTTTGAAAGGCGGCCATGGCGACGACGTCGCCGACTACGACGAGTACTTCAACCGCCTCTATCAGTTCACTCGCGCGCGGCAATCCAAGCTGCTTTCACTGCTGCCTCGAGACGGAGCTACCGCCTGGGATGCTTCGCATAAGCTGTTCCCGGGTGCTAAAGGCGAGAACCGATTCCTGGCGCTTTCGGAAACCATCGCTCATCTCGATTTCGCGGTCTCTGAAGGCAAGCTTTCATCCCGCAAGGAAGGTGCCGCTGAGGTCTATCACGCCCCATTCGGGTAGCTAGATCAAGCAAATTGTGAAAGTGACCTCGTAGGGGCGGCCGTTCCCTGGCCGCCCGAGAGTCCGGCCCAGACAAATCTCTCCGGAGACATAGGAAATTGTGAGGTGTGAAGGAATAGCTGCTTGAAAAAATGCAAAACGGCTACGACAATGGCGCAATGAGCGACACCCTGACTGGCCGGTTTCACCCAAAAGGCTTATTATAGGTAAAGTCGAGAACCGGCTGAGGACCAGCATCTGGATGACCGGCCGGTCACGCCTCCCTCGACTTGGACGTTCTATATAGAAAGCCGGAGAGCAACCTTGTTTAAGTCACATCAGATCACGCGATTCCGCACTGTCCCCTCAGTCCTGGTCGTCGCCCTGGTATCCGCGCTGGCCATTCTGTTGCCGCTCATTCACCCCCCCTCTTCGCGGGCGAGCGGAGGAATGGATGCGGGCTTTGGAGATGGCGGTGTCGTGGTCACCAACCTCAATGGGTCAGATTTTGCATTTTCAGTCGCGCTCCAGGCCAACGGCAAGATTGTGACCGCCGGAACCAGCGCATTTGGCTTCATGCTGGTCCGGTATAACAGCGATGGAACGCTCGACCCGAGCTTCGGCGCCGGCGGGACGGTGTTGAAATACTTCGGCCCGTACAATCTTGCGTATAGTGTTACCGTCCAGCCCGACGGCAAGATCCTGGCCGCGGGTTATCATCAGAACTCCGCCGGTGGTTCGCCCGATTTTGAAGTCACTCCGATTGTCGCCAGGTTCAATCCGGACGGCACCCCAGACCTGAGCTTCGGTGCCGGCGGCATCGCGGTCGTCGGACCTGGTCCCGTCGAGTCAGCCAAGGCGCTGGCTGTTCAGCCGGATGGCAGGATCGTTGTTGCCGGTAACAAGATGACTTCCACCGGCATCATGCGCTCTCCCTCCCAGTTCGTGGTCTCGAGGCTCGACGCGACGGGAGCTCTCGATCCAACCTTTGGGTCGGCGGGCAAGGCGACTACATCATTCGACCAGGCTGATTTTCTTAATAGGATCGTCGTCCAACCTGATGGCAAGATAGTCGCGGTGGGTGAAACCGGCGCTTCCGACTCGGGTGATGACGGCATGTCAGTCGCTGTGGCGCGCTACAACACGGATGGCTCGCTCGATAGCGGCTTTGGAACTCGAGGCAAGGTAGTGACTTCGGCGCCCGGTGGAGCGGCCGGTTATGCGGCGGCCGTCCAGGCCGACGGCAAGCTGATTGTTGGGGGCGAGGCTGGCAGTAATCTGTTGCTCGTCCGATACAACACCGATGGGTCGCTTGATTCGAGCTTCGGGACCGGGGGCGTCGTGTCGCCGATGGACGGCGAAGCCTATTCGGTAGTGATCGATTCTACGGGCAAGATCGTAGTCGGCGGCACCACCGCTGGTGCCGCGGGTGATGTTTTTGCCATCGTGAGGTTCAATCCCGATGGCTCCCTGGATTCAAGCTTCGGTATCAACGGCGTGGCGGCGATGGACCTGGGGTTTTCGGAAACAGGCAGGGCGGTCGCAATCGACCCTGCCGGCCGCATCATCATGGCGGGCTATGTCCAAAAGGATCCTTCTTCAACAACCGGCACCAGGCTCGGACTCCTGGCATATCAACCAGCAAACACTAGCAGATGCATGAAGGGCGCCGAGCCGGGTCAATACATAGTCTTTAGCCCGGACGGCCATTACAAGTTCACTCTCTGCGGCAAACAGGATATGACTCTCTCGGGCACCGGAACCGTCAGCACGGACGGCACTATATCGACCATAACTGACCGCCAGTCCGACCGCGTAGTCAAGATCGTCTTCGACACCGCAACCTCGACCGGCAAGGCCAAGATAAAGATGATCATGCCCGACGGCGTCGTGCCCTTTTCAATCAAATCCACAAGTCCAAACGCCGTATGTTCTTGTGCCGGCCGATGACGCGCCTCTTGGACTCCATCAGCAAGTGCCTTCCATGAGCCAGCAACTTGACGGTACCAGCCTAAGGAAATAGAAGAGGTTCTAGGCATCCACATTCACCCTTCAAAGCTGCGGGTGCAAACCCGCAGTTCATTGCTTTCAGCCTAACGACTTCGCTCACACCCTCTCTCCTCAAAGACTGCGGGTGCAAACCCGCAGTTCATTGCTTTCAGCCTAACCACTTCGACCACACGCTCGCTCCTCAAAGCTGCGGGTGCAAATCAGGTCGAGTACATCATAGTAGGCAAAATTCTGCCCTAACGTGAACGGATCATTGTCACTGCCGTCCCACTTTTCGACAATGTATCATTGTATTTGTCTTGAATTAATCGAATCAAATCACGAACGAACCCACGAAGTTCATTAGTCATGCATGCTACTCCGTAAGCATATCTCTGGAATCTCAATTCTCGTCAATTGTAACCGGCGAAGGCTGCCTTTTGAGTGCCCCCGCCCCCTGGACTATAATAAAACAGCGTGAGCCTCCAAAGCACGAATTCTAACCTGTACCTGTACTTCCTTTCCGACGGGCGCATCGCCCGTATCGGTCAAAACACCGCCATCGAGTTTCGGGACCGGTCCTTTACCTACGAGGAGCTTCGGGGCCACGCCGACCATTGGGCCGCAGAGCTGCGCAACCATGCAGTACTGACTGGAGACCGTGTTCTCCTGTTTCTATACGACTCACCCGAGTTCATCGCGTGCTTTCTGGCTTGTGCCGCTATCGGCGCCATCGCTGTTCCGGTCAACACCTTCCTCTCGGCTGACGACGTTGAGCTGATAGCTCGAGACTCGGACGCCCGCTTGATCATCGCCGAATCCGAGTTGTCGGACAAACTAACGGCCGAAGCGGTGCGCGGCCGGACCAGAATCAACATAGACTCGGACAACCGGCCCTGCCTGTCCGAAGACCGAGAGACAGCGCCGTCCCCGGCCATCGCGGGCACAGAAGAAACCTCTCCTGCCTTTATCCTCTACACATCCGGAAGCACTGGCAGGCCCAAAGGCGTCCTTCACCGCCAACAGGATATTCCCGCGACTGTTGACACATATGCGCGGACCGTTCTGCGCTTGAGCGATACCGACCGGATCTACTCCGCTTCGCGGATGTTCTTTGCCTATGGGCTTGGCAACAGCCTGTCATTCCCCCTCGCCGCCGGCGCTACCACCATACTGCATACGGAGCGCGCCACTCCTGACTTCGTCGTTTCCCTCATTCAAAAGCGCCGGCCGACAGTTTTCTTCGGAGTTCCCGCTTTGTACGGTGCGCTCGTCAAGCGCTACGCCGATGGCGAGCGACTCGATCTCGGCGGCCTCAGGCTGTGCTGTTCGGCAGGCGAGGCATTGCCTGGGAGGATCTTTGAAGACTGGAAGCGCGAGACCAGGCTGTCGATACTGGACGGCATCGGCTCGACCGAAATGCTCCATATCTTCATATCCAACGACGCGACCGGCTCGCGACCCGATTGCACCGGCACAGTCGTCAACGGCTACGAGGCCCGCCTCCTCGACGACGAGGGGCACGAAGTCGACGCCGGCCAGGTTGGCAATCTGTGGGTACGCGGCCCGAGCGCCACAGCCGGGTACTGGAATATGCCCGACCTGACCGCTGCCGTTATCAGAGACGGCTGGGTCAAAACGGGCGATCTCTACCGCCGTGATGACGACGGATATTACTATCAACTGGGAAGGTCAGATGACTGCTTCAAAGTCAAAGGGTTATGGGTCTCACCGCTAGAAGTCGAATCCGTCCTCTTGTCCCACGAATCTGTGATCGAGGCCGCCGTCGTTCCCGATTTTGACTCATCCGGGCTGGCAACCGCACACGCCTTCGTTGTCATCCGAGAAGAGAGGACCGGGGAGGGTGCGGCCGAGGCTTTGCTGTCGTATGCGGCCGCCAGGCTGCCAGGCCATAAGGTCCCTTCCCGTATCGATCTTGTGGAGGCGCTGCCACGCACTGCAACCGGCAAAGTCCAAAGATTCAAACTCAAACCGCAATGAGGCCGTGGGAACTGAACGCTTGTGGGAACTCAAAAAAGGCAGGAATGTAGATGATCGGACTTAGCAGATCGGCGAGGCGGCGGTGTGTTTCCTCGATGGTCCTTTTGCTCGTCCCGGCATTTGGAACCGGCTCAAACACGAGGGCGAGCGATCAAGGCTGGGCCCAGCTTCACGCCATCAACCACGGCTCTGGCAAGGCGACACTGAATGCTCTGTACTATGACGGGAAGCGGCTCTGGATCGTCGGGGCCGGCGGGCTCGTTCTCAGGTCCGATGACAATGGCCGGACATTTCAGGAAATTCAGCGGCTTACCGATGCCGGTCTCAATGACGTGTTTGCCCTCGATAAGCGAATGTGGATCGTAGGCGACGCCGGCAACATCATGTTCAGCACCGACGGCGGCATCAGTTTCATCAAGAACATGTTTATCTCGCATCGCAATGCCCAGTCGGTTCCCATCGATCTATACTCGGTCCAGTTCACCAGCGACAAAGACGGATTCATCGTCGGCGACCAGGGGCTGATACTGGCATCCGGCGACGGCGGTATAAGCTGGCGTGAACAGCCGAGCAACACCACGGCGCAGTTGTTCGCGCTGGCCATCCGGGGCAAGCGCGGGTGGGTTGTCGGAACCGGCGGCCTGATCCTTCATACCGATGACAAGGGCAAGAATTGGTATCCTCAAAGGTCTGGCACCACCGAAGACCTGAACCGGATTACCATGGTCACTGATGATACCGGGTTCATTTCGGGCAATAAGGGTACATTGCTGCGCACCGAGAACGGAGGCGCCACCTGGCAGACTGTGACTGTGCGGAAGCCCCAGTCGCTATTCGGAATGAGCTTCATCGATAAGGAGACCGGATGGCTGGTTGGCAACGGCGGCTTGATTCTGCGCACCTTCGATGGAGGCCGAGGCTGGATCGAGCAGGTTAGTCCGACGCCTAATGACCTGTTCGCAGTATCTTTCATAAAGAACCGAGGATTCGCAATCGGCCGCGACGGCGTCATCCTCGGCTACTTCGAGAAGCGCTAATACAAAGAGGCGGCCCCGTAGCCCTCTCGGACTGTCAGGACCGCCTCACCACTCAGTGTTTAGCGTTCAGAGCTTAGAGTCCAAAGTTCAGAGTTCGCCTTTACGCTTCTCTTATCTTGCTCTAGACTTCTAATCTCTTTCTGTCCCCCCCGACTCCCGGAGGGGTCACCTATCGATAGTTACCGTAGCCGTTCTGTAACCCTGGACCCCGGAGGCGTCACCTTCGATTGCTTCCGAAGCCCTTATAACCTTCCTCCACCTTAGTCCACTGCTGACACTAAGACCAGGCTGTCCTTCTCTCGCGTCACCTTGATTGTGGTGACGCCGCAGGTTGGGTTCGTGATGCGCAACACTCGCGTGTCGCCGGGCGGGAAGAATTTATTTGGAGACTGACCGCCCAGCGTGCCCTTGGTCAGCAGGACGTTGCCGTTCTTCTTGACTTTCACTCTCGAAAAGGCAGAGAACTGCAAACCTGATGCGTCGGCCGAGACCTCGACCGTCGCGTCGGGCGAGAACATGACAATTGGTCCGGACGCTGGCGTTCCGATCATCAAATGGATCTGGCCGCTGTCCCGCGGGAAGTCCATGTTCTTTGTAAATACACTCGGGCCATAATCGTCGATTTTGAAAGTGCTGGCAGAAGTCGACGATGTATGCACCCCTGACTTGCTGCTGGCGAGCACCATCAGCTTGCCAGTTCCCGTGCAAGTCGGCGGCACCGTCCACGCAAACGACGACACACCCGAGCCGAGTGCCGGCAGCGTTGGGTCTGCTCCGGTTATGATCTTGGTTGGGAATGTAACGCCGCCATCCGTGGATAGCAGCAGATCAAAACCGGCTATTTGCGGCTGATCCGTTGCCGATACCGACCAGCTCACATTTACAGTCTGGCCGAATTTGAAATCCTGCCCGCCGCTAGGGCTAATCAAAGACACCGAGATCCCGTGATCGGCGATTACGAAGTCCGCGCCGCTGGTGCTACTCGCAGACAACCCGCCCGCGTCAGTGACTGTGACCCTGACTCGCGATTTCGTCGAGTTCAATCCGGGAGGCACAGTCCAGGGGTAAGTTCTTGCGGTGCCGGGGAGATTTCCGACAATGGTCGTATTAAACGTAGCGCCGCTGTCGGTCGACAGCGCAATGTCGAACTTGCTGATGGTGTCGTCGCCATCCGGATCGCTCGCTTGCCATGCGATGTCGAATTCGTGTCCGACCAGCAGTGTCTCGCCGCCGGTTGGCGCGGTGATCGACACCGTCGGCGGGTGGTTTATCTTAGTCGGCGGAGGCGGCGGCGCCGGTACACTCCCGGGTACCATATACACGATTCCCGCCTGGCTCCTTGCGGGGTTTGCAGTGACTGCCGCGAATGGCGCGGCGCCAAGGAGGTCGCCTACACTGGTACCGGTTATATCTCCCGCGGCAACGGCCCATCCCAGTCCGCTGTGGAGCTCCAGCGTCGGTATCTCGCCGCCATTGACCGCTGCATGGTACGTTGCGCCGTTATCCACGCTCGTCTCTACCGTTAGCGAAGTGCCGGACGGCAGAGTGGCATTCCATGATATTTGAGATGAGTTCACCTGGCCCAGCCCGCTGAAAACGGAAATCGCGCCGCTTACCCGGTTACCTAGCGGTAAGAATCGCTGGCTGGTAGTCACCCACGATACACCCGTGCCGCTCAGCGTGCCGGTGTTGTTGCTCGGGCTGCTGTCAATGGCCGTCGTGCCGCTGCCGGCGTCGAATTTCCAGTAGCCCACCAGCCCATTCTGTGGGCCGGTCAACTCTGAAGCGAAATCGCCGGCTATGTCGGCCGACCCGCGTGCTATGTCATAAACCCGCACGTCGTCCAAGATCCCATTCAGGAAGTTAGTACCGCCGGCACTGCCGATTGTGACCGGATCCGTTTGGTTGATAGCCCCCGGCATATTGGAGGGCAGGATTGTGCGAGTAACATCCAGGACGCCATTACGATAGAATGAGACCTGACTTCCAATGCGGTC
>Ga0126381_100006757_pt1 | contig 12720 bp, 6 predicted proteins | sample PanSoiMetPlot_28_FD_96465 | JGI IMG/M metagenome (GOLD analysis project Ga0126381, IMG submission 96465) | Tropical forest soil microbial communities from Panama - MetaG Plot_28 | ecosystem: Environmental > Terrestrial > Soil > Tropical forest > Bulk soil | place: Panama | collected 2016-02-17
ATTCCGACTAGCCTGACGCATGCGAAAAATCCGAAACGGCCAGAATGGGAGGCGGAGATTCTTCGAGACTGCGCGCGACGCCTGGAATCGCAATCGAATCCGCAAACGAGCGCAGCGGTTCATCTATGAAAGGGATGAATCGGGCATGACAAACGGCGAAACAGGGCGGATCTTTTACGGATGGTGGGTGGTTGCGGCGGCGTTTCTGAATCTTTTTTTCGTGGTGGGGATTATTTTTTATGGCTTTCCGGTTTTTTATGCTTCGTTTGTGGAATCGCTGGGATTTAGTCGCGCGCAGATCACGCAGGGATTTTTGCTGGGGTTCTTGATCATCGGACTGCCGTTCGGATTGCTCGCGGGAGCAGTAATTGACCGCATTGGCGCGCGATGGGTGATCGTAACTGGTGCAGGACTTGTCGGGATTTCGCTGCTGCTGATGGCGAGGATGACAAAGCTGTGGCAGTACGAGGCGCTTTGTGTGCTGGAAGTGCTGGGCTACGTATTTGCAGGGCCGATTGCGAATCAGGTGCTGGTGTCGAGGTGGTTTCGAGCTCGACGCGGGCGAGCGATGGGCGTCGCTTACTTGGGACTTGGTTCGGGTGGAGTGGTTGCACCGCTGCTAGTGAACTATTTGATTCGCACGTATGGTTGGCGACATGCATTAGAAATCATCGCGCTTGCGCTGATGGCAGTGTTACTTCCGGTGGGAATCTGGATTACTCGGTCGACCCCGGAAGACTCTGGCCTGCTGCCGGATGGAGAATCCCTAGGTACCTCTCTGAACGCAGCGACAGGCCCCATAACTTCGAGCGGCGTAGTGGAAGCCGTGGGAACGACAAACTTCTGGCTGATTCTGCTGGGCTCGACATTAGCGATCGGCGCCATCGGATCGGTCATTCAGCACTTCATCTTGTTTTTGAAAGACCAAGGCTATTCGGCGACAGTGGCATCACGCTTTGCCACGGGACTGCTGGCGGCGAGCTTGGCTGGAAGAATTCTCGTTGGTTACGTCGCGGATCACGTCCGGAAGAAGAATGCCATGGCACTTTTCTATTTTCTGATGGGAGCGTCGGTGCTATTGCTCAGAATGGTAAGTCAGCCCGCGGTGGCGTGGACGTTCGCTTTAGTTTTCGGGTTTTCGATGGGGGCCGATTACATGCTTGTTCCGTTGGTCACGGCCGAGAGTTTCGGAACGGCTTCGCTCGGCAAGCTGCTTGCGTTGATCATCATGGGATACTCGCTGGGGCAATGGGGACTGCCGTGGGTTGTGGGAAGGCTGTTTGACGCGAGCCACAGTTACGATTTGGCGTGGAACATTACGGCGCTTGCCGGAATGATTGGCGGGCTGGCAACTTACGCTGTCTCTTCGAGAGGAAAAAAAACGCAGGCCTAAAGCCAACCTTTGTCCGGAGGGAGAAAAGGCAATTTAAAGCAGTAAGGGCGCCGACTAGTTAATGCGTGTCGTCGCCGCCGAGGGGTAGGCGTCAGTTTTGCTGAGCCGAAACTGCGTCAGAATCCAAGGTGTGCATGTCATACGGGTTAGCTTTTTGAGCGAAAGCAGCTTCCCCGATTTGCGGGAACACAAACTGGCATTCATTTAGCCGAAAGGCTCGCTCGCCGCCGTGACGCGGTTACAAGAGCTATCGACGATAGGAAACGTTTCGATGCGACCGGTAGCTCGGTCAGGTTTGCCTGTCCGCTGGTGTTGCTCGTTGCGGCGGAATGTTTTGGTTCAAGCGGAAGAAATTGTTGGGATCGTAGTGCGTCTTTATAGTCACGAGGCGTCCCCACCGTTCACGGTAGGCTTCTCGAACGCGGTCCTGTTCGTCGCCGCTCATGAAATTCACGTAGGCGCCTGGCGTCATGGCGAGCCGTAGGTCAGCAAACAGTGTGCGGACCCACGCGATGTTCGTGGCATCGTTGGAGGCTTCAGACCAGTTTCCAAGAACGTTGGCGATGAAGGGTGAGCTGCGGTCTCCAAACGCGGTTTCGCTTGCGGCGACGCGGCCCGCGGCGCCGCCGAGATAAGCGAGTTCAATTTGGTTAAGAGGGGAGGGGATGGTTTCGAGCGCCGCAACCATGCGTTCAATCTCGCTGTCGCCGAGCGACCTAAAGTAGCCGGACTTGGTGTAGTAGCGCCGGCCGTGCGGGAATTCATGGTCTGCCATGGTTTGCAGCTCGAGAAAAGACATTTCGCGCTGTGTTGCCGCTTGGCAATTGCAAAGGGAGAGGGCGCGATGCACGTAGCGGTTTCCCTCGTCGCGGTCACCGACCCAAACAAGGCCCTGGCTTGCGACCGGACGCCCCCGCAAATGTGGCGGAACGCTTGGTGAGGAGGGCGCAGTCGTCAGCGAGATTCCCCAACGCAAGTTATCTGGCGCGTGTGGCATGAAATCACGCCAACGCCGCACAATCGCGGCCAGGTCGTCGCCGATGCAGTAGCCGGCGCCGAACACAACGGAGGTAACTGGATGTAGCCGCACTTCAAACTCCGTGACCACTCCAAAGTTTCCTCCTCCGCCTCGAAGTGCCCAGAACAAGTCGGCGTTTTGCTTCGCGTTGGCGCGCACGAGCGAGCCATCCGCAACAACGAGCGTGAACCCCTCGACGTTGTCGCAAGAGAGTCCGTGCAGGCGGTTCAACCAGCCAGTGCCGCCCCCCAAAACGAGGCCGGCAGCACCGGTGTGTGAGACGACTCCGGAGGGAAACGCCAACCCAACCTTCTGGGTGGCGGTGTCAATCGTTCCAAGCAGGCAGCCACCGCCGAATCGGGCGCGTTTGCCGTGCTCGTCAAGGCTGATGTCTCGGAGCCGAGATAGATCAATCACCAGGCCATCTTCACAGGTGCTGAACCCTCCGAGGCTGTGGCCGCCGCAGCGAATCGCAGCCAACACCCCCGCGGAGGCGGCTGCCCTTACCGCGTTTTGTATGTCCGTGGTGTCCGCACAACGGGCTATCAGGGCCGGCCTGCGCGCGACCATCGCGTTCCAGATTCGCCGCGCCTCCGCAAAGTCAGGATCGCCCGGTGAAAGCAAGTCACCGTGGAAGTTGCCGAGAAGCGTCGCGCGAACTTCTGAAATGAGCTCGTTCATGCTGCCGTTTCGCCTTGCCCGGAACTCAATCGCGGCATATTCTAGCCCGCAAGCGGAGAGCGCCGACAAAAATCGGGGTCGGCGCCCTGTCCCCGCCCGGTTCGACAACTGGGCCGTGGGTTCTTATTGGCTATCGTTTAGTCGGCAAAACAGGAGCATCTGCTTGCAGGATAAATCGCGACCCTCAGTTGCGCAGGACGCCGCGACGGAAACGCGCCAACGTTTCCCTGTTGAGGCAGTTCGCGCCAAATTTCCGGCGCTCCACCGCACGCCCGTCTTTGTCTTTTTCGACAACGCTGCTGGCGCGCAGATTCCCCAGGTCGTCCTCGATGCGGTGAACCATCATCTGCTCGAATGCAACGTGCAGCGGGGCGGGCGGTACGCGAAAAGCCAGCAAGTGGACGCCACGATTGCAGGCGCCCGCCAAAGCATCGCCGACCTTCTGAACGCTCGAGATCCAAATGAAATCGCACTCGGCATGAACGCGACTTCGTTTATTCGCTTGGTGAGCCTGGCCATCGGCCAAACACTCGGCCAACGCAACGAAATCGTCGTCACCGACATGGATCACGAAGCGAACGTGGCGACGTGGTTGGCGCTCGAGAAAATGGGTGCGAAGCTTCGCTGGTGGAAAATGGCGGACGATGGCAACCTCTACGCCGATGACTTAAAACCGCTGGTGTCCGCCAAGACGCGGCTGGTTGCGTGTACCGTTGCTTCGAACGCTTTGGGTTCGGTGGTTGACGTCGCCGCTGCCGCGAGAATTGCTCATCAAGCTGGCACGGAGGTTTTTCTTGATGGCGTGCACTATGGGCCGCACGGCAACGTGGACGTGCAAGCCTTCGATTGCGATTATCTGGTTTGCTCCGGCTACAAGATCTTTGGCCCGCACATGGGCTTTCTTTGGGGACGCCACGAGCTGCTGCGGAAGTTGCCGACGTTTCGCGAAGATTTCATTCCAGATGAGCCGCCCGGAAAGATCGAAGCTGGCACATTCATCTACGAGAACGTTGCCGGCATGGATGCGGCGATTTCTTACCTGGAGTCTCTCGCAACACCTGCACAAGACGACGGCGGGCAATCGGCCGGAACGACGAAACGTGCCCGGCTGTCGCAGGCTATGCGGCTGATTCGTGACTACGAACATTCGCTTTCGCTCGACATGCTGCACGTGCTGCGCGAATCGGGCGCGACTGTTTATGGAATCACATCAAAGGACGGCATCCGCGAACGCGTTCCGACCTTTTGCTTTAATCTGCCCGGCGTCGCCCCGGCAAAAATTACGGAGGCGATGGCCCGCGCGGGTATCGGCATTCGCGATGGCCACATGTATGCGCCGCGATTGATGAAACGCCTCGGTGTCCCCGTGGAGAGCGGCGTCGTTCGCGCCTCGCTCGTTCATTACAACACCGTCTCGGAGATCCATCGCTTCGGGAACGTTTTGCAAGACCTGACCGCCCATGGCTGAAACCCCCGAGCGCCGTGACGCACGGACTCCGCCTCCGGTCTTGTCCCATCGGCCCGCTGCCTCGGCGGAGGCCGATCAATTGCAGCGCCGCCTCAGCCAGCGCCAACTGACGATGCTGGCCGTCGGAGGCGCGATTGGTGTCGGCCTGTTCCTCGGCAGCAGCGTCACGATACATCTGGCCGGTCCCGGAGTCATCGTGACTTACCTCATCGGCGCGGTGATCGCCATGGTCGTCGCGTATGCGCTTGCGGAGATGGCCGTCGTACAGCCGTTCGCAGGCGCCTTTGGCATTTACGCGCAAACCTATCTCAATCCGTGGGCCGGCGTCGCGGCGCGCGGCACCTATGCCATTGCGCAAATCATCGCCATCGGCGCGGAAGTCACTGCCGTGGCTATCTATTTTGCGTTTTGGTTTCCAACGATTCCGCAGTGGGTGTGGGTCGTGGTGGTTTCCGCTGCTTTGGTGGCCGTCAACACGCTGCACGTAGGCCGCTTTGGCGAATTCGAATACTGGTTTGCTTTGATCAAAGTTGTCGCGATTATTCTGTTCATCGTCATCGGAGCGGCGCTGATTCTTGGCCTTGGCCCTGGACCCGCGATTGGCCTCTCGAATCTCACGGCGCATGGAGGGTTTCTTCCCTTCGGTTGGAAAGGCGTCGGGCTCGCGCTGACGCTCGCGATCACCAGCTATATGGGCGTGGAAGTCATCGCCGTGACTGCAGGCGAAGCGCAAAAGCCGCGCGAATCCATTCCCCGCGCGATGCGCGCCATTGTGTTTCGTCTGGTCATCTTCTACGTTTTTGCCATTGCCGTCATGCTGGCGATGACCCCCTGGAACCAGACCGGCAACACCCTTTCCGCGAGCCCCTTCGTGCGGGCCCTTTCATTGGCTGGTATTCCTTACGCAGCGGGATTGATGAATCTCGTGGTCATCACCGCTGCGCTTTCCAGCGCGAACACAAATCTTTATCTCACGACACGTATGATTTTTTCTCTGTCGCGCGGGCAGTACGTTCCTCTGTGGTTTGGCCGGCTGAGCAGTAGCGGTGTTCCGCGCCGGGCACTGGCTGCGTCGACCGCCGGCATGGTCGCCGCAATTTTGCTTGCCATTTATGCTCCCGGCCGCGCGTTTCTGATGCTTTACGGCGTTGCTGTGGCGGGGATGTTTTTCGTCTGGATCGTCATTTTGATCACCCACATCGCCTTTCGCCGGGCCATTGGACCCGCGTGCGCCGCCGAACTTCCGATGCGCGTCCCGTTTTTCCCCTACTCCACCGTCCTGGGCATCGTCGCACTGCTCGGGATCGTGGCCAGCACGTTTTACGTGGAAGGCTTGCAGTACACGGTTCCGGCTTTCGCGCCCTTTCTCGTCCTCATCACCCTGGCGTACCGGATTTTCCGGCGGAGGATCGACCCGCCTTCCGCCCCTCAATCGGAAGCCAGCCTGAGTTCCGCGGCGGCGAAAGAATAGCCTGGACGGTGGTGCCGATGAGCTGCTCGGGTCCTCTGATGGCTGCTGGAGGATGACGGAGAATAACTCTGCGCCGGCAGTCGCTTCGCGCGAGAATTTGGACGTCAGCTCGGGGGTCTTCGCGACCGTCTATCGAGCTGCGTTACAAGCAATCCCGCTACCCCTGGGCAATAGGCTGCACTTCTGACTTCCTACCCACCGAAGCTTTATTGGCTTTTTTGTCGACCAACCTTATCCGTTCTTTTCGTTCGTAAGGAGGAGCTCATGGTCAGTTTTCTGAGCGCCTCGGTGAGAAGCGCCAGCTCGGATTCGAGCGTCACACACGCGTCGCTAGCGGCAGCCAGGTCTCCGGTCCTGCCTATGGTCTCTAGCCGCTCGGCAGCGGCAAACGCATTCTTTGCTGCGAAGTTGCCGACAGAGCCCTTCAGCGCGTGCGCCACCCTTTCCAAGGCTAGGGCATCGCCGTGGCGGATTGCTTCCTTGATTTTCGTGAGATGCTCGGGACAATCAGCGAGAAAAAGGCGAACAATTTCGCGCAGAAGGCGACGATTACCATCGACGCCTGCCAAGAGTGCCACCTGATCGATGATCCGGTTTGGTTGGCCAGCCTCCGACGCAGACATTCTCGTCGAATTCTGCGGAGTGATCAGCAGACCGATCGCCTGCTCAAGCTCTCTGACGCGTATGGGCTTGGATGTATAGGCATCCATGCCAGCCGCAAGACAGCGCTCGCGGTCTCCTCTCATGGCATGTGCGGTCATGGCGATAATCGGGATGTGTGCGCCCGTCGCACTCTCCCAGGCACGGATGGCCATGGTTGCGTCGAGCCCATCCATTTCTGGCATCTGCACATCCATCGCGATGAGATCGAACTTGCCGGTTTGCACGGCGGAAAGCGCCTCGCGGCCATTGTTGACCACCGTAACCCGGTGGCCTAATCTCTCCAAGACCCGCCTTGCAACTAACTGGTTGACCGGATTGTCTTCCGCCACTAACACGTGTAGATCGCGCGGCGCGAGGAAAGACCTTCGGTGCAGTTTTGGAGCGCGGGGCTTTTCTATAACTGGCTGACTAATGGCGCTCACAATCACATCAAACAGCTCTGATTGCTTGATCGGCTTGGTGAGATATGCCGAGATACCCAGCTTGCGACAACGAGCGACATCGTCAGGCTGACCGGCCGAGGTGAGCATGACCAGTTTCATACCGTCGTAGCGGCGGTCCAGAGAAATGCGTTCCGCGACTGCGAATCCATCCATATCAGGCATGTGTCCGTCTACAAGTACGAACGCGAACGGTTGGTTCGCGCGCCGAGAGTTTTCCAAAGCGGCAAATGCGGAGGCGCCGTCCTCGACAGCAACCGGACGCATCCGCCAGCTGCTAAGCATCTCTTCAAGGATGCGGCGGTTAGTCGCGTTGTCGTCCACGATGAGCACCGGCAGATCCGTAAGAGAGCGCCAACGGACCAGCGGTTTCTTCGTTCCGGGCTGTTCGACCCCAAACCAGGCCGTGAAACGGAACGTGCTGCCTCGCCCGACCTGGCTCTCGACCGAGATCGTGCCCCCCATCAGTTCCACCAGTTGCGCCGAGATCGCCAGCCCCAGGCCGGTTCCGCCATAACGGCGGGTAGTAGAGCTGTCAGCTTGGGAGAATGCCTCAAAAATGACTGACTGCTTCTCCGGTGGAATACCGATTCCGGTGTCAGAGACCGCGAAACGCAATTGGACGTCGCCACTGCTGCGAGGTTCGGCCTGCACGTGCAGCACGACTTCCCCGTGCTCAGTAAATTTGATGGCATTTCCGACGAGATTCACAACTATCTGCCGCAGACGCAAAGGATCGCCCAACAGAGTGTCGGGCACATCAGGATGAATGTGGCATGCGAGCTCAAGTCCCTTCTGGTGAGCACGTGGAGCGAGCACCCGCATGGTGTCTTCGAGTGCATCGTGGAGGTTGAATCCGATACGATCTAGTTGCAGTTTGCGTGCTTCGATCTTGGAAAAGTCGAGAAGATCGTTGATCAGTGTGAGCAGGGCATCGGCTGAGCCCTGAATGGCGTTAAGATATTCCCGCTGTTCGCGAGTGATGCGAGTGGCCAGCGCCAGTTCGGTCAGGCCGATTATTGCGTTCATCGGCGTGCGGATCTCATGGCTGATGTTGGTAAGAAACTCGCTCTTTGCCCGGGTCGCGTCTTCCGCACGCTTTCTGGCTGTTTCCAGGTCGTGCGCATACAAGCGCAGGGCATCTTCCGCCCCCATCCGTTCGATGAACTGGCCGATCTGGCTACCGATCGCGCTCATCATCTCCAATAGCCTGCGGTCCGGCTGTTGGATCTGGTGGCTGAAGAATTCGAGTACGCCCAGGACCTCAGTTCCGAGAAGGATCGGAAATGCGAATGCAGCATGCAGACCCTCTTTAGCCGCGATCGATGCGCGTGGAAAATTCGTGTCGCAGGTTACATCTTCTATCCAGGCAGGTTCGGCTTGGGCCCAAACTCGGCCAGGCAGGCCCACTCCGGGCGCAAGAGTACTTCGGTGCGTTCCCCGGTCGAACTCCTCAACCTGAGCGGACGGCATGTGCCAGGTTTCCACACACCGCAGCACTTTCTCCTGTTGGTCAACTCGCCAAATAGTCCCCACCGACCATTTGAGAGTCTCACATATAACCTTGAGGATCCGCGGCGTAGCCCCGGCAAGAGTTGGTGCCTCGGCGAGCACGCGCGTGATGGCGTATTGGGCGGCCAAGCGAGCCTCCTCACGTTTTCGCTCGGTGACGTCCGTCGCGATGGCATAAATCAATCCTCTCTCCCGGCGGACAACCGCCGACCAGAGCAGCCATCTGTAGGAGCCGTCCTTACAACGGTAGCGATTCTCGAAAGAAAGAGTGCCGCGACCGGAGGCGACGTGCGTGGCTTCACTGGCCGTGGATTCGCGGTCATCCGGGTGCACAAACTCAAGATACGGACGTGAGAGTAGCTCTTCCCTCGTGTAGCCAAATGTTGCCTCCCAGGCAGGGTTGACGTGTTTGAAGTACCCGTCAGTTCCCGCTATGCACAAGAGGCTCAGCGAAAGGTCGATAAATTCGCGCAGGTCGTCTTCGCGTGGCGGATTGAAACTGGCTGGCGCGCTCACTGCTCCCCCGTTCGCGAACACGGTAAATCTGGACCACGAACTCATTCTGGGACAAGTCGGGAAATCGCGCAACTTAGCGCGTTCTTGCTAGCGATTGGCATCGCCGCCGTTGATATGTGTTTGTGGCGGAAGTAGCATTGGGGGCGAAACGCCGGTTCCTTCGATGCAGCGGTATGAGGTGGCATGCGATGAGCGAAACTCCAGCTTTGACCGAGAAAATTCTTGTCGCCGATGATGACCGCACAACGCGCTTCGCTATATCCGCGATGCTGAAAAAAGCCGGCTATGCGGTTACTGCTGTGAAGGATGGCGCGGAAGCATTGCGCAAGATCGAGCAAACAAATTTTGCTCTAGCCTTTCTGGACATCTGGATGCCGGAGTTGAATGGCCTCGAGGTGCTTGCCCGGGTTCGCGCAGGCGAATCCCACTCGAAAATCATCATCATGACCTCCGACAGCACGCCGGAGACTCTGCTGCGTGCCATACGGGAGCAAGCCTACGAGTACCTGAATAAGCCTTTTCCACCGAAAGAGGTGGTCGAAGTGGCAAAGCGAGCACTCAAGCAAAACGCATCTCCGCCGATCGAGGTTATTTCCGCGCGTCCACATTGGGTTGAACTGCTTATTCCGTGCACACGGGAGGCTGCTGAGCGCATTCAATCTTTTCTAATGAAGCTGGAGGCCGATCTTCAAGATGACCTGCGCGACACGATCGGCATGGCCTTTAAGGAGCTGCTGCTCAACGCCGTAGAGTGGGGAGGAAAGCTCGATCCGAACCGCAAAGTACGGATTGCTCAAGTCCGCTCCTCGCGCATTCTGCTGTATCGCGTTGCCGACCCCGGGCCAGGCTTTAGCTTCAAGGGCTTGGCTCACGCCGCCATTGGTCAACCGGTGACGGAACCCATTGCGCATCTGGCCGTCCGCGATCAACTCGGTATGCGTCCAGGCGGATTCGGCATTGCCATGACCCGCGCGATGGCCGACGAGCTGCTCTACAACGAGGCACAGAACGAGGTAATTTTTATCAAATACCTGGCTGGTGTTTCTGGGACAGCGTAAGTTCGCTCGTAACCATGACGCTGGGGTGAAAAGAAGGGAGCGCCTCCATACATTCTCAAGCCAGCTATCTTGGTGTCTACGCCTCTAAGTCTAGACATGTTCCGGGAAGGCACGACCGGCCTCCGCGGAAGGTGTGAATGGCGCGTGACTGCGAGCAGGAAGGGCGTCGCAAGCGTTCCCCCGTGTCCGATCCAACACGTAAGCCTGAACCACATAGCTGGAATGGCGGGAGAGTAGCCGTGCGGGCTCATCCCCAGACGAGTTGGTGTAGAATGCACGCGCCCGGGAGCTCCTCGAGACCTACCAACCTAATTGCCAGCACGGACTCCAGGAGGTTCATCCGTGCAACCGTCGAGTGGCTCGGGCAAGTTCTCCGCGAACCGGGCTGCCATGCGGCTGAGGAGAGATAGCCATGCACGACCAGCAGACACCAACGAATCCGGCAACGAAAAAGCAGCGGCGGCTGTGGAAGTGGGCATTGTTGGCACTAATCCTGGCGGGGGTGTCCCCGATCAGCCTGGCGCAATCGCAGAAACCTGTGCTTCTGCGAGATCCTGTGGTGAGCAAGTCGCAGGTAGCCTTCAGCTACGCAGGCAGCATCTGGGTGGCGAATCGCGACGGCAGCACCGTTCGCCGCTTGACCAGCGGCGGGCACGAGGAGAAACCCTCGTTCTCGCCTGACGGCTCGCAAATTGCGTTCACCGGCAACTACGACGGGACGCATGGAGTGTATGTGGTTCCCGCTGCCGGAGGCGAGCCGCGCCGTCTCACGTATCACCCCGCCGACGGCGATGTTCAGGGATGGACACCAGACGGAAAGCGGATTCTGTTCAGCTCATTCCGAAGCGCATTCGCGGGTGGCGTGATTCAGCTTTTTACCGTTTCCCTGGAAGGCGGTTTCGCAACCCAGGTCCCCCTGGTCAGAGCTGCGGAAGGTTCCTTTTCTCCCGACGGTGCGCGCATCGCTTACGTGCCCAACATGCAATGGCAGCGGGCCTGGAAACGTTATCGCGGCGGGCAAACTAAACCTATTTGGATCGCCAGCCTCGCCGACTCCAGCTTGCAGGCAAAAATACCGCGGGATAATTCCAATGACTTCAATCCTATGTGGGTCGGCGACACAATTTATTTCCTTTCAGATCGCGACGGCCCGGTGACTGTTTTCGCCTACGATTTGAAGTCGCAGTTGGTGAAACAAGTCGTCAAGAACAATGGATTCGATATCAAGTACGCCTCCGCGACAACTGATGCCATTGTCTACGAGCAGTTCGGATCGCTGCATTTGCTGGACCTGAAATCCGGAAACGACCGCGTGCTGGACCTTCAGCCGGTAGCCGACCTCGCAGAAGTCCGGCCGCACTTCCTGAAAATCGAGCCGAGGAGAATTCGCTCCGGCGATATTTCTCCTACGGGCGCTCGCGCGGTGTTCGGAGTACGGGGAGAGATTTTGACGGTGCCCGCCGAGAAGGGCGACATTCGCAATTTGACCAACACCGCGGACGTGGTGGAGCGCGATCCCGCGTGGTCGCCTGACGGAAAATCGATCGCGTATCTTTCCGATGAGTCCGGCGAATACGCGCTGCACATCCGCGACCAGAGCGGCTTCGGGGACGTTCGCAAGATCAATCTCGGCAGTCCACCGACGTTTTATTACTCGCCGACGTGGTCCCCTGACTCCAAGAAAATCGCCTACACCGACAAACGACTGAATTATTGGTACGTGGACCTCGATAAGAAAACGCCGGTGAAAGTGGATACCGACATGTACACGGACCCCGCGCACAGCCTGCAAATGGTTTGGTCGTCAGACAACCGTTGGATCGCCTACACGAAACAGTTGAAGAGCCATCTGCACGCGGTATTTGCTTACTCGCTCGAACAGGCCAAGAGCTATCAGCTCACCGACGGAATGAGCGATGCGCTCTATCCGGGATTCGACAAGGAAGGCAAATATCTATATTTCACTGCCAGCACGGACGCCGCGCTAAACACCGGCTGGCTGGACATGACCAGCCTGCAACGCCCGGTCACGCGAAGTGCCTACATCATCGTTTTAAAGAAGGATCTTCCTTCGCCACTCGGGCCGGAAAGCGATGAAGAAAAGGCCAAAGAAGCGGAGAAGGGCGGCAAAGACCAGAAAGGCGACGCGGATAAAGACAAGGGAAAGGACAAATCGAAGGAGGAAAAACCGGCTAACGTCGAGATCGATCTCGAGGGAATCAGCCAACGCATTCTCGCCCTGCCCATTCCCGCGCGCAATTACAATGGACTTCTTGCCGGAAAGGCCGGCGTCCTATTCCTGGGCGAGGGGCCGCAAGTAGACCCCATCGACTTTGATGATGGTGGGCCGACCACAAAAATCCATAAGTTCGATTTGAAGACGCGCAAGACGGAACAGATTCTCGATGGTGTGACCAGCTTTGACGTGTCTTTTAATGGCGAAAAGATGCTGTACGCCAAGCAGAACCAGTGGTTCATTACCCCGGCGGAGAAGCCTGCC
>Ga0126381_100006758_pt1 | contig 12720 bp, 15 predicted proteins | sample PanSoiMetPlot_28_FD_96465 | JGI IMG/M metagenome (GOLD analysis project Ga0126381, IMG submission 96465) | Tropical forest soil microbial communities from Panama - MetaG Plot_28 | ecosystem: Environmental > Terrestrial > Soil > Tropical forest > Bulk soil | place: Panama | collected 2016-02-17
AACCAGCCGGTGTCCGCGCTCGGGCGGGCGATTGCGCTGCAAGCGTGGGATGCGTGCACCTCCCCGGCTGCGGGAGAGATCGCCGCGTCGAATGCGGGCGGCGAGTGCTTCGGCGGGCTGGACCTGGCGGCGTCGCAGGACTTGGCTGCGTATTCGCTGGTGTTCCCGCAGGCGGACGGGACGGTGCAAGTGCTGTGGCGGCATTTCTGCCCGGCGCACAGGTTGCAGGACTTGGCGGCGCGGACCGGCGGGCAGGCGAACGTGTGGGTGGCGCGGGGGGAGCTGGTGGTGACGGATTCGCTGGTCACCGACTATGGCGTCATCAAGGACTCGCTGGAGGAGGACCGCGACAGGTACGACATCCGGGAGCTGGCCTACGACCCGTGGAACGCGGTGCAACTGGCGGCGGAGCTGAGCGACGAGGGCTGGACGATGGTGCAGATGGCGCAGTCGGCGCGGGCGATGACGGCCAGCGCGGCGGAGATTCTGCGGGCCATCGCGGCTGGCACGTTCGGGCATGGTTTCACGGGGATCATGCGGTGGCAGGCGGGCAACGTGGTCACCCGCAGCGACCCATCGGGCAACATCAAGTTCGACCGGCAGCGGTCCACGGACAAGATCGACGGGATGGTGGCGGCGCTGATGGGGCTGGACAGGTGCCTGCGCCGGTCGGAGAAGGCCCAGGATTACATCGCGGCGGGCTGGTGATGGCGGCGGAGCTGAGTTTCACCGGGTGGTGCGAGGCCAGCATGGGCCGCGTGCACTGGGTGATCAGCGTCGAGCAGGATTACGCTGGCGGGCATGACAGCGCTCGACGACCTGCGGCAGCGGTGCTCGATGAAGCTGGACAACCAGATACCGCTGATGCTCCAGTACCAGAGCTACTACGACGGCGAGCCAGCGATCCTGGCGCTGCTGGAGACTGAGGAGCGGCAGTCGTTCCGCAAGTTCCTGGATGAGTCGTTCGAGAACTGGTGCTCGCTGGTTGTCGATGCGGTCGCGGAGCGGTTGCAGATCGTCGGTTTCCAGTGGGGCGGGTCCTCCGACGCGGCGTGGGCGATCTGGCAGGCCAACAGCATGGACGCCGACGCGGAGCTGGTGCAGACCGACGCGCTGGTGTGCGGGTCGGGCTACGTGCTGGTGCAGCCCGACGACGGCAACGCCAGCGGCGTGTCGATCACGGGGGAGTCGCCGTTCGAGGTGACCGTGCTCTATGAGCCGGGCAACCCGCGCAAGCCGATCGCCGGGTACAAGCGGATCACCGACTATGACCAGCGCGTCACCGAAATCCTGATCACGCCGGATCAGATCGCCACGTGGCCCGCTGACAGCAGCAGCGGCGTCCCTGTCACCGTCAAGAACCCGGCGGGGTTCGTGGGACTCGTTGAGATGCGCCCGCAGCCGCGGACGAAGGGCAGGCCGCGGTCGGAGCTGGACGCGGTGATGCCGATCCAGGACCGCATCCACACCACGATCTTCAACCGGCTGGTCGCCACTGACTTCGGCGCATTCCGGCAGATTTGGGCGACGGGCGTGAAGATCGCCCGCCAGGTGGTCACCGACGCGGACGGCACCACGCACGAGGTCAACGTCAGGCCGTTCGACATCGGCGCCAACCGGCTGCTCGCGAATGAGAACCCGGAGGGCCGGTTCGGGGCGTTCCCCGGCGACCCGCTGGCCGGGTACCTGGGCGCGGTGCAGGCGGACATCGAGGCGCTGGCGTCGATCACGAAGACGCCGCCGTACTACTTCGTCGGGCGGCTGGTGAACCTGTCCGCCGACGCGATCCGCGCGGCCGAGGCCGGGCTGGTGGCGAAGGTGCGCAGGCGGATGCTGCACATCGGTGAGAACTGGGAGCAGGTCATCCGGCTGGCGCTGCAACTGGTGGGCGATCCTGGCGCGGCGGCGCAGGACGGGCAAGTGCTGTGGGCCGACCCGGAAACCCGGTCGGTGGCGCAGCTCGCGGACGCGCTGGTGAAGATGGCTGCGCTGGGCGTGCCGCAGGAGGTTCTATGGCAGAAGTGGGGCGCGACGCCAGCGGAGGTCGATGCCTGGAAGAAGATGCAGGCAGCGAACGCGGTGGTGGCCGCGCCCGCGGTGCCAGGCCAGCCCGCAGCGCCCGGCCAGCCCGCGGCGGAACCAGCGCCCGCGGCAGCGCCGACGCCAGCGGCAGCGCTGGCCCTGCCGACCGGGCCGGTGACAGTGACGGCGCACACCCGCGGCATACCGAGAAGGGCATAGCACGTGACCCAACCGACACCGCCGACACCGCCGCTGCCGTCTGAGACGGTTCCCCAGCCAGCGAGCCCGCCAGCACCGCCAGCGCCTCCGGCGCCGCCGAAGCCCGAGCCGACCGAGGACCCGGCGCTGGCCGGGCTGCGCACCGCGCTGGAGGATGAGCGGCGCAAGTCCCGCGAGGCCCAGCAGGCGCTCGCCGCGTTGCAGCGCCAGGGCATGACCGACCAGGAGAAGGCGGTCGCGGAGGCCAAGGAGGCGGGCAAGGTTGAAGGGCTCAAGTCAGCGGGCCTGCTGATCGCCGCCGCCGAGTTCAAAGCCATCGCCGCGGGCAGGCTGGCCGACCCGGACGAGGTGCTGACCCTGCTCGACCTGTCCAGGTTCGTCAAGGACGACGGCACGATCGACAAGCGCGCCCTGACATCGGTGGTGGAGAAGCTGGTCAAGCAACTGGGCCAGCCGCGGATTCCGGCCGGGCCGCAGAGCGACGGCGCCGTGCAGGGTGACTTCATCCGGCAGGCGCTTGCGGCGGGCGGGCGGCATTCGGGGTCGCTCGGCAACATGGCCTGATGGGCAAGCCGAGCCAGGACGACTACTGCGCCCGCGGGAAGCACATCTACACCAAGATTCTCGGCCAGTGGATATGCATCCACTGCGGTCATGTGAAGTAACCTGCTGTCGATGCCCGCGCAGCGTGACGCGGCGGGCAGCCGGTTCACCGAATCCGGGCGCTCAACGAGGCGTGACGCCGAGGCCGGGCGGGTGTGCAGCGGGACGCGGCACGCGGCCGGTGGCGCGGAAAGCGGGCCAGCTTCCCCTTTTCCGACCGCGAATGAGGTGACACCGATATGGCACTCGGTGATTTCAGTGGAGTGATCCCGCCCGAGATGTCCGCGACGATCATCCAGGAGGTCATGCAGACCTCCGCCGCCATGCAGCTCTGCTCCCGGCTGCCGATGGGCACCGGGGTCACGCAGATGCCCGTCCCGAAGACGCTGCCCACCGCGTCGTGGGTTACCGCGGCGACCGGCCGCAAGCCCTATACGAACGTCGGGCTCCAGACCGCGACCGTGACCGCCGAGGAAGTGGCGGCAGTGGTGGCGATCCCGGACAAGATGGTCGAGGACTCCTCGATCAACCTGTGGAACTACACCCGCCCGCTGATCGCACAGGCCATCGCGCTCGCGCTCGACGGCGCGGTGCTGTTCGGGGTCAATGCCCCGGCCAGCTTCCCGGCTGGCGGCGTGATGGCCGAGGCGGTCGGCGTCAACGCCGGGACCGACGCAGTGGACACGATCAACAAGACGATGGGCGCGGTTGAAGGCCAGGGCCTCACTCCCACCGGCTCCGCGTCGGACCTGCCGAACAGGTCGCTGATCCGCGGGCTGCGCGCCACCACCAACGAACTGATCCTCGGCACGACCAGCATCGACAACTACCAGGTGCCGACCATCTACGGGCTGCCGGTCAGCTACATCCCGTTCCAGGGCAAGTCCGGCGCCAACCCCGCTGACTTCGTGACCGGCAACTGGAAGTACGCCGTGCTGGGCGTGCGGCAGGACATCCGCTACCTGATCGACCCGTCCGCGGTGATCGCGGATGCGGCCGGAGTGGTGCAGGTCAGCGGCTTCCAGGACAACGTGACGCCGATGAAGGTCTGGGCCAGGTTCGGGCTCGCGCTGATCCGCCCGGTCACCCCGAACTTCCCCGCTGGCGCCCGCGCGTTCGCCAAGTCGGACCTGCACGCCGCGTCGGGCACCGCGCCCACGGTGCTGGAGGCGGATGAGCCCGCTAAGGCAGGCAGGAAGTAGGCCCACGTGGCTATCCAGACGATGCTCTGGACGTGCGCTTTCGCAGGGTGCACGCGGGGCAACTACATCAGCGACACGGCGGGCATTGCCGATCACACGGCTCATGCGGGCCACGCCCCCGTGCCGGGCCGTGCGATGGGCTGGATATTCGACCGTTCCGGGAACAGCCCGGTCATCAACGCGGTTGCCCCGCCGACCGGCCCATCGGCGGGCGCGACCGCCATGACGGTCAATGGGCGGGGCTTCACCGGGGCGACTGCTGTCAAGATCGCCGCGGCGTCCTGCACTGCGGTGACGGTGGTCAGCGACACGCAGATCACCTGTACCAGCCCGGCTGGCACTGCCAACAGCACGCAGGACGTGCAGGTCGTCACCCCGCATGGCGTGGGTGTGGCGTCCGGCGGCTGGAAGTACGGCGCTTAGGAGGAGCCGAATGCCCACCGTCAGCGCCTCGGCCGCCGTCTCCGTGCAGGTCAGCGGGACCGTGGAGAACATGGCCGGGGAGCCGGTCCTGGACTGGCACCTGTGGGCTCCGCCGCTCGATCCGCCCACGGCGGGCGGGCTGCCGCAGTCGGCGGCCCAGGCCATCGCGGATGCCGTGTGGCAGACCGATCCGCATCTGTGCGCGGCGCTCCAGTGGGAGAGCTACGCCGCGATGCTTCCGCCCACGGGCAGCGCGGTGGCCAGCGTGTCCACCGGGGCGCAGTCGGTGTCGTACTCGCCGCCGATGCCCGGCGGAGACGCGGGGATGGCGATGGCGCGTGCCGCCTGGCACCGCTCGCTGTCCCAGAACGCGGGGTCGATCCCGCTGACTCAGGGCGCCCCGGCGAAGCCCTCAGTGCCGGGTGACCCGTGGAATCCCGACCAGTACGATTCCTGGTGGGTGGCCGGATGACCCTGCTGCTGGCCGCCGACCCGGTGACCCTGTACCGGCCAGGGAACCCGGATGAGCGGGGCTGGACCGGACCAGGAAGTTCCGCCGCCTGGTCCGGCACTGGGAACCTCCAGCTCTCGGCTGGCGTGTCTGATCCGCGCGCCGCCGAGGGCGGAGGGACCGGCGTGTTCGGCCCGGCCCGGCTGGAATCCGGCGAGCTGTATCTCCCGCCGGACGCCAGCCCTGCGGACGGGATGACCGCGGAGGTCCGCGGGAAGCGGTGGGTGCTGTCGCACACCCGCCTGGTCGCAGACCCGGTGGGCACCGGGCTGGACTGCTGGCAGTGCGCCATCCAGCGTGACGACACGACGGACTACGGCTCATGAGCACGTTCCGGGTGGTCAACCGCGAGGCGCCGCGGATGGCGGTGGACCCGAACATGCGGGCGATGGCGGAGAAGATCAGGGACGACGCGGCGGCGCTGTCACCGCGGCTGACCGGGCGGCTGGCCGGGTCGTGGACCGTGGAGAAGGTGCACGATGCGTCCTACACGGTGTCCACCGACGTGCCCTACGCGCCGTATGTGGAGTACGGCACCCGGTTCATGCGCGGCGCGCACATGCTGGGCCGGGCGAAGGCGAAGGCGAGGCCATGACGCTGCCGCTGCCGCCAGGCCACGACCCGACGCTCGATTACGCGCGGCCCGACATGGAGCTGCTGGTGTGGGAGACGATCTCCCCGCTGGGCGGCTGCGCGTCGTGGGCCTACTCCATCACCGACAGCCCGGAGCCCTGGAACGGGACCTCGTGGCTGTCCACCACCTACGTCCAGGTTGACTGCCGGGCGGGCAGCAGGCACGACGCGCACGAGCGCGCCAAGGCCGCCCGCCAGGCCATCTGCGCGCTGCCGTGGGCTTCGTCGTGGCCGCACGGCAGGGTTTGCAACGTGGTCGTCGAGGAGGGGCCGTTCTGGTTGCCCGATCCTGATGGCGCGCCACGTTACGTTGCCCGGTATGCGCTCAGCGCGCATCCGGCTTGACCGAGAGGAACCGCCTCATGTCCACCGCAGAAGCCCCGCCCAGGCCGGGCGCGCTCGCCGCCTACGTGCCGGTACTCACTCCCAAGGAAGTGCAGATCGGCACGGCCAACGTCAACAGCGGCCTGTGGGTCGCCCCGGCTGGCACCGCCATGCCCACCACCGCCACCACGGCGTTCACGACCCCGTGGCTGCTCCTCGGGTACATCTCCGACGACGGCGTGACCATCGGCCAGTCCATCACCAAGCAGGACATCGTGCCGTGGCAGTCGCGGGTGCCGATCCGCTCGGTGGTCACCGAGAAGCTGATCACGATGCACTTCATCCTGTGGCAGATCAACCCGCAGACGGTGGCCATGTGGTTCGACCAGCCGCAGCCCGTGCCGGTCGCTGACGGGTCATTCGAGATGGATGTCGTGACCGGCCTGCCGCAGAACATCGTGGCGGTGGCGATGGACTCCCTGGACCAGCGAGTCATGCGAGTCGGGTTCTCCAGGGCGAGCCTGTCCTCCGCGGGCGACATGAAGGTGGCCAAGGGCGGCGCGGTGCCGCTTGAGGTGACCATGACGGCGCTGGACAACGCCGGAGTCATGGCGCACGTGTCGGTGGGCGCGACCCCGACGCTGCTCATGGAGGACGCCGGGCTGGCCGCCAATGACCCGCGCCTCGGCGTGGACAGCAGCGGCGCCATCCAGAAGGCGGCGTGACCGGGGCACCGAACGGTTCCGGGGCTTTCGACCTGGACTCTGCCGCCGCGGCGGCGAGGTCCGAGACGGAGCCGTTCGTCTTCACCTGGAAGGGCTCGGAGTACTCGGTGCCCGCGCCGACCGAGTGGCCGCTGGCGGCGATGACCTCGATGGCGGAGGGCAACCTGCCCGCGGCTATGGGCACGCTGCTCGGGGACGAAGCCTACGATCGTCTCGCGGCGTCCGGGATCACCATCGGGGACCTGAACACGCTGTTCGACGCGATCGGCAAGAAGGCCGGGATGGGCGGCCTCCCAAACTCGTCGCGGTCGCGGCAGCCCGCTTCGACCCGGATGTAGAAGCCGCCATGCTGGCGGCCTACGGGATCGACACCCTCGACCCGAAGGTGTCGATGAGGCGCGTGTTCGTGCTGCTGGAGCGGATGCCCCCGGTTGTGCGCGGCATGGGCGAGTCGTGGTCGCAGGAGGCGGAGCTGCTGGCGCTGCTGATCGACTACGTGGCTGACCTGACGTGGGTGACGGCGCGGGCGGCTGGCAGCCAGCAGGCGCGGCCCGCGCCGCTCAAGCGCCCGCCCCGGCGTGCCCCGGTGTTCCAGCCCGCCGGGCAGGACGCCGGGCTCGCGCATCTGGAGGAAGTCACTGGCATCCACGTGCCGGAGAAGATGTCGCTGTTCGACGCGATCGGGCGGATCGCGGAGATGGACGACGTGGTGGTGACGCACGATGCCGAATTACGCCTATGGCGCGCTGGGTGTCGAGGTCTACGCCGATACGCACCGGCTGCCCGGCGATGTGGAGAAGGCGTCGAAAGAGGCCGGGGCGAAGGGAGGCAGGGCCGCCGGGGCGGCGTGGGGCAAGGGGTTCCTGGAGCTGGCCGCGGTGGTCGCGGGGGAGCGCTTGTTCGACAAGATGATCGAGGGCGCGGAGACGGCCGAGAAGGTCAACAAGGCGACCGAGGCTGTCATCCGGTCCACGGGCGGCGCCGCGCACGTGACTGCCGAGCAGGTCAACGAGCTTGGCCAGTCGATCATGAAGAAGACCGGGATCGACGACGAGTCGATCAAGTCCGGCGAGAACATGCTGCTCACCTTCCGCAACGTGCGTAACGAGGCGGGCAAGGGCAACGACATCTTCAACCAGTCCACCTCGATCCTCACCGACATGACAGCGGCGATGACCGGCGGGCAGGTCACCCAGGAGGGGATGCGGCACTCCGCGATCCAGCTCGGCAAGGCGCTGAATGACCCGCTGGCCGGGCTGGGTGCGCTGACGCGGGTCGGCGTGACCTTCACCCAGCAGCAGAAGGACCAGGTGAAGGCGCTGGTCAAGTCCGGCGACACGCTGGATGCCCAGAAGATCATCCTGGCTGAGCTGTCCAAGGAGTTCGGCGGGGCGGCGGCTGCCTACGCCACCCCGATGTCGCGGCTCAAGACCGCGACCAACGAACTTACCGAGTCGATGGGCACGGCGCTGCTGCCGGTCATCTCCACGGTGGCCACCTGGATGACCAACGTGGGCATCCCGGCGCTCCAGACCTTCGGTCACTGGCTGGCGCAGAACAAGACATGGGTGGTGCCGCTGGCTAGTGCCCTGGGCACCCTGGTGACCACTCTCTACCTGATCTCCAAGGCGTTCGCGGTGGCGGAGGCCGCGGCTGCGCTGTTCGGCACGACCCTGGAGCTGAGCCTGGGGCCGATCACGCTGATCATCGCGGGGATCATCGCGCTCGGGGTCGGCCTGTACCTGCTGTGGACCAGGTGCACCACCTTCCGGGTGATCGTGGAGGCGGCCTTCCACGGGGTGATGGTGGCGTTCGGCTGGGTGAAGCACGCGGCGATGGATGTCGTCGGGGTGCTGCCGCTGGTGTCGGGCGTCTTCGATGGCGTGGTGCACGCGGTGCAGGCGGCAGCAGCCCCGTTCATCGCCGTATTCACCACGATCCGTGATGTGGTCACGCGGTCGTTCACGGCCTGGTGGGCGGCCAACGGGGAGGCCATCAAGGCGATCTGGAATGCGGTGTGGACCTCTGCCCGCGACACCTTCCTGCCGCTGTGGAACGCGATCGTGATCGCGGTGCGGATCGGGTGGACGATCCTGTCCACGATCTTCAAGGCCGAGATCGCCCTGCTGACGATCGAGTGGCGGCTGTTCTGGTCGGTGATCACCACGATCGCGCGGGTCTCGTGGATCGTCATCACGACGCTATTCAAGGTCTACATGTCGATCATCCACGGCGCGTGGGGCGTCTTCACCGCGACCCTGACACTGATGTGGCGGCTGTTCTGGGCCGGAGTCCAGATGGTCGCCAAGATCGCGTGGGATGTGCTGGTCGGGATTTTCACGGTGGCCATCAACCTGCTGACCGGCAGGTGGGGCGCCGCGTGGAATGCCATGCGCAATACCGGCATCCAGATATGGAACGCCATCAGCGGGTACTTCCGTAACGCGCTCGGGGCGTTCACCGGCTGGTGGTCCCAGGCGTGGAACTCCATCGCGGGCGCCGTGGCGGGTGCCCTGCGAGCCGGGGTCAGCGGGGCTGTTTCCGCTGGCAGCGCGCTGATCGACGGGCTCAAGAACGGGATGGTGAACGCCATCCGGTCCATCGGGTCGTGGATCAAGGGCAACATCGTCGATCCGATTATCGGGGCGGTCAAGCGATTCTTCGGCATCAAGTCGCCCTCGACCGTGATGGCGGAGATCGGCACCAACCTGACCCGCGGGCTATTCAAGGGCATGGTGCCCGGAATCTCCGGGATCGGGAACCTGGTCACCTCGGTGTTCGGCGGGTTCCCGCAGGCGCTCGGCGGGCTGCTCGCGCACGGCCTGGTCGGGATCGCGGGGCTGCCGGGCAAGGCGCTGAACGCGATCATGTCGCTGTTCGGCGGCGGCGGCGACGCCACGCGGCTGGCGGCCGAGGCCGGGAAGTACGCAGGGCACAGGTACGTGTGGGGCGGGCCTGCCAACGCCCAGGCCGGATTCGACTGCTCCAGCTTCGTCAACTTCGTCGCGGGCTCGCTGGGCCTGCCGCTGCCGGGCGGCTTCAAGGCGCCATCCGACCAGCACGGCCCCAACACCGGGATGTGGCTCGGGTTCGGGACGATGAAGCGGATGACCCAGGCCATGATGGCGATGAACGACCTGTACGTGAACTCGCACCACATGGGCATCGTCACCGGGCCGGGCACGGGGTTCGCGGCGCGCTCGACCGCGACGGGCACCGGCCCGCAGGGCGTGGGCGGGGACTACAGCATCCTGCGGTTCCCCGGCGGCGGCGTGAAGCTGCCTCCCTGGCTGGAGGGCATCCGCGGCAAGGTGATGGGGATGTTCTCCAAGGTCGGCGGGTTCTTCTCCCGGCTGTTCGGCGGCGGCCCCTCGGGCGGGCAGGGCAACCCGACTGCTGGGGTGCAGCAGTGGGCGGGCATCGCCATGCAGGTGCTCAACATGTTCGGGGAGGGCCAGTACCTCAGTTCGCTGCTCGCCCAGATGCAGACTGAATCTGGGGGCAACAGGGCAGCGATTAACAACTGGGACGTAAATGCACGCATGGGGACGCCGAGCAAGGGCTTGATGCAAGTTATCGACCCCACGTTCGCTGCCTACGCGGGGCCGTTCCGCAGCCGGGGCATCTGGGACCCGCTGGCTAACATCTACGCTGCCGTGGCCTACGCGATTTCGAGGTACGGCTCGAACCTGGCGTCGGTGTGGGGTCATGGCCACGGCTACGCGGCGGGCGGCATGATCACCGAGCCGATCACCGGGTTCGGGTGGCGGTCGGGGCAGATGTACCACTTCGGTGAGCGCGGCCCGGAGCTGGTGACGCCGCTGGGCGCGGGCGGGGGCCGCGAGACGATCGTGATCAACGTCTACCCGCGGGCCAACCAGTCTGAGGTGGAGATCGCCGCCGCGGTGTCGCGGAATCTCGGCTGGGCGCAGGCGACCGGGAGGGCGTGATGGCGGATTATCCGGGCTCGCTGATCCCCGTGGTGTGGGCGGGCACCGACTGGAACGGCGGTGACATCGCGGCGGACGGGTCGTGCCGGGTGATCACTGACGTGCAGGGCTGGTACGGCACGCCCGGCCTGAACGGCAACGACGTGGCGCTGGCGCTGTCGGATGGCGTGCTGCGCGGGTCGAAGCTGCTGGCGCAGCGGGAGGTCACGCTGATCGGGGTGATCACCGGGCCGCGGCCCGCGGTGCTGTCGTATGCGCGGCAGCTCGGCGGGCTGGCGGCGGACCGCGACGAGGTGCCGCTCCAGATCGGGGTGAACGACGAGTCGGGGACCGGGCAGTTGCTCACCTGCCAGGTGCGCGCCGACACGTCGCAGCTCCAGGTGGCGTGGCTCGGGCGGACGGCGTTCCAGTGGCAGGCGGTGCTGACTGCGGCCGATCCGCTGCTGTACGACGCGGCGCCTCAGAATGCGACGCTGACCGTGCCGTCGTCGGCTACCGGGCGGGCGTACCCGCGGCGCTTCGGGTGGCATTACGCGGGGCTCGCGTCGAACTCCGTGCCGATGCTGAATGCTGGCAATGTGCCTGCGCCCGCGGTGCTCACGTTCACCGGGCCGCTGGCCAGCACGCCGCAGGTCACTGACGGGACGCGCTCGATCTTCCTGCAAAACCTGGTCGCGGGTGAGGTTGTCTACGTGAAGTCGGACACGCTGGCGGCGTGGGCGCCGGGCGGGGCGACCCGCGCGAGCTACCTGTTGCAGGGGTCGCAGCCGATGCTGGTCCCGACCGGGACGACGGTCTGGTCGCTGTATGCGACCGGCACCGGGAGTGTGGCGCTGACCTGGCAGTCGGCGTGGGCTTAGGAGGCCATGTGGTGTTCAATCAGCAACTCACCGTCCGCGCGGCGGGCGAGGTGATCAACCCGGCGATCGTCAGCGTCGTGAAGCTGCTGCGGGAGCAGCCCGGCGTCGAGCGGTTCCGGGTCGAGTGCTCGTGCGGCGAGACGACCATCGTCAACGTGCGGGTGGAGGAGGCGCTGGCGGCCAGCGCGGGCTCTTTCACGTGCGGCTGCGGCTTCAAGCACTGGTTCAATGTCGGCCCGGAGGGAGTGCGGTCATGACAACGGGAATCTCAGGGACCAACCTGGCCAACAAGTGGCTGGACATGATCGGCGGGACGGCGTTCACCGCCCCGGCGGCCAGCTACGCGGGGCTGCACACCGCTGACCCTGGCGCGTCGGGGACGACCTCGCCGTGCACGGGCGCGGTCGGCGGGTCGCGGAAGGCGGTGGCGTGGGCCGCGTCGTCGGGCGGGAGCAAGGCGATGACCGGCACGCCGTCGTGGGCGTCGTGGGACGGCGGGTCGGTGACGATCAGCCACATCAGCGCGTGGGATGCGTCCAGCGCGGGGAACTTCCTGTTCTCCGGGGCGCTGGCCGCGGGCCAGGCGATCACTAACGGCGCGACTTTCAACCTGACCTCGCTGTCGATAGCGCTGACGCCTATCGCCGCCTGACGGCCCGCCCATGCCCGTCTCCACCACGAGGGTCTACCCGCGCACCTACTCGTACACCTACCTGATTGCCAGCACGGGCGCGGTGGTGTCCGGGACCGTCGCGGTGAGCCCGGCTGGGTCGATCACCTGGCTCGGCAGCGCCACCCGGCCGGTGACCGCGACGGTGAGCGCGGCGGGGTCGGTCACGTGGCTGGGGACGGCCAGCGTGGCTGTCAGCGCCACGGTGAGCGCCGCGGGGTCGGTGACGTTCCTGGGGCAGGCCACCCGGCCGGTGACCGCCACGGTGGCCGCTGGGGGCTCGGTAACGTTCGTCGGCAGCTCGGCGGTCAGCGTCTCGGCGGCGGTCAGCGCGACCGGCGCGGTCGGGACCGGCGGGCTGGCCACTCTCGGCTGGGCCGCGGCGGTGAGCGCCGCCGGGTCGGTCACCTGGCTCGGGACGGCCACCCGGCCCGTCACCGCCACGGTCAGCGCGGCCGGGTCGGTCGGGTACTCCAGCGGCGCCAGCGTGGCCCTGTCGGCGGCGGTGGCCGCCGCGGGCTCGGTCACCCAGGTGGGCGGCGGCGGCGCGGCAGTGGCCATATCGGCGGCTGTGGCCG
>Ga0126381_100006759_pt1 | contig 12718 bp, 9 predicted proteins | sample PanSoiMetPlot_28_FD_96465 | JGI IMG/M metagenome (GOLD analysis project Ga0126381, IMG submission 96465) | Tropical forest soil microbial communities from Panama - MetaG Plot_28 | ecosystem: Environmental > Terrestrial > Soil > Tropical forest > Bulk soil | place: Panama | collected 2016-02-17
CAAGGCCGGCCGCCTCGGGGTGCTTCCGCAGACAATTGACGACACGCTTTACGATGCCTTTGGGCAGCGCAAGGTCTCAACCATCTACACGCAGCAGAATCAATATCACGTCGTCTTGGAGGTGGCGCCGGAGTTTCAGCTCGATGCCGCCGACCTGCGGCGCCTTTACGTGCCGTCGACTCAGGGTGCGCAGGTTCCGCTCGAAAGCTTCGCCAGCGTGAGACTGGGGAACGCCCCACTTGCGATTACGCATCAAGGCCTTTTTTCGTCCGTCACGTTCTCCTTCGATCCGGCCCCCGGCGTTTCACTCGGACGAGCGGTGCAGACGGTGCGCGAAGCCGAGGCGGCGATCGGCATGCCCGATTCGGTCATAGGCTCGTTCGGCGGTGAGGCGGCCGAGTTCCAGGCGTCACTCGCAAGCGAGGTTTGGCTCATCCTCGCGGCCGTGGTCGCCGTCTACATCGTACTCGGTGTGCTCTACGAGAGCACCATCCATCCAATAACGATCCTGTCGACCTTGCCTTCGGCGGGAATCGGCGCCTTGATCGCGCTCATGATCACCGGCAGTGATCTATCCCTGATCGCAGTGATCGCCATTATCCTCCTCATCGGGATCGTCAAAAAAAACGCGATCATCATGATCGATTTCGCGTTGGACGCAGAGCGGACGCGAGGTTTGCATCCAGAGCAAGCGATCTTTGAGGCGTCGCTCAAACGCTTTCGACCAATCATGATGACTACGATGGCCGCCCTTCTTGGATCCATCCCTCTCGCGCTTGGCACCGGTCCGGGATCAGAGCTGCGCCGTCCCCTTGGCATTGCCATTATGGGCGGCCTGCTGCTGAGCCAGTTCCTGACGCTCTATACGACCCCGGTGATCTACGTTGCGCTCGACCGGGTCCGAGAGCTGCTTCGCTATCGCATGCGAATGACTCTAAAGGCTGCGGAATGAGGAAACCGCCAGCCAACGCGATCGGAGTTCATGGTGGGCCTTCTTGACACGTGCCTGCGGCGCCCCGTCGGTGTCAGCCTTCTGATGCTCGCGTTACTGCTGAGTGGCGCACTAGCGTTTCGATTCCTGCCTGTGACCTCCCTGCCGCGAGTAGATTATCCGACCATCATGGTAACGGCGGAGCTCCCGGGCGCCGAACCGCAGACGATGGCCGCTGCGGTCGCCGCGCCGCTGGAGCGGCGGATCGGACAAATCGCCGGCATCACTGAACTCACCAGTACGAGCCTTCTCGGCATCACCAGCGTAGTCGCTCAGTTCGAGCTCAACCGCCCGATAAACGCAGCGGCTCGCGACGTCCAAGCAGCGATCAACGCGGCAGCACCTGATCTTCCGGCGGGGATGTCGCGCCCACCGACCTGGCGCAAGAATAATCCGTCAGCGGCGCCAGTCCTGATTTTGGCGCTGACATCCAGATCGCTTCCGTCTGGCGCGGTCTACGAAGCGGCGGAAACGATCCTGGCGCAGCAGCTCTCGCAGGTCGAGGGCGTCGGTCAAGTTACCGTCAACGGGTCCGAGAAGCCGGCTGTGCGCGTGCAAGTCAACCCAGCTGCACTTGCCTCGATGGGACTCGGTCTTGAGGATGTACGGGCCGCGTTGAACGCCGTCAACGCATCGGGGCCCAAAGGACGCATAGATGCGACGGATGGCTCTTATGTTATTCGCGTCAACGACCAGATGCGAAAGGCCGACGAATATAAATCAGTGATCGTCGCCACCCGCCACGGCACGCCGATCCGACTCGCTGCGTTAGCATCGGTCATCGACGGCGTCGAGAACGTCCGCACCTCTGGATGGTTCAACAATCAGCCGGCCGTGCTGGTCTTCGTTTTCAAGGAGGCCAACGCCAACGTAATCGAGACGGTGGATCGCATCCACGCGCTCCTTCCGACATTGCGGGCTTGGCTTCCGCCGGCGATCGACCTGGCGGTGATGAGCGATCGAACGGAGACGATCCGCGCCAGTATACACGAGGTAGAGCTGTGTCTCGTGATCAGCGTCGGACTTATCGTAATGATGGTATTCGTGTTCCTGCGGCGGCTGTGGGCTACCTTGGCCGCTGCAGTCACCATCCCGTTGTCGATTGCCAGCACCTTCAGCGCAATGTACCTGCTTGGCTATAGCGTCGACAACTTGTCCCTGATGGCACTCACGATTGCGACGGGCTTCATTGTCGATGACGCCATCGTGGTCATCGAGGCGATCAGCCGCCGGATGGGGGGCAGCGAGTCGCCGCTCCAAGCAACTCGGCAAGCGGCCCGCCAGATCGGTTTCACGGTGGTCTCGATCAGCGTGTCACTGATCGCCGCCTTGATCCCGCTCTTGTTCATGGGAGGCATGATCGGGCGGCTATTCCGCGAATTTGCTGTTACGCTGGCGCTGGCAATCGCTGCCTCCGCCCTGGTGTCCCTGACGCTGATTCCAGTCATGGGCGCCTATCTCGGGTGTGTGAGGGGGAGGACGAGGAAACCCCCGCTGGATCTCATTTTCCAGAAAATGCTCGCCGGCTACCAAGCCGCCCTCGTGGTCGTCCTGCGCCATCGCGGCGCCACTCTCGCCATCATGGGAGCGACTGTCCTCGCCACCGCTGTTCTCTGGATCGAGGTGCCAAAGGGATTTTTTCCCCAGCAGGACACGGGCGCCATCGTTGCTATCGCTGAGGCCCCGATGACGGTTTCGTTCCAAGCCATGACTCGGCGGGTAGAAGCTCTCATGAAGGTGCTTCTCGATGATCCCGCCGTCGCGAGGGTGGGGAGCTACACTGGGCAATCGGGCACCACTGCGAACCAAGCCCGCATTTTTATCGCCTTGAAGCCACTTGCGGAGCGAGGTCTCGGTACCGAGCAGGTCATCGCCCGGCTACGCCGAGCGACGCGCGAGGTGCAGGGAGTCGCGCTCTACATGGTGCCGGTCCAGGACGTACGCGTTGGCGGCCGAATCTCGAAGGCGCAATATCAGTACACCATCACCGGACCAGATCTGAGTGAGTTGGAGACATGGGCAGGACGACTGGCAGATCGCCTGAAAAATTCCCCCGATCTACGCGACGTAACGACCGACCTTGAGGTAGGCGCCTTGCAGGCGATGCTCGTCATCGACCGCGACGCGGCCGCACGCCTGCAGGTGGCGCCGCATGACATCGATCAGACTCTTTATGATGCCTTCGGGCAACGTCTCGTCTCGTCAATCTATGCCCCCCATTACACTTACCACGTCGTCCTTGAGGCTAGCCCGGATCTGCAGGAGGACCCGTCCTCGTTGGCAAAGGTGTATGTCGCCGGGCCAGGCGGGAAGCAGGTCCCGCTGGGGAACGTTGTCCGAGTCGAGCACGGCATTCAAATGAATGCTGTCGCCCATCAAGGGCAGGCTCCGGCAGTGACGCTGTCGTTCTCGATGCGACCGGGCCTCCCGATCCAGCGAGGTACTGCGATCATCGAGAGGGCGATGCGCGAACTCGGCGCGCCGAGCAGCATCCAGGGGAGTTTTCAAGGCAATGCACGAGCGTTTACGGAATCGCTCGCCACCCAGCCCATGCTGATCGCTGTGGCGCTCTTCGCCGTGTACGTCATGCTCGGCGTTCTCTACGAGAGCACCATCCATCCTGTTACGATCCTGTCGACCCTCCCGTCAGCCGGGATCGGTGCCATTCTCGCGCTGTGGGCGGCCGGACGCCCACTCGATCTCATTGGAGTGGTCGGGATCATCCTTCTCATCGGCATCGTCAAGAAGAACGCAATCATGCTGATTGACTATGCAATCGTCGCGCGGCGCGAGCACGGCCGTTCACCGGAGCAGGCAATCTTCGAGGCGTGCAGTTTGAGATTTCGTCCCATCCTGATGACCACTATGACAGCGATCCTTGGCGCGGTGCCGCTGGCGGTCGGCATCGGCGTCGGTTCCGAGCTTCGGCAGCCCCTCGGCATCTCGATCATTGGTGGGCTGGTGGTAAGCCAGGTATTGACGCTGTTCACTACACCGGTCGTGTATTTGGCGCTCGACCGCCTGTGGCCCGGTGTGGACAAGCGTCGCTTTGAACAGCCGGCCTCGCGGACGCGTGGACATGCGGCCGCAGCGGTAGAAGTTCGAGCCGAGTGAGCATCAGTGAGACGCTCACAATTGCGGTTACTGCCATCGCTGGATCAGCCGAGGAGTGGCCCAGCATGACCGAGGCGCAGCACGACAGTCCTCCGAGGACCGCTGTCTTGAAGGTTTCGTACCTTCTTGCCGTGACGGTGGTCGCATTCGCCGTGCCGGCCCTCACGCTCACGGAGCCGGCGCGATGGGTTGTCATCCCCGGCCTTGCAGGACTCCAGATCATCATACTCTTGGCCTGCCGAGTCGGTCTGCGAGATGTCGCACGTTTGGTGTCACGGCTTAAGTGGCTATTCGTCTTCCTCATCGGCATGTACACCCTGCTGCCGCCGGAGAACCCGTCCGCAAACGACGCGCTGATAGATTGGCAGCTTCCTTGGCTTGGGTGGTCGCTGTCGATCAACGTGAGCGGGTTTGAGAAAGCGGCGCTCATGTGTCTGCAGATCGTGACCGTTCTGCTTGCCTCGGCTGTTGTGCGCTTGACCGGGACTGGTCGCGACTTGGTCCACGGCCTGCGTGCCTTCCGGTTGCCGCCGCTGTTCGTGCATGCGCTCGATCGGACTCTTGCTCTCCTCGAAGGCACGGACGGAGGGGAGGGTGGGGGAGGCGGTCGAGGCAACCGCGCGCCCAGGTCTGGATTGTTTGGCTTGTTGCGACAAGTTCTGCGCGGCGACATCGGTGCGTTCGCCGACTTCATCCGGGTGAACATTGCGCGTGCAGAAAGCCAGGCCAGTTCCGATGCCGATCCTCGGGTCGCAGGCCAATTTGCTCATGATGTGGCGATCATCACAGGAATCGGCCTGTGCATGGCGTCACTCAAGATGCTCAGGATACTGCCGGGCCTGCCTTTCGCGTCCGGGCACAAGACCGTCCTGCTATTCCCGCTTTACGTCCTTGCCGCGCGCCTCACTCAGTCCCGGTGGGGCGCGACGGCAGCGGGTTCGATCATGGGCGTCATCGGGTTCCTCCAGGGCGACGGCCGGTTTGGCGTGCTGGAAATGCTCAAGCACGTCGCGCCCGGGTTGGTCATTGATGTTGGCGAGCCGCTGGTGCGGCGTTGGCCGGCGTGGGCGCTTGGCTATTGCGTCCTTGGGGTCTTCGCGGCCATCGCCCGCACCGCGACCGAGTTCGTGATTGTATTTTTTCTTGGCGCGCGGGCTGAGATCTACCTCTTTCCGGCTGTCAAGCTGGTACCGAACCTGATCGCTGGACTGCTCAGCGGCTTTGTGTCGGTGTTCGTCCTGCGTGCTGTCGCGCAGCTGAAAGCGTCCGAGGTCGTGCCAGCATCTGGCGCCAAGTCGAGTTCCAAGACCCTCGGCGACCCCGCCGTGCACCGGGAAGGCGACGATTTGGTTGAACGATCGCTCAGCGAGCAGCAACATCAGGCAGGCGTGGGTGATACCGCGGCGTTGTCCGGGCAGAAATCACCGCGGGACCGCGGACGCGGTATTGGGCCCGAGCAGCAGCCGGGGACGGGCGCCACGGGCCGGCCGAGGGCCTGAGGAGTCGCCTTCTAGCTCGGCTTCACTTGCTCTATGCTATCGCGTCCCACGGTTGGCCAATGCGGTCTTGCATTTTTCCGACAACTCGTTCGGGTCCCGACTTCGCAAGCAGCGGCCAGCCCGTTCTTCGCCGCGACAGAATTTCTCGATCTCCGCCCGACAAGCCTCGCGGACCGGCCCGTCGCCTCGAGTTGTCTGGCTCGACCCGCGTTGATCCTGACACTGGGCGCTGTGGACGCAGCAGATCAGAATCAGCATGCCCAAAATCACTCGTCTCATGGGCCACTCTCCCAGCTGGGACCGCTACGATATATTTTGGAACATGAGCTGCGGAAGCAGATCCTCACGACGTCCGCACTTGCACTCGCCCGCCCTGCTGATCCGGCGCTCCGGCAGCTATCGACCGGATAACCGCTCGCCGTAAAATAACTCGGCGATCTGCTCGGGTGTTTCCAGCGCTGGCCTGCCCGGCCCGATCGTCGCGGGCCGTGGCTCGCCCCGGCTGGTGGCGACGGAAGCGGAAAGCTGAAGCGGCAGCCTGAACCCGTAGCGCCCAGATTTAACGGACAGAGCCCCAGCCAATGCGCCGGGTCTTTGTTTGTCCGATGTCTGGCGCTTGGCGGAAGTTCACCCGTCGATCGATCAGTGTCCGTTTCCGGAGCAAGTGCGGAAGAGCGCGGGCTCGTTCAGGTTACGAGATAACCGGGCGGGGCGGGGGGCGAGCGAGAGTCGCTGCGGAGCGACCTGAGTTGGTCGCGTCATGCAGGCCGGCGTTCGGAGGTCGGGCGTATTGCCTGACACGCCCGCAGTTACCATCGAGAAGCTCCGGGGCTTGAGCGCACCCCGCCACCTCCGATCTTGCCGGATTTTTCCTCGCTACGAGGGCTAGCCTCATTTGGAAACAGCTGCCAAGCAATTGAAATTGCTGGAGCCCATTTCAGCCAATATTTCCAAATGCGCATTGAAATCGTTGGATAATCAAACTGATTTTGATTCCGCCATTCGTCCCGAAGGAGCTGAGGCTGCACCGGTTAAGCGGCAAACGCGAATGTCCGTCACACAAGACTTTCTTATGGTCTGTGGTCTGAGGTGGGCCAAAACATATGGGGAGGGCACCACGCCGCGCATAGCGCGTCCGCAAACGGCTGGTACATTGGCGGGTACACCCAGAATGTGGCAGCAAGAAAACTGACGTACAGTCAAATACATAGGCCTAACGTTCGATTCCGCCCCTGGGCACCAGGAATATATTCCTATGATTTATTCTGAAAAATCATAAACTTGAACGACGCCCGTCATTGTCTGACGTGGAAATCGAACTAGCCACCGATCGAGCAAACACATCCTTTGCTCGGCGCCCTTGCGCCGGTCTTGGCAACGGGACATGGTCGCGGCGTGCAATCTCTCTCGGATCGAATAGTGAGACGCGCTGGGTCCGCCGAGATGAGGCAACAATGAATTTTCCGCAGGCTAACGCCGCAGCGACGACGATCATCAATTCGCTTGACCCGACCGGCTGGCGCGACCGAGCAATCGACAGCCGCTCTTCGCCAGCTGTTAAGGTTGCACTGTTCCGGTCGCTCTTTCGCGGACGAGAGGACGTGTATGCACGTCGTTTCGAAAATCAGACGTCAGGTAGATCGGGCTATCAGCCGGATTGTGCAAACGAGTGGGTGAGAGGTGTCTGCGAAAAACCCAAGATCAAGTGCATGGATTGTCCGCACCAACGGTTCCGCGCGGTAACTGATACGACCATTACGTGGCATCTGCAGGGTCACGATGATGCTGGAGTGCCGTTCGTCATGGGCGTGTATCCCATGCTCCTAGATGAGACCTGCTTCTTTCTCGCCGTCGATTTCGACAAGAGCAATTGGCAGACGGATGCGAGCGCGTTCCTGGATACTTGTCATTTACTCAACGTTCCCGCAGCACTGGAAAGATCACGCTCCGGTAATGGCGCGCATGTGTGGATTTTCTTCGATAGAGCGATCCCAGCGTCGTTGGCGAGGCGTCTTGGCGCCTACATTATTACCGAAACAATGGAGCGACGGCCCGAGCTTGGCCTGCGGTCCTATGACCGGTTTTTTCCCAATCAGGACACGCTCCCGAAGGGCGGTTTCGGCAATCTGATTGCCTTGCCGCTGCAAAAGCGCCCACGCGATCGCGAAAATTCTGTGTTCCTCGACGCTGATCTCGCGCCTTATCCAGACCAATGGGCATTCCTTTCGACTATCCAGCGAATTGATCGGTCCACGGTCGAGCATGTCCTCGAGAAGGCCGAGGCGACCGGCCGCATCGTTGGAGTTCTCGTCCCTCCGACGGAGGAAGAGACAGACGCCCCATGGCAAACACCCCCATCGCGTCATCGGAAGGATCCTCCGATTGCCGGGCCGTTGCCCGAGAGGTTGGGATTAGTGTTGGCCAACGAAATCTACATCGAGAAGGATGCGCTACCGCCGGCGCTGCGCAACCGGCTTCTTCGGCTTGCGTCATTTCAGAATCCGGAATTCTACCGGGCTCAAGCGATGCGCTTACCCGTTTACGACAAACCCAGAATCATTTCGTGCGCGGAGGATCATCCCTCACACATCAGTTTGCCGCGCGGTTGTCTCGAGGACGTGCAGCGTCTTTTCACCGATTTGAAGATTTCTGTGACCGTGCACGACGAGCGTTACGCGGGTCTTCCGCTTGAGACCGAGTTTCGCGGGGAACTGCGCCCAGACCAACTCGTGGCCGCGCAAGCGATGCTGGCGAGCGACACCGGTGTTCTCTCCGCCACGACTGCATTCGGAAAGACGGTCATTGGTGCGTGGCTGATCGCAAAACGTCGCGCGAATACGCTTGTGTTGGTGCATCGACGGCAGTTGCTTGATCAATGGGTTGAGCGGCTTCGTTCCTTTCTCGACTTGCCGGAGAAATCGATCGGCCAAATCGGCGGAGGACGAAAGAAATTTACCGGAGCCCTCGACGTTGCATTGCTTCAAAGCCTTGTGCGTAGAGGGGTGGTTGACGATCGTGTCGCCGACTACGGTCACGTCATCGTCGACGAATGCCACCACCTTCCGGCGTACAGCTTCGAGCAGGTCGCGCGCCGTGCGAAGGCAAGGTACTTCACGGGATTGACCGCGACAGTCACGCGAAAAGACGGGCATCATCCCATCGTGGCCATGCAGTGCGGAGCAGTTCGCTACCGCGTGAATGCAAAAAGTCAGGCGATCGCCCGACCGTTCGAGCATCATGTCTTCATTCGCCCGACGGCATTCCGTCCGCTGCGCGAGCCCCATTCCGACGAGAGGATACAGTTCCACGACCTCTGCACTGAACTGATGAATGACGAGGTCCGAAACGGGCTCATCTGCGACGAAGTGGTCGCGACCGTCAAGGAGGGCCGTTCTCCCGTCATACTGACAGAGCGCAAGGAACATTTGGATCGCCTCTTCAACCTTCTCTCACCACGCGTTCGGCACGTAATCGTTTTGCGCGGCGGCATGAGCCGAAAAGACCTTAAAGCGGTTGCCGACCGTCTGGTCGTCATTCCTCGCGAGGAGGAGCGGGTCTTGCTGGCGACCGGGCGATACCTTGGCGAGGGATTTGATGATGCGAGGTTGGACACGCTGTTCTTGACCATGCCGGTTTCATGGCAGGGAACGATTGCGCAATACGTCGGCCGGTTGCATCGACTCTTCGATGGGAAGAGCGAGGTCAGGGTTTACGATTACGCTGATCTGAACGTGCCTGTGCTGGCTCGGATGTTTGACCGGCGCTGTCGGGGATATGGAGCTGTTGGATACAAGATCCTGTTGCCGGCGAGTGCGGTTCCGGGCTGGCCGGCCAACGTTCCCCTGCCTGTCGATCCCCAATGGAAACGAGATTATGCAACGAGCGTCCGTAGGCTGATCCGAGACGGCGTGGACGCGCCGCTCGGGACGCTGTTTGTGAACGTCGCGCGAGAATTCGCAGCCAATGCCGAAGGCGCCGCTCGGGCGAGGAGTGCAACCGAGGCATTTCTCTATCGCCGGTTGGAAACGCTGCCTACGACGGCGGGACGCTTCAAGCTCAATGCGGAACTCCCGATCGCGTTTGACGGCTGGGGCCGAATGGAAGTCGACTTGCTGTGTCCGATCGCTCGTTTGGCCATAGAATTGGACGGGTCGCACCATCTGGGAAACGTGGAGGCTTACCGACGCGATCGCCGAAAAGACCAGTTGCTCCAAGAAAATGGCTATTTCGTTCTGCGCTTCCTTGCCGAAGATGTGGGGAAGAACCTCGACTTCGTGTTGGATACAATCGAGAGAGTTGTGGTTTCCCTCAGCGCGCGCAGTGATTGAGTAGAGACTCATCCTGATTATCAGGAAAAGCAAAGGACGAAACTCGCACATGGACGAGCCCAAGCTACTTGACCGGGACACCATCGAGAAGGCCTTTCGTTTGATGGGACAGTATCTCCTCGATAGGAAGGCGCTCGGAGAAATTGCGATTTATGGCGGGAGCGCGATTCTATTCCAATTCGACTGGCGCAAAGCGTCGCGGGATGTCGACGCGCGAGTGACCAGTGCGCGCAGCCACGGACTGGTGATCGACGCAGCGGCGAATGCAGCGAGTCAGTTGGGACTGCCTAGATCGTGGTTGAGCGAGAACGTTGCGATGTATGCTCGCCGAGACGAAAGGGAGGCCGATCGCATATCGGTAGGACTATATCCGTCGCCGGAAAGGTTCGGACTGCGGGTCACCGCGGCAAAGCCATCTTACATTCTCGCAATGAAACTCAAGGCACTAGAGCGGGTAACGATCGACGATCGCGACTACAAAGATGCAGTCAGCCTGGGCATCGAATGCGGCGTGTCCGGCGTAGATGAGTTGCGCGAAGTCTTCCGGCAATTTTTTCCCGACGAGGATCTGCCGCCGACGGCGGCATTTCGTCTCGAGGAGCTCACCTCGGATATTCGGGCGAAGTCGAGCTAGGATCCTGCGATGTTCCGACCACAAACACTTGCCGACGTAGCGCAAAGAGCCAGAGAGGCTCGGCCCGACTTCTACACGGCGCTGAACGAGTTCGCCGACGAGTTTTACGTGGACCATCCGGACAAGGCGGCCCAGCAGAGGCGCATCGACCCAATCCCGGAGCCGGTGGGCGAGCCGCTGATCGATGCTTTGATCGGCGCCGTCGGAGAACATCTCGCCCAGCGTTGGGGCTTGAGCGTCCCGAATTGGACGCAGCGTCCGGAACACTTCGCGCTTGAAGAGCCGCGCTTCCTGCCCAATTCCAGGGCACTCAGAGGCGCGCTCATCGTCGAGAGCCCGCCTGCCTTCAGGTCGCGGCTGCTCTTCACGAGCGCAGAACCGCTCGACCGCGCCCGGTTTCCGAACGTTGCGCGGGCGCGGGTACCCTTGGATTGGCCGCCTTCTCCGGACGAAGCGTGATCAGTCTGCGGTCACGCGCCGGCTCATTGCCTCGGCGTGATCTTTTCTGACTACTTGTCCGGAATTACGATCTCACGATCGCGAACAGTACGAACCTTGTTTGGAGGCCGCCTGCCACAGCGCGCCATTGCGCTCCAGCGCGGGGTACAGCGCTAGTTTGAACGCTGGGTACATTGGCGGGTACACTGGAAAATCGTCGCTCCAAAAATGACGCCATTTCAAGTGGATAGGCGACAAATCGATTCCGCCCCTGGGCACCAGGATTGTATTCCTATATCGCTACCCACCATCAGCCAGGGCGCGCGCTTTCATCGGCCGCAAGAGCGAGCGCAGCTCCGCTTGACCGGACAACTGGCACTTGGCCTGGACTTTGACGGATAGCCGCTCCTGAGCCGCACACGGAGTCCGTTCGGCTCGGTATCTCCAAACATTTTGTCTCGTGCCGGGATCCGCTGCGCGTCCACGCCGAGAGGCATCACGGCTCTTCGGTCGGCCCGTCCGACGGCTCACCGGAGAGACGGCTGAAGTCGTCGAGGACTGCGGCGATCAGCTTCTGCCGCCGCGGGTCTTGGGCGTCCATGCTTGCCGCGAACAGGTTGAGCAGATAGCGCGCCTTTTCGGCGGCCTCCTCCCAACTCTCTGCAGGCACCGCCACGAGTTGCTCTTCCAATGCATCCTGTCGGGCGCGCAGCGCATCGCGCTGCTCGCGCGCCTCGGCATGAAGCCTGCGCAGCCTGGTTTCCTTTTGCGCCGCCATTCCACGGCGCTTGTCGAGATCGATGGTCTCGTCGGTCATGGCTCTCCTCCATGGGCCACCGTTCGATCGCCCAACACGCATCGAGATTCCAGGTCGGCGAGCTTTGCTCGACCTGCACTCCTCACGTCGTGCTGCTCGTACCCCAGATTCCGTGAAGCAAAGAGACGCTGCCGAGGGCAACAGCCCCGATAGAAAAAACGACGGCGATCCAGGCCCAGCCGCTACCGTTGAACGAAGTGCTGTATTGGCCGAGCATGAAGGTACTGGCGATGACGCAGCCCAATGCCGCTGTTCTCAGCAAAGCTACGTTTCCGCGCGGCATGGTCGTCTCCGTGGCGCGCCGTCGGGGTCGTCAGGATGCGATCGACGCAATGTCGTCCCGCGCAGGATCACCGCGGTGGTCGATCGTTTCAGGCAACCCTGCGGCGAGCGCCCACTCAAGGGGCCTCCGTCGCAGCGCAAGCCTCATCGCCCGATGAGCTGGCTTTCGATCACGATGCGCTCGAAGGTTTCGTGCGCGCTCTTGATCCGATATGAACGCTCGCCGCCGCTTTCCGGAAGCTGCCGAACGACCTTGTAAGCGAAGGCGGACGTCGTCACGTAACGGCGTCCTTCCACCAACTGCACCGTCTGGCCGACCTGGAATTTGGGAGGCATCGCGGCGATCCTTCCTGACTAACCTTGTCGCCTCGACTGCGACGCCGCCATGCCGCGCGTCAGCGGATAGCCGGCGTTCTCGTAGAGATATCGCATCTCTTCGAGGCCGAAACGCGCCTCGTCGATGACGAGGTAGGCTCCGAGCGCCGCGGGGGCCGGCAATTCCTCGATGACGAACCTCAACCCTTCGGCGGCCGTGTCGAAGCGCATGTATCGGAAGCGGCTCCGGCGGCTCGGAAACAGCTCCGCCGGCGCGTTGTAGTCGAATCCGGTCAGGTC
>Ga0126381_100006760_pt1 | contig 12716 bp, 11 predicted proteins | sample PanSoiMetPlot_28_FD_96465 | JGI IMG/M metagenome (GOLD analysis project Ga0126381, IMG submission 96465) | Tropical forest soil microbial communities from Panama - MetaG Plot_28 | ecosystem: Environmental > Terrestrial > Soil > Tropical forest > Bulk soil | place: Panama | collected 2016-02-17
GCAATCAGTCAAAACTGGCTGAGACCATGGCAACACAGCGCCAGAACGAGGGAGAGGTAACAAGCGCAACCAACACCGCGGAAGCACAGGTGAGGGCGAGCCAGGCGGCGCTGACCCAGGCGCAGGCGAATCTCGCGCACCAACAGGCTGATACAACGCGCACGGTCGCGCTGGCGAAGCAGGGAATCGCCAGCGACCAGGCGCGCGACGAGGCTGTTACGAGTCTGCAGGCGGCACAGGCAGCGGTTGACACTGCACGCGAGAATGTAGCTGCGGCTCAGGCATCACTTCAGCAGGCGCAAGCACATGAGCTGCTGGCGAAGGCTGCAGCGCATACGGTCGATTCGACTCGGGGAATCGTACAGAACTCCAAAGCCCTTGCAGACCAGGCGAAGGTCCAGCTCGGATACGCGCAGGTTTATGCGCCGGTGACGGGCAGGGTGAATGTGCTGGCTGCGCGGCAGGGCGAGGTTTTGCCCGCGGGTGGAACGATCGCGACAGTCATGGATCTGACGCAGACCTGGGTGTACGCGCCACTGCCAGAGACGCAAGCCGACATAGTGCACCTGGGTGACGATCTGAGAGTCGTGATGCCGAGCGGTGCATCCGTGAATGGGAAGGTGATTGCGAAGTCGGCCGAGGCGGATTTTGCTACGCAGCGAGACATCAACGGCGGGCGTAAGCGCGACATCAGGACCGTGAGGTTGAAGCTGCTGATCGACAATCCCGGCGAGAGGTTCGTGCCGGGCATGACGGCGGAAGTATTCGTGCCGAAGGCCAAGCTGGAGAAGCAATGAGTCCCACTGCGGGTGCGATACAAAACGCCGGTTCGAGCGCTGAGGCCGCAATTCTCGTTGAGAACATCGTGAAGAAGTATGGGGACTTCGAGGCGGTGAAGGGCGTCAACTTCACGGTGGTTGATGGCGAGATCTTCGGCCTGCTTGGTCCTAACGGCGCCGGCAAGAGCACTCTGATCCGCATGATGACGACGCTGATTCCGGTGACCAGCGGGAAGGCGATTGTCGGCGGGCACGATGTGAGCAAGGATTCGGACGCAGTGCGACGGATGATCGGCGTGATCCCTCAGGCCATGACCAGCGACCAGGACCTGACCGTCGAAGAGAACCTGAGCATCTACGCGAAGCTCTACAGTGTTCCCCGCGCCCAGCGCGAGAAGAACATCGCGAACGTGCTGGAGGCTGTCGATCTGACGAAGTGGCGCAAGGCGCAGACCAAGACGCTCTCGGGAGGCATGCGGCGACGGCTGGAGATTGCGCGGGGACTGGTACACGATCCCCGCATTTTCTTTCTGGATGAGCCCACGACCGGGCTTGATCCCGTATCGCGCATCGCGGTTTGGGAGATGCTGAACAATCTAAAGAAGACACGCAACCTGACGATGCTGCTGACGACGCATTACATGGAGGAAGCCGACCGCCTGTGCGATCGCATTGCCATTGTGGACCATGGAAAACTGGTGGCCCTTGGTACGCCCGTCGAGTTGAAGCAAAGCGTGCCGGGATCGAATGTGGTTGAGGTGCAGTTCAATCGTGAAGATCCGGAGTGGAAGACGCGGCTGGAGGGTTTGCCTGAAGTCACCGAGGTGCAGCCGCAATCAGGCGGCATGTATCGCGTTCTGACGGGGAACGGCTCGCAGACAACTTCGCAGCTTGTGGAAATGGCCAATGCGCTGGGTGAACAGCTTACATCGCTCAGCGTGCAGAACACGTCGCTGGATGACGTCTTCGTTCACTACACGGGCAGACAGCTGCGCGACGAGCAGGTGAAGTCAGTGTTCATGATGCCGCAGCGCCCAGGAGCACAGCCATGAACAGATTCCTCGCGATTGTGGAGCGGGAGATGCGGAAGTTCTTCCGTTCGCCGGTACTGATGATCATGTCGATGATGCTGCCGATCGTCCAGCTTCTAATCCTGGGCCATGCATATGGAGGCCACATCCAGGGCGCGCGCGTGGCAGTGGTGGATCACGATCGCGGACCGCAGGCAGTGAAGGTGCACGAGGCGTTTGATTCGATTGCAGCCAACATCAAGACGTTTACCACGATCGCTTATGACGACGAGAATTTTGCGCGCCAGGATGTTCGAACCGGCAAAGTGGATGCGGCAGTGATCATTCCAGCGCAGTACTCCCGGCGTGTTTACTCGCAAGATGCGCCGCGTATCGGGCTGGTAGTGGACAACTCGGACCAGGTGATGAGCGGCAGCATCGAGAGCGAGATGCAGTCGCTGGTCGATGCGCTGAACCAGCCGGTCATCCAGGATCGCGTGCTGAAGAATATCGCGCTGGAGATCGTGGAGCTGTATCCCTATGTCGAATACATGAAGTATCTGCTGTCGGGATCGATCGCCTTGGCAATGTACATCTCGGTGATGATCGGTGGCGGCATGCTTTACATCGACGACAAGGCGCGTGGTGTACACGAGGGATACCTGGTCACGCCCATCACCAAGCTGGAACTGGTAATGGGATTGAACGTTGCCGGCGCGATCAAGGCGGTGCTTGCCGGCATTTCGCTGACTGTGATTGGTTCGCTGATGGCTGGCCTGGGCGTGATTTTCGGACCTGTTGCCGACCTGAATCTGTTCCTGCTTATCATCGGGACATCTCTGGCCTTCAACGGAATGATGTTTCTGATGATGGTGCGAGTGGACGATCCGCTTGTTCCCCGCGCTATGTTTGGGGTATTGAACACGTTGTTGTTCTTCCCGTCCGGCGCGATCTCGCCGGTCGCGGCTTTTCCGAGGTGGCTGCGGGCGATTGCATTCATCGATCCGTTTACGTACGCCATTCACGGGTTCAAGGCAATCTTGCTGAAAGACGGCGGATTTGCTGCGATCCGGGGAGATTTGATTTTTCTTTTCTGCTTTGGGATAGGCACGCTTCTGATTGCGACGCCGTTGTTCAAGAGAACGCTGTAAAAACAGGGAATCAGGGGTCAGAGATCAGGGTTTCCGGGGCGAGTGTGTCCGGAATGCGTTGGGGCGGTCCACTTCTTGTGGGAGGGTGGGCCGCCTTGGCGCGTTAGGTGTGCTGACTCGTGTGAGATTTGCTTGCCAAGGCATCGAACACCGTCCCTATGCGGCTCCGAACACGATTCCTGTACCTCATCCCTTGCTGAAGCGCGGGGCTAACGAGCACTGCGCCGCTGGCGCGCGGCTCCGACTGTCTCAATGGGGCAGCGCGGCGGCGGCGGAAACCTGCGCGGCATCGAGCCTGAGCGGTTCCTGCAACGCCATCTGGAACTGCCAGCCAGTGTCGAAGAGAACGTAGTCAGCATTGGCGGTTCGATGGTGACCGATTGCGGCTGCGAGCACAACGATGCCAGCGACGCCGATTCCAATCGCTGCAATCGTTGCGGTTGATGGTCCATTGGATGGCAGAGGCGGAAGCTGGGGTGGAGGCGGAGGCGGCGGGTACTGACCGGGATCGCCGAAGCCTTCGCCGAGATAAGGAGCGCCTTCACGTGCGTCGGCTAGCAGATCAGTAGAGACCGCGGGCACGCCATTCTTTGCCTGTGTGTTGGTTGCAACGAGAGGGACGGAGTAGCCGTTGGCAAACAACAAGCGTGTGAAGCGTAGTTGGACGGTGGATGGGTTGCTGCCCGAGGGATGAGCGTTTACTTTGTCGACGACACCCTCGACGTAAGTGCCGGCCGGAATCGCGACCTGAGTTCCCACGACAAGTGGAAACGACACGGCTGCGCGCACAGGATCACCGGGCTTCGTTGACTTGCTCTTGATGGAGCTGATGAGTCTGACCGCAATCAAAGTGGCCTGAGGCACGGTGATCGTGCCCGGGGCTCCGGGTGTGGGCGGAGACGGCGCGGTGGGCGTTTGCTCTGCACATACGGACACGATGAGAAAGAAGGCAACAATTCGAAATGGCATTGTTCATCTCCCCGTCTTCCGGTGGCGTTGCGACCTCAGGGATTCTGTACAGATTGATTTGGAGAAGCAGTGGGTAGAACCGGCTCGCTTGAGACAACGATGGGAGCCGGAGGACAGGATCGTCCCGGGAACCCCGGCGTTCCGGGTGTTCCCGGCGTTCCCGGAAGGACAGTTGGCGGCGTTCCGGGAATAACGATGTCGGGCATGCCGGGGCCGCCTGGGATCGTTGTGTTGGGTGTGCCAGGGATGACGGTGTCTGGTGTTCCTGGCGTGCCGGGTGTTCCGGGCGTTGCGGGAGTTGGGCGGCACTGGGTCGCCGATGTGAACTGTCCAAGATCGACCGGGCGGTTGATGGCGATTGCGGCGGCTAGTTGTCCGAAGTCCAGTGTGACCGGAGCGGCAAGCGTAATGGTGAATTGCGCACCATTGTCGAGGAGCAGATCATTTGAAGAGCTGACATTGATGGTCAACTTCATAATCGTGAGCGCAGGTTGTCCCGCGTTCACCACTGGAGTTGGAGAAAGCTGTACCGCATATCCGTTGGCGAAGATGAGCGTGGTAAAGATCGCCCGCATTTCGGCGCGGCCCTTGAACCGCGAGGGCCGCGCGATGAACTCGATTGTGCCCTGCACGTATGTCCCGGGTGGGATGGCGACAGCTTTGCCTGCGAGAACGGGGAAGTCGACCTGCGTGTAGAGACTGTCGCCCGCCTTGGCTGAGCGCGACCATACTGGAGCGATGACGGCCAGTTCGATCTTTGTTCCGGCCGGCAGAATGATTCCCGCAGCTTGACTTGGATCAGATTGCGCAGATTCGGCCCAGACTGGTCCAGCCGCGCACATGAGGTAAACGCAACTCGCAAAGATTGCGACGCGGGTCAACCTTACGCCTCCGCCTCGGGATCTTTGGTGGTCCATAACCAAGATGCCGAGGCTACAGCCCTACAGAACTATGACGTCATGGATGATGCCCAGGTTTCGCGCCATCTCGCATGAACGTGACGAGGGTGCATCCTCTTGGGAATGAATGCCGCTTCCGGGTGGGGATACCCCACAAAAGTACCGTTTCGAGAATCGCTGATAGTTCAAGGGATATCCGAGGCTGGGATAAGATCGGAAATTACCGAGACCCTACTATGTCAACTCAAACAGCGAACGATATTCTTTCCCGGCGCATCGCAGAAATCACGGAACCCGCGAAAGGCGCCGATGGCCCGCCTGTACGGAAGGCACCACCTACATGGGAAGACGAGGAGCTTGCATTCTACGAGCCCAGGCGGACCGTTGCATCGGCGGAGAAGAGGCGAGCCGACGCCAAGGCTGACCTGCTAACGCGTGAGCTTCCGCTCCAATTGAATGGGCTGCGCGAGGTGATCTCGATCAGATGCGAACGCCTGAATGCAAAGGCCGGCCGCACGATTCTGCGCTCCGTCGATCCGGATCGGAACCGGCTGGAGATTCGCCGCGAAGACGATGAGGGATTTGTGATGCAGTTCAATCCCGAGAATAAAAGGGTGGCCTTTACGGGCAAGGCGCTGGGATTCGATCGGGAATACGAACTGGTCGTTCAGACGCGCAATGAAGTTGACTCGACCACCTGGTTCTCGTTGACGACACTCGCGAATGAAGAGACTGACGACTTGGCCAAGTACATGATCTCGGTGCTTCTGCGCTTCGAACAATGATTTAGTAGCGGCAAAACGGCTGGACTCGTTCGGCGCTTTCCTGACCGCGACCAGAGCGCCTACAATGGGCTTTTGACTTCAAAATCGAGGACTTTCATGCCGCTGTCTGGAGAAGCCATTCGACTGATGAACTACATTGACGACGTTGCGGTGACGCTGCGTCGCATTTTGGCGCTTGTGCCTACGCTCACGCCCGAGGAGCGTGCGCGAATCGCCGACCATCTTCAGCACTCCAGGCCGAACGCCGACGATGTGGCCAAGGCCCTCGCCACGAGATAAAGCCTCTAAAGCCGATGCAAGTTGCCATTATTGGAGCCGGGCCGCTAGGCCGATGGCTTGCGCATGCTGCTGCGTGCGCAGGATACGAGGTGCGGCTCGAAGACGTGATGCCGGCCAACCTGCATCATGCGCAGGAGTATCTGCGCCAGCAGTTGGGGCCGGCCGCCTTGCCAAGCGTAGTGTTTGTTTCCACGATCGAAGAAGCGGTGCGCGAGGCTGACCTGGCGATTGATTGCGTTCCCGATGAGTTGGAATCGAAGCTGGAGATCTTCTGTCTGCTCGATCGCATGGCGCCGCCGCGTACAGTCCTGATGACCCCCACAAAGAAAATGTCGATTGCAGACCTTGCCTCGTGCACATATCGAGCCGAGAAATGCCTGGCGCTCGTTGCCGATGCGCAGGAGCTTACCGAAGGTCCGGCAAAAGGAAGCGGTGCGGAGATTCTTTTGCGAACGCCGCCGCAGGTTCGGTTGGAGACGGTGGCGCTGGCGCAAGAGTTCTGGGAGCGGATCGGGTGGGCTCCGCGGTTTGAAGCGGAGCGGGTGTGACGGACGAATGAGTGCTTGCAAATGGAGCTTGTCTGAAGTTCACCCCTGAAAAGTGGCAAATGCAGGTTCCTCCACTCCCCTTCAGGTCGGTCGGAATGAGATGTCTATTGGTTCAGTCGTCCCTATCGTCCGAGGATCTGCTCGTAGAACTTGACGTACCTGGGCAGAACCAGTGATGCGCAGAAGCGCTTCTGTGCGTCTTTGCGCGCGGCGTCGCGCATGGTGTCGAGACGGTTGCGATTCTTGAGCAAGCTGATGACGCCGGCTGCCATCTCATCTACTTTTCCGACAGGAAACAGCAGGCCGTTCACGCCGTCTTCGACCAGTTCCGGAACTCCGCCTACTCGCGTGGCGATGGCGGGAACCTTGCAGGCCATGGCTTCGAGCGCGGCCAGTCCAAAAGACTCCATCGAACTGGGCAGGATCATGAGATCGGCCAATGGCAGAAGCTCATTCACGCGATCCTGCTTGCCGAGAAAATGGACTCTGTCGTTGATCTTGAGATCGTGAGCGAGCCACTCGGCAGCGGAGCGGTCAGGGCCGTCGCCGACAAGAATGAGTTGCGCGGGAACTTCGCGGACGACGTGGGCGAAGACCTTGACGACATCGACCACGCGCTTGACCGGCCGGAAGTTGGAGAGATGGATGAGAATGGCTTCGCCAGGGCCGGCGAATTTGGAGCGAGCCCTTTCGCGAAGTTCATCTTCGGCAATTGGCGTGTAAACGTCACAATTGACGAAGTTAGGAATGACCTCGATTGGCCGCGAGATGTCGAAATCGGCGATGGTCTTTTCTTTCAGGTATCGCGAGATGCTCGTGACTCCGTCGCTCTCCTGAATCGAATACCGGGTGATGGGAAGATAGCTGCGATCGAGACCGACGAGCGTGATGTCAGTTCCGTGCAGCGTGGTGACAAACGGCAGCTTTCGACTGCGGGCCGCGAGCATCTGTCGGGCGAGCAGAGCGCTCACCGAATGTGGAATAGCGTAATGGACGTGGAGCAGGTCGAGATTGCAGAACTCGGCAACCTCCGCCATGCGCGATGCCAGAGCCAGGTCATAAGGGGGGAATTCAAAGAGCGGATAGCTCGAGACCGGAACCTCATGGTAAAAGATGCCGTCGTCGCGTCCGCTGAGGCGGAAGGGCTGTGAATAGGAGATGAAATGAACTTCGTGGCCGGCCGCGGCCAATTCGATGCCCAACTCGGTAGCAACCACGCCTGAGCCGCCGTACGTGGGATAACATGTGATGCCAATGCGCATGCCGCCGCCTTGCTTTACTCAGGTACGTGTTCTGCCAGTATTCGTTGGACGCCTCGGGTCGCCTGCAAGATGCAGAAGGTTGCTCCCTTCAGCGGGTTTCAGCGCACGGCCTCGCCTGCGGGTTCGAGAGGCCGGCGAACGAGATGAGCTCAATGCCGGCATAATCTCTAATCGCCATCAGGGCGTTGCGTTCGATTTCCCGCGATTCCAGAAGCCGCGTGTTTGTGTGCGCCAGTTGCTCGTCACGATATCCAGGATGTGACACGAACTCGAAGGTTCCCTCCGGCATCGCCGAGATGATTGCGTGTACGGCGGAGATGTTGAGTGTCCCCGTCGCCAGAACACCGATGGCGCCATCGGTCGTGGTGAAGCCCTCTTCAGCGACGATGCGGCGGAAACCAGCTTCGAAACGGCGAAGCAGGATTACCTGCGCCCGTCGCAACTCGGGTGCATTGACTGTAGCGTTGAGGCTCCACAGGGGCTCAAAGGGATTGCGAATGGCATGAATTCCCGCCGCTCGCGCTGCACGCAGCACCGGCCGCAGGATCGATGGGAACATGTGCATATGTTTGTGAGTGTCGATGTGCGTTAGACGCAGTCCGTAACTCTGCAGCTGGGCGATCTGCGCCGCGGCTTCGGCTTCGATTTCGGCGCTTCGAATGCGGGCAGTAAAGAGCCGTTGGAGAAAGCTGCCCGGTCCAGGGTGAAGGCTCCCCGTTTTGCCATCGAGGAGTGAGCGAACGCTGTGCGGATCGGAAACCGGAGCGCCATCGACCAGAACAACGTGGCAGCCCACGCCCAGTGTGGGCATGGCAAGCGCCATCTTCGCGGCCTCTTCCGTGGCTGCAGCCCGTGCCATGAGTGTGGTGCTGGTGAGCACTTCACCGGCGTGAAGCTCCAGTATGGCTCGATTGACTCCGGAAGCGATTCCGAAGTCGTCAGCATTCACAATAAGGCGAGGCACAAGGATTAGATTACCAATCGTGCCCGATTTGGGACATATGGTGAGGAGGCCGATGCAGGGCGGACGTCCGAACGTTCGAAGCGCGGAAATGGCACGCCGTTATGATGAAGGCCCGGTTTCCGGGCTTCCATCAACGCGGTCAGCTCAGTATGAAATCATAAGCCCTGGTGATTCCGCGTTGCTTACCGCCTAAAAGAATGAAAATGGCCCAAACCCGAAGTCTTGACCCAGGTTTTGTCACTTCTCTTTGTCATTGGCTTCATGGGAGACCACAAAACCATGTGAATCACCGTTCGAGTCAATCCACACCCCGGTAATATCACCCAGCTGGCTCATGGCCACCACATTTGTGTGCGCGGCGCCGTGAACATCTATCGTTGTGATATCCCCGTCCTTATCGCGCACAAATCCGTGAACCCTGGCATTCGAGTCCAGGTAATTTCCAGCAACCCGGTCGTGTGCATCAATCCCCATGATCCATGTGTGACTCGCGCTGGGAACATCGATGCTTGTCACATCGCCGTCGACGTCCCGCACAAATCCGTGAGTGCTCACATTGGTGTAGTACCCGGCGATCTGCCCTCGTGCATTGATTGCCTGCGGCAATGTTTCAATCGCATTGAGAACATCAAATGCCTTGATACTTCCGTCGGGCTGCCTCAGGAACCCATGCTCTGTTCCGACTGGATCGTGAATGTTCGAGTTAGAACCTGTGCTTTGTCCGGCGGAGTTGATAGCGATGATTCTCGTCCCTGGAAATCCGTCATCGGTGATGTCGAATACCGTGAGCGTTCCACTCGGGCTTTGAATGAAGCCGTGCGTAAATTGCCCTAGGTCCACGTACTGGCCAACAATCTCTCCTGCTGAATTGATCCCGTTCGGGTATACATTTGTCGCGCCCGGTGGCTTGATCGAGGTGAAGGTACCACTGGCCCTTCGAACAAAGCCCACTTGTACCGGCTCCGTCTGCTGGTTGAAGGGAACATTGTAATAGCCGACAATCTCCCCGGACTGGTTCACTGCCGTTGGAAAGATACTCGGCTCATTTGGGAAATTGAACGTGATGAACTTGCCGTGAGAGTCTCTTAGAAATCCGCGAATCTCTCCCATCGTATCGTCATAGTAGCCAACAATTGCACCTGAAGGCGAAATACCTAGTGGGGCTGTGAAGGTCCCGTTGGGAACATCGAAAGTGGTGATTTTGTCTTTCTGGGCATTGAGGGTGGCGGCAACGAACAGGAAGAGAGCAAGTGTTGCGCTTCTCATGGGCACTTGTCCTTGTTGTGGGTGGGGTTGAGACCTCACTGCAGAGGGGGAGCGAAGGACGAGCAAGATGAGAGTAGCCCTTACGTTAAGGATCGTCAATCATGGGCATATCCAGACCGCGATGAAATATACTCATGTCTTGGGTCAGCAATACGATCGAGCGCCCGAATCAGGCCTGCTCTTTGACTCAAATGTCCCATACCGTCTACCACTCCCCTGGAATCAATCGCTTGGGAGTGGTTTTCGCGGGCGGTTAGCTCAGTTGGTTAGAGCACTTCCCTTACAAGGAAGGGGTCCGGGGTTCGAGTCCCTGACCGCCCACCACTTCTGTACGGTCCGACCCGGAGACATGGGTGACACTTTTGGGCCGACGGATGTCGGGCATGTCGGCCTCCGGGGTAGCGATGGGCACCGGAGATCGAATGAGCTTCCAGTCTGTTGATCCTTCATAGATGTGGGCAGCGGGAACAGGAGATTGTGCATTTGCGATTGCCACGCAATCGAAGCAGCCATGAGTGGGCGCAGGTGCAAGGTACCTCCGGAAGAATACTCGGACTGTATTCACACGATTTGTAATTCAAGCAGCAAAATGGCGTAGTTGAAAGCGATCTCCTTCAGGCACTTGGATTGGAGCCGAGAACTCGTTACGGATGGCAGGTTTTCATCGCTCCTCTGTTACGGCAGCTGTCTCTGCCCAATAGCTCGTCCGCGCCGTGATCGCAAGCCCTTCGTAGTAGGGCAACTTGAGTTTCAGCACGTGTAGTCCGGGATGCGGCGCCTGCGGATGAAAGCTCAGAACGTACCGATTCGGCAGATGATTTCCGATCGCCGTCAGCTCCTGCTCAAGACTTCGCTCGCTGCCCAGTTTGAAGTACTCGCCTCCTGTCAGCCGCGACACAGTCGCCGGAACATTCTTGAGCAGGCTGTCAGCCGTCGCAATCGCCGCGATCTTCGCAAAGGTCAGCGGCGGCACAAGCTGCGCTACGCAATCGTAGAATTGCGACCAACGGCTGGCTGGTGCGTTCGGATCGGGGTCTTGGTCTTTGCCCATACACCCGTGCGGCGGGTTGGGCGTCGTGTTCTCGAACTCAACCTGTTCACTCCCTCGCGGAGGGTGCGGGCGCAGAGGCAATTGGCGATATGCGTAATGCATGGACTCGGACTTCGTCGTCGAGAAGCCGATAGCGTAGACGGTAGTATTGGTCTCCGTTACGGCTCGCACCGCCTGTTCCACCGTGGTTTCGCTGCCTCGGTCAGCCGTCTCGCTCACCAGCAGAATGACTCGCCGGTAGCCGGAAGGCGCGGCTCGCAGCAGGTTCACCGCAAACACCAGGCTATCCAGGGTAGCCGCATCGTTGTTGCCAGTGGGCATGTTATTCGGAGGTTCCCGCTCATGGCAGGTGTCGTATTGATTGTGCCGCGAGCATCCCGTTGATAGCCCTCGCAAGGTCGATTCCGCCTCATCTAGATCGGAGGTGAAGCCCTGAACCAACTTCGGGTGGCTGTCGAACGTGACAACGGCCACGCGGTGGAGGACATTTCCCACGATGGACGGGAGCATGGGCGCCAGCGGCGGAACGAGTCGCTCGTACTTCTGGAACTGGCGCGTCCCTGCGCTTCCGGCCTCGATAAGGATAACTAGCGCCAGCGGCTCACCCCCCGTCTCAAGCTGGAGCGTGAGTTTCTGCGGCACTCCGTCGTCGGTCAGCACGAAGTCATCGGCCCGGAGCGTGTAAACCACTTTGCCCGCCGGGTCCCGCACTAGCGCCGGTACAATCACGTTCGTCGTCTGGCTGGTGAAACTGGAAGAACCATACTCGCCCGGCGTGGGCTGCTGCGCTGGACTCGCCGTGCAACAAACCGCAAGGACCACCATCACGGGCAAGGTAGGTCGGAACTCCATCGGCCTCCGTGGCGTCTCTGCGGCGCTGATTAAAGCTTAGACGGTCTAGTTAAGCAATTAGGGTGAAATGGATCTCAGCTTGATCAAGCCGGAACTTTGACGAATCTTCGTCTCAACGCTCGTAACTTCCCTAGAGGCCAGCTCCCGTCAGCCATTGATTGCAGCGGCACTATCACGCGTGAGCCCATTTATGATGGGGTTTCTCTGCACGTTGCGTATGGACGACTTCTTGGGATTCCTCCTTGAGCTACTCTTCGAAGCTTTACTGGAGATTGGCATCAGCGCGATTGTCGCTGGCGTATATCGCTCTTTGCGTCAATTCAGGGTCACAGCGCGGCGCGGAAGCCCAATTGCTGCGGCGGTATTGCTGGTAATTGTAGGACTCGCTTTGGGCTTCCTAAGCGTTCTCATATTCCCTCACCCTTTGGTGCATCCGTCCAAGCTGCATGGGATCAGCTTGCTGATCAGCCCACTACTTACCGGACTCGCAATGGCAATGGTCGGACGTGGAGTGCGAAGGCGGGGACATGCTCCAGTTCGGATCGAGAGCTTCGGGTATGGGTTCGCCTTTGCATTTGCGTTAGCATTGATCCGCTTCCTACTGGTTCGCTAGCGCCCTTCAGTATCCAGTCGCAGGATCTCGGAGCGACTGTGCGGTCGGCTAACCGGAGCTTTGACGAATCTTCGCCGTAACTTCCGGTTCCTATGAGAGAGGTTCTCGCGCTGCTCTCCAGGCCCAGATTGCGCAGATCGGCGGGATAATCAAGAAGCTCACGTCACCCAGCGAGAGCCTGAGAAAGAGAGAAACGAAGAACATGATGATCGTACCCGTTGCAATACTGGTCTGCGAAATCACAATCTGTTGCACTTGAGGATTGAATTTGACTGTCGGCAAACCGGA
>Ga0126381_100006762_pt1 | contig 12716 bp, 11 predicted proteins | sample PanSoiMetPlot_28_FD_96465 | JGI IMG/M metagenome (GOLD analysis project Ga0126381, IMG submission 96465) | Tropical forest soil microbial communities from Panama - MetaG Plot_28 | ecosystem: Environmental > Terrestrial > Soil > Tropical forest > Bulk soil | place: Panama | collected 2016-02-17
AAAGGAAAGGCCTGGGGCGCAAAGAAATTCGACCAAAACCGAGTCGCGCCGGAGCCGTGTAGTAGTAGTACTACAACTACGACTGCAAAATTTATAGCCGGTTTAGGAGGGATTTTGTGGGGCTTTAGCCCACGAACATATTGACAAACACTTTCCAACCGAACTATATAGGCGCGCATGAATTCGTAGTGGGTCGGTTGCTCGAAGTAGCTCTGCTACACAGGAATGGGGCACAATCTATGAAATTGCATACAAAAATATGCCGTTGCATAGATTAATAGCTCATAAGTTTTAGATAGAATTTATATGTAGTTGAGATTTGTGAGCTTGCATGGGCGCAAGTGGGTGGCAGAGAACTTGCTCAAGCCGTGATCAAAGGTCGGTGTTGCCCAAGTGTGTTCTTTAGGGAGAATGCGCTTTGCCTGCTTCGGAGTTTCCCCGAATTCCGTCTCGAAGTGTCATCTCCACCAAGTTTGGTCAAACAGGAGGGAATCGGATGTTTACTAAGCGAGCGGTCTTGGGTCTGTGTTGTCTCAGCTGTTTTCTGTTTTCGGTGTTTTTGCTGTACTCCCCAGTGGTCTTGGGCCAGGCGTCCACAGGCACCGTGTCAGGCACTGTAACGGACAGCAGTGGCGCGGTCGTTCCCGACGGCACTGTAACCTTGACGGAAACGGCAAGCGGAAGCGTTCGGCGAACGAACACGAACGACAAAGGGTTTTATCTATTCCCCTATGTTAACCCGGGGACCTACAGCGTGACCGTTACAAAGCAAGCTTTCAAGACCACTGTGGTCACGGGCCAAGTCGTAGAGGTAGGTCGCCAGTTGACGGTAAACGCGATACTTGAACTCGGATCTGTTTCGCAGACAGTCGAAGTAACCTTCGCAGCTGGCGCCGAATTGCAAACGATGGACGCCACCGTCGGCGCTACACTGAGCGGAGAGACGCTCATTAACTTGCCTAACACCAGCCGTGACGCCTCCACGTTGGCCGTCCTTCAGCCTGGACAAAACATCAATGGCAACGTCGGCGGCGCAGCCAGCGATCAAAACAGCTTTACGCTCGATGGCGGCTATGCCACCGACGATATGAGCGGCGACAATAACACGTATATCGCCAGCTTTAGTGGCGACACCAGTGGTGGAGCAGGCGGGTATCATAGCTCCGGTTTCAACCAAGCACCTTCCGCCGTCGTTCCCATCCCGGTAGCTAGCGTCGAGGTCTTCAAGGTCTCCACGGCAAACCAGACCGCGGACCTTATCGGTGGCGCCGGCAGTCAGGTGCAGGTGGTCACCAAGCGCGGCACGAACGCTCTCCACGGCGGGGTCTACGATTACTACCAGAGTACAACCTTCGCCGGCGCAAACACTTGGGATAACAACCTTACACACACGCCGATGCCCAGCTCTCATTTCACTCGCTTTGGAGCGGATGCCGGCGGAAAAATACCGCGCGTAAACGTTCTGGGCGGAAGCTGGTACCTGTTCGGCCTCTATGAAGGATTCCGCTATCCACAGAGCGTCACTTATGAGAGAAATTATCCGCTCCCGAGTTTGCGAGCAGGCATCATCCACCAAAATAACGGACAAGCGATTAATTTGAACCCGTTCGCCGTTGTGGACCCTGGCTGCGGAACAGTGAGTGGGACCTGCAAGATCGCGACGACTGGCCAAACCATCCAACCCACGGTGTGCCCCGCCGGTCCCTGCGACCCACGCGGCCTAGGCACCACTACGAACGGGCAAGCGAGCGGTCCGCTGAACCCAGTTATCACGCTATGGAATACCTATTTGCCATTACCAAACGACTGCAACTCGGGCGATAAGCTGAACTATTGCGGCTATAAGGGCAGCATCCGGACGCCGCAGACCAGTAACTTTGGTGTTGCACGCCTTGACCACGACTTTCCCAGGAACTGGCACTTCAATGGCACGTACCACTATTACAAGTTGACCAAGACTGTTTCCGACCAGTGGGATCTCGGTGGCTTTTTCCCAGGGGACACCAAGGGTCAGTACGCCGCAATTCGGCAGAAGCCGCAAAACACCTGGGTCTACACGGCTGGCCTCACCAAGGATATCAGGCCCGGCCTCACCAACGACTTCCACTTTAGCTACACGCGGAACTGGTGGGCGTATTTGGATCCCGGCGGCGTTCCAAACGTTGCTGGTTACCCTGCCGCGCTGGAAGTTGGGGGAGAGACTGCCGGCGTGTTTGGTCCGTACAACACCAACAATCAGAGCACCCGCACTCGTTACTGGAATGGCCATGACTACATGTACCGGGACGACCTTACCTGGGTAAAGGGCAGCCATCTGTTCCAGTTCGGCGGCATGTACTTGCGCAACGTAGATACCCACAAGCGCAACGACAATGGTCAGGGCATCAATACCTACGAGCAGTATCTAATCGGTGAAGGGAACGGAGTCGGATTATCCTCCGTTGGCATCGATATGACTGGATACTTTCCGGGGGGCATGAGCTCAGGCAAATACGGAAACCTCTATTCGATGGTTCTCGGCATGGTCGATTCAACGCAGGGCTTATTTAGCCGCAGCGTGGGATCCCTGACAAGCGGCTTGCCTCTGAACCCTCGAAGCTCCTGCGCCATCGCCAGTATCGCTGCCACGTCAGGGTGTATTTCATCGCCGGCCATCCTGGCAGATAGCATCTTGCCTACGTATAGCGTCTACTGGACCGATAGCTGGCGTATGAGGCCAAAGTTTACGTTGAACTACGGCCTTGGCTATTCGATTGAAATGCCACCCTATGAAACCACTGGCGGCTACCAGACCGTAATGGTCGACCAAAACGATAACCTTTTTGATGCCGTGCAATACCTAGAAAACGTCGAGAAAGCAGCGCTTCAGGGCCAAGCCTATAATGCAGCGTTCGGCTTCGCCACCGTCCGCAACGTGAACCATCACTCGAAGTATCCTTACGATCCTTACTATGGGCAAATCAGCCCGCGCATCGGCGCCGCATGGAACTTCACTCCTAGTTCCGTTGTTCGCGCCGGCTTCGCGCGTATTTTTGGCCGCATCAACGGCGTGAACCCGCTTCTGGTTCCGCTCCTTACACCGGGACTACTCCAGCCGGATACCTGCCGCGGACCAAACCGCAACACTGGCGGGTGCGGCGGTAACGCTCCCGGAACGCTTGGGGATCCGACCACTGTTTTCCGAGTCGGCGTGGATGGAACCAATGCGCCGCTCCCCCCGCCGATTCAGAATCTGCCGCAGCCGTGGTATCCGGGGGTCAACGGCATTGCGACCGGCTCCGGCGAAACCTTTGACCGGAATTTCAAGCCGAACCAGTCGGATGAATTCACCGTGAACATCCAGCACCAGTTCGGACCGAAAATCCTTGCAGAAGCCGGCTATATCGGCCGCCGCATCACGAACGAAATCGAATATTACGGCCTTGGCGTAGTCCCGTACATGATGACCTTGGGCGGGCAGAGCTTCGCCAACGCTTGGAAAAATGTGATGGTGGCTTCCAACTACGCCACGAACGTCCCATCACCCACCCTGCCGAAAAATCAGGGCGGGGGCCCAAATCCGGCATACCTCGCTTATCTCAACAGTTTGCCCGCGCAGCCTTTCTTTGAGGCAGCATTGGGAGGACCTACCTCATCCTACTGCAGCGCCAGTGTGCCCGGCACCACAAGTTGCACGGCGGCTTTTGTCGCGAATAATGTCGGCAACATGAACATCTCGGATTCCTATGATGCTTGGGCCGGCGTTTCCAACATCGGGGCTTGGACCTTCGGTCGAACGCTCACGAGCGATCCGCTTAATAGCGGCTTTGGCGTAAACGGCCAAGCGCCGTCGCTCGTAACAACAGTGAGCAATGGATATGGCAACTACCATGCCGGCTTCCTCCAGGTGACGTTCACGAACTGGCATGGCTTGACCATGAAGAGCAACTTCACGTTGTCCAAGGCCCTGGGGACGGGAAATGTCGTCCAGGCAACCAGCTCTTATGCAACTGTCGACCCCTGGAACTTGCGTAACCAGTATGGTCCTCAGTACTACGACGAGAAATATAACTTCAACCTTTTCTTCAACTACGCCCCGCCCTACTACTCCGGACAAAAGGGCATCATCGGCCATTTGCTTGGCGGTTGGAGCATTTCTCCGCTCTTCGTTTACGGCAGCGGCTTCCCAGCCGAGTCCAACACACAGCAGGATTGTGGCAGCTATGGCCAGTGCAACCCTGCTTACATCGGTTCCTACGAGAATATGGTGTTCACGAGCGCGGGGCTCCCGACCAGCGGCAGCCGCCATCAGAACACCTATGGCACCAGTTGCGGCACCGCCGGTGCCGGTCAAAACGTCTTTAGCAATCCGGACGCTACCTGCCCAGTCAGTGGCCTCGGCATCTTTGGTGACCCCGTGCGTCAGCCAATGCTTGGTCTGGATGGGCAGATTGGCGGTGGTGGTAATTTCCGTGGCCTGCCGTTTTGGAACCTGGACCTGGGCGTCAGCAAAAAGATCAAGATGACGGAGAAACTTAGCGGCTCTCTGTTCTTTGATTTCACCAACGTCCTTAACCACATGCAACCTGCCGATCCTTGCTTCAACGCCAACGACACCACCACCTGGGGCGTGCTCGGTTGCGGCGGTGCTGTACAGGCCAATCAGCCGCGTCGCTTGCAGCTCGGCTTCTCCATCGACTTCTAACTTCTTCGGCGAGTTCAAATCGCCGCTTAAAAACAGGGGAAGGCTCAACACCTTCCCCTGTTTGATTCTTTAGAGGGTTTTTGGTAAGGCGCTACTGCTTGTTGCGTACAAAGTCGCAAACGGGGAGTCTGCTAATGCTGCCCTCGCAGGGGCCTTCAGCCGCAAGGCAGCAGTGTCCCGACGGAAATCGTCGGAATATATGCCCCCGCCGCTACCGGCCGTTGGAATAATACTTCACGTCAACGGGGTCGTACATGGTGGCGGTGGCAGTGTGGGCTTTCTCGTAGGCGTCGATTGCGGCGGCGTGCTGCATCGAAGTGCCGATGTCGTCGAGTCCCTTCAACAAAACTTCCTTGCGCGATGGCGCGATTTCGAATTTGAACATCAGGCCGTGCTTGTCGGCGATAGTTTGGTTTGGCAGATTGACGGTCAGCGAATAGCCTTCTTCTTTTTCCGTGCGTTGAAAGAGCTCCTCGACCGACTCTTCCGGCAAAGTGGCGGGAAGGATTCCGTTCTTGAAGCAATTGTTGTAGAAAATGTCCGCGTAGCTGGGCGCGATGATGACGCGGAAGCCGAAATCCTTGACCCCCCACGGCGCGTGCTCGCGGCTGGAGCCGCAGCCGAAATTCGCGCGCGCCAGCAACACCGATGCGCCTTTATAGCGCGGAAAATTCAGCACGAACTCTGGGTTCGGCCTTTCACCGGGCAGGTAGCGCCAGTCGTAAAAAAGGATGCGTCCAAAGCCTTCGCGCGTCAGCGCCTTCAAGAATTGCTTCGGCACCATCTGGTCGGTGTCTACGTTGACGCGGTCCAGCGGGGCGGCGAGTCCCGTGTGTGCGTTGAATGGCTGCATGCCTTGTCCCTCAGCGCTTTGTATTTACAGCTTTCAGTGTTTCTTCCAGGTTTGCCAGCTTATTGATCCCAAAGCACGAGCTCCCCAGGCCGGAAACCCTAAGCCCAAAAGCATTAAAACGAGTACCGCAATTCTAGTAGGTGTGAAAAACAGGGAGTGGACGTCGTCATGAGCTAGTTGCAACAGAACTGCAAGACCGAACACGAACGTCCCGATGCCGAACCTGACTCGGAACTGCCGCCTCTCTTCGGGGTACGGCTTGTCTACCCTTTTTGGGCCTACGATTTGCTCAAACATGACCTTATTCCACTGGGGCGACGTCAAATTCGCGAACGTCGACGAAATGGCCGGCGATGGCGGCCGCAGCAGCCATTACCGGGCTGACCAGATGCGTGCGACTGTCCTTGCCCTGGCGGCCCTCGAAGTTACGATTCGACGTGCTGGCGCTGCGTTCGTGCGCTGGCAGAACATCCGCGTTCATGCCGATGCACATGCTGCAGCCTGCGTCGCGCCATTCGAATCCGGCGGCTGTAAACACTTTGTCGAGGCCCTCTTTCTCCGCTTGTGCCTTGATGCCGCGCGAGCCCGGCACAATCAGGGCTTGCTTGATGTTTTTCGCCACGTGCTTGCCGGCCACCAGATGCGCAGCCGCGCGCAAATCGTCGAGCCGTGAATTCGTACACGACCCGATGAACACGCGGTCTACCGGAATGTCCACGATCGGCGTGCCCGCCTTCAAACCCATGTATTTCAGCGCGCTTTCCGTGGCCTTCTGATCGTTGAGATCCTTGAAGTCGTGCGGACCCGGCACGCGCGCGGTCACACTCGTAACCATGCCGGGATTCGTTCCCCAGGTGACCTGGGGTGCGATTTTCTCGGCTTGCAATTCAACAGTCATGTCGAACTTTGCGCCATCGTCGGAGCGCAACTGCTTCCAGCGTTCGACCGCTTCCTGAAACGCTTTGCCGCGCGGCACGAACGGCCTGCCTTCGAGGTAAGCAAATGTCGTTTGATCCGACGCGACCATTCCTGCGCGCGCACCGCCTTCAATGCTCATATTGCAAACAGTCATGCGTCCGTCCATCGACAGCGAGCGGATAGCTTCTCCGCCGTATTCGGCAACGTGGCCGGTCCCGCCGCCAATGCCGATTTTTCCAATGATGGCAAGAATGATGTCTTTTGCCGTGACGCCCTTGGGCCGCCTCCCGTGAACCAGAATGTGCAGCGTCTTGGAGCGCGACTGCACCAAGCATTGCGTAGCAAGAACGTGCTCAACTTCGCTTGTGCCAATCCCAAACGCCAGCGTGCCAAACGCTCCGTGCGTCGAAGTGTGGCTGTCGCCGCAGACAACCGTTTGCCCCGGCTGCGTGATGCCCAGCTCCGGGCCGATGATATGGACGATGCCCTGGTTGCGGCTGTTCATGTCAAACAGGCGCACGCCAAATTCGCGGCAATTTTTCTCGAGCGCGTCGAACTGGAGCTTTGCGTCGTTATCCAAAATGGGGAGCGTGCGATCCGTGGTTGGAACGGAATGGTCCATCACCGCAAACGTGAGATCGGGCCGGCGGACCGTGCGCCCTTCCGCGCACAGGCCGGCAAACGCTTGCGGCGAAGTCCCTTCATGGATGAGGTGCCGGTCAATGTAGATGAGCGCGGGCTGGCCCGGTTCTTCCCAAACAACATGGTCGTCCCAGATTTTTTGGTAAAGCGTTTTAGGTAGCATGGCTATTCATTCAGGATTCTAGCACTCCCATTCCGTGGCGCAAATCGCAGGAACACACGTCCACCCCGCGCGAAACGGGAACGCACGTTACCGCATAGAACGCAAGAGGAATGAGCTTTAGCCGGCTTCTGCCGCCGCTCCATTAGCCCGCAGACTTGCGGCGTTCACACAGTGTCACGATCTTCGTCGGATCGATCGCTTCGTTATCGAGCTGCATCTCTACGACTTTGCCCTCTTTGTCGATCAAATAATTGATGCGCCGTGCGGCTTTGTATTTCGGGTTGTAGAGCCCATATTGTTTCGTGACGTCGCCGCCCCAGTCGCTCAGCAGCGGGAAGGTCACTCCGATTTTTTCCGCCCAAGCGTTGTTGCTGAACGGGCTGTCCATGCTCACACCCAATACTTGGGTGTCCGCAGCTTCCAGCTTCGCCAGGTTCTGCTGGAAGTTCTGCATTTGCTTCGTTCAACCACCGGTAAAAGCGAAAATATAAAACGCCAGCGCGACGTTCTTCTTCCCGCGGAAATCGTGCAGCGACACTTCCTTGCCCTTCGTGTCCCGCAGCGTAAAGTCCGGGGCCATGTCTCCCACCTTGACCGTTGGCTCGGGGATGGCGTCTTTTTTCTCTTGCGCCCCAGCACGGTTCAGGGAGGCGAGTCCGCCCAGCGCGATCGCACTTAGTGCGAGGCCGAATACCGGGACCATGAGTCCTCTTCGCATTCGTTGTTTCCTCCTCGGATGTTCTGTCGCGTCAGCCGTCCCATGGAGCTGGCCGCAGCCGAGATGATACCAAAGGAAGCGGCTTTTCGCAGGTCAAGAATCGCGGTATCGTCAATGCGCAGTGGAGGTGGCGGAAATGGCCGTCCGTACGGTGCGGCAGCTCGGCGACCCGGTTTTGCGAGAGAAGTGCAAGGAAGTGCAGTACGCTTCCGGTCCTGAAATTCGCGCACTCGTCGAAGACCTCGAGGACACGCTCGCGCACTGGCGCCAGACTACGGGCTATGGGCGGGGAATTGCCGCTCCACAAATCGGAGTTTTGCAGCGCGTCATCTTTTTGCGCCTGCCGGGGGAAGAGCCGTGGCCCCTCGTGAATCCCCAAATCATCGAGCGCAGCGCCGAACGCATCGTCGTGTGGGATGCTTGCCTCAGTTTTTTGTCCATCTTTATGCAAGTCGAGCGGAATCGCGAAATCACCGTGCGCTATCAGGACTTGCAAGGGGAAGCGCACGAGATTCAGGCCGGGGAATTGCGGGACCTCTCCGAACTGCTACAGCACGAAATCGATCATCTCGACGGTATCCTGTGCATTGACCGTGTCACGGATTTGAAGACCGTTTGCACGAAAGAAGAATTCGAGAAGCGCTATCGTGCGACGAGTCCTTACGCCGCGAGCGCGAGTCAATAGTTGCACCGTCAAAATACCAAGGACACAGCATGAGCGGACCCAAGGTCCAATGGGGCGTGCTGGGAGTTGCTGCCATCGCGGTGAAAAAGGTGATTCCCGCGATGCAGAGAGGCGCATGGAGCGAAATCGCGGCCATCGCGTCCCGCGAGCTGCCCAAAGCGGAGAAAGCCGCTGCGCATCTAAGAATCGGGAAGGCCTACGGCTCTTACGAAGAACTTCTCGCGGATCCGGAAATCGAGGCCATTTATAACCCTCTTCCCAATCATCTGCACGTTCCGTGGTCCATCAAAGCCGCCGAGGCAGGGAAGCACGTCCTGTGCGAAAAGCCGATCAGCCTGACCGTCAAGGAAGCGAAGGAACTGCTTCGAGCACGCGACCGCTGCGGCGTGAAAATCGGCGAAGCCTTCATGGTCAAAACACATCCGCAATGGCTACGAGTCCGCGAACTGATTCACAAGGACGTCGTAGGAAAGCTTCGCTCCATCATAGGCATGTTCAGCTACTTCAATCGTGACCCCCAAAATGTCCGCAACGTGGCGGAATGGGGCGGGGGCGGGCTCATGGACATCGGCTGCTACCCGATTACCGCTTCGCGATGGATTTTCGGCGAAGAGCCTTTGCGCGTTTGCGGATTGCTGGAAGGAGACCCGGAGTTCGGGACCGACCGGCAGAGCTCAGCGATGATGGAGTTCCCCTCCGGCCATTCCATCTTCACGTGCAGCACGCAGCTCGTTCCTTATCAGCGCATGCAGTTTCTTGGAGCCGAAGGGCGCATCGAAATCAAGATTCCGTTCAACGCCCCGAATGACCGTCCGTGCGAAATCCTCATAGACAACGGCAAAGATGTCTTTGGAAGCGGGATCACCACAGAAGCGATTCCGACTTGCGATCAATACACGATTCAGGGAGACGCGTTTTCCAAAGCCATTCGCGAAGGAACGGAAGTCCCCGTGCCGGTGGAAGATGCCATCGCCAACATGGCCGTCATCGAAGCGATCTTTAAGTCAGCGGACACGAAACGATGGGAAACCCCGCGAGTCTAAACCACACTACGACATTGAAAGCTGGGCAAAACTCGCCGCAGGGGCACTTGTAGGGGCTGCGGCACGCAGGCGCGGCTGCGCCCCTGCTTTGGCACGCTGGAATGAACTAAGCGCGGTTTGGCAGGTTCAAAATGAAAAGGAATCTAGAGGTCCTGCCAATTGGAAAAGAGGGAAGTGATGGCTTTTGCCGGCGCATAAAAGGCGAGCAGGACCAGCGAAGCCACCGCGTAGATGAGGAGCCTAATTCTCATACTCACACAAACACGGTCTATTACAAAAGGTTGCGGCTGTCCAAAATATAGGGTTAAAGGTTTAGCGCAGAGTCAGGTCGCCGGCACCGACATGCGCATGCAGCCGGTACTTGCCGTTGCCGCTTTTGTGGAAAGAGCGGAAAAAGCCCCCATGGTCCTCGTGAAAGGGTGGCGCCTCCAGCCCTCCGGTGACGACGGACGCGTCCACGTGGGAATAATCCGCAGGGTTTCCCACATGAACGATCAATTCTCCAGCGTGAAGCTGAACGTCCTTGTCCCCCGCGACGTTGCTGATTTCCAGTTCACCTGCGGGCATCCGAACGTAGAGGCCGGTATCCTTTGGAACCTCCACGGTGATTTGAATGTCGTTCCTGGGGCCACCTGACACTCGCAGTCCGCCCGAGTGCTCAGAGCGGTCAAAAGTGACCCGGACTTCGCGGGCTTTCTCCACATCCTTGGCATCCACACGAACTGACACCTTGTTCTCGCTGCCGCCAACAACTCGGACGTCGCCGGAGCGCAAGTGCAGGCTCAACTGCCTGCCGGACGGATAGTCCACTTGGAAAGGATGATCCGGGAGGTTCTTAGCCTCAACTCGCTTCGTTTGCGCGATGGCCAGCGGGGACGAAAAGACCGCTAACGAGGCAAGGGCAACGGTGCAGATTGCTTTACGCATGGGCAGGCTCCTTCTGTTGCCAATAGAAACGAGTCTCCCCGCCAAAATGTTTCCTGAATTGTTCAGGGACCTATACGAGCCTAAGCGCGATGCAAGGTTGAGTGATTCGGGTTCTCAGACCTCCGAGCCGCCCGCTATCGAAGGGACGAGCAGCACGCGGTCGCCTTCCCGGAGTGAGCAGGACTCTCCGCCCAGGAAGCGAATATCCTCCTCGTTGAGATAGATGTTGAGGAATTGGCGGATCTGTCCGCTCTCGTCGCGTACGTGCCGGGCCAGCTCAGGGAACTGCTTCGTCAGTGCGTCAAGCGCCTCCGCAACGGTCGCGGCGCTACAGTCCACTTTCGGCGCGCCGTCGGTGAAGCGCCGGAAAGCTGTGGGAATTTCAATGGTAACTGGCATGTGTTTCAAGCTCCTTGATACCAAAATAAGTCGTCAATCTTCAATGCGAAAACCAGCTTTAGTAAAATTCGACCAACTCACCCTCACAGCAACCTGTCATTCCGAGGGCGGTGTCTGCCCGAGGAATCTGCGTTTCGCGCTCGCCCTAACCTAAGCCTTTGTTGCGGCCGCAGCGCCAATCTGCGCTTCCAGGTACGCCTCGAACGCTTCTAAACGTGGTGCGATGGCCTCCTTCGCGGGAAATTCGGCCGCGATGGCGTCCGTGGTCTTCAAGCCGTTGCCGGTAATGCAAACCACGGTGGTCTCTTCCGGTTGGATGCGATTCTGCACAATCAGCTTTTTCGTGACCCCCGCGGTCACGCCGCCGGCCGTCTCCGTGAAAATGCCCTCGGTTTCCGCCACCAGCTTGATGGCGCCCACAATCTCGGGATCGGAAACGTCCTCCGCCCAGCCGCCGGATTCGCGAACGAGCTTCATCGCAAAAGGCCCATCGGCCGGATTCCCGATCGCCAGCGAGCGCGCGATGGTGTTCGGCTTCTGTGGTTCGAAGCGCGCAAGACCACGCTTCACGCCGTCGGAAATCGGCGAGCATCCGGTAGCTTGCGCGCCAAAGAATCTCACGGGCTTGTCTTCCACCCAGCCCAGTGTCACCAACTCCTTGAACGCCTTCGCGATTTTCGTAATCAGCGAGCCGCCGGCCATCGGCACTACGACATTATCCGGCAGCTTCCACCCAAGTTGCTCCGCGATTTCAAAGCCGTGCGTTTTCGAGCCTTCTGAGTAGTAGGGCCGCAAATTCACGTTAACCAGGCCCCACTCAAACCGGTCCGCAATCTGCGCACAAAGCCGGTTCACATGGTCGTAGTTTCCGCTGATGCGCACGATGCGCGCGCCATAAACCGCAGTGTTTAGCACTTTGGCGGGTTCGAGATCAGCTGGAATGAAAACGCACGCGTCAAAACCTTGTTGTGCCGCTTGCGCCGCGACGGCGTTGGCAAGATTCCCCGTCGAAGAACAGCCAACCGTTTCAAATCCGAACCGGCGCGCCGCAGCCAGCGCCGTGCCCACCACGCGATCCTTGAACGAAAGAGAAGGGAAGCACACCGCGTCATTCTTCAGATAGAGATCCTTGATGCCCCATTTCGCAGCGAGCTTCCTAGATCGAACAAGGGGTGTGCCTCCAGTAGCCGTCGGCGCGACAAAATCTTCGCTGAGCGGGAGGAGTTCGGAATATCGCCACATATTGAACGCGCGGGAAGAAAGATTTTCACGCTTGGCAATTTTCTTCAGCGAGTCGTAATCGTAAGCGACTTCAAGAGGAGAAAAGCAATCTTCACAAAACGATCGGGGCACGTTGCCCCAGGTTTTGCCGCATTCACGACAACGAAGTTGATAGAGCGAGTCTTGAGACATCGAGCGATTTCCCCTAATTCCTGGTTTTCAGCGGCAGCGTGGTGGGCGCCGCCGAGCCGCGTTTGTCATCCTGAGCCTGCCAGCACCAAGCAGGCGGAGCGAAGGATCTCACGCGATCCTGGGAAAACACGTAGGTGAAATTCGATTCGGGCAGCAGGGAGGGGAAACGAAAAACCCTCCGTGCCAAAGTGCTCGGAGGGTCTCTAGGAAACTCTACCAGCTCTTTAGCAGTTTTTTACGTGGAGCAAGTTGCCCTAAATCGCCACGTGTC
>Ga0126381_100006763_pt1 | contig 12716 bp, 29 predicted proteins | sample PanSoiMetPlot_28_FD_96465 | JGI IMG/M metagenome (GOLD analysis project Ga0126381, IMG submission 96465) | Tropical forest soil microbial communities from Panama - MetaG Plot_28 | ecosystem: Environmental > Terrestrial > Soil > Tropical forest > Bulk soil | place: Panama | collected 2016-02-17
ATACTCACATTTAGTTTGACAAAACTTACGCATCATAGCCAGCTCCTGTGGATTGAAAGCCCGGCAATGGCGAGCCAAATTCCTCCATTTAAAATAAAACCTATTTTCCTCCATCCTAAACCTGACGCCATCGTCTTCCTTTTCACCCTGCCGCACCAGCTTAGGGATATAGATACTAAACCACGTTGTCAGCACCTCCATTTCATAGGCATCAGTTTGCATGGCAACGCTCGGTTCAACGACAGCAGCATCCTCTAAACACTTATTGATGAATGTGATATATGCATCATTTCTTTTAGTTTGTGGAATATACTGACTATAGTTGACATACATCTCTTGCAGCTTGCCTTGGTTCCTCAGCACACTTCCATCCATCAATACACGAGAATCACCAATAGTTGCAAAAAACATTTGAGGCTTGCTGTTGACAATGGTTAACCCCAATTCTGGGTAACCACCATTTCCTTTCCCTACTCCCCACAGCTTATCACGGCATGCATGAGAATCACAATAGCTGCATATCGGTTCATCATTACATTTATACTCATACTGATGTGCGCGAGTGCTCTTAATAATGTCTTGCAGTTTATCATTATCGCCAGCTGGTGATAGAACATGATAATTAATCCATGCAAGGGGTTTTTCCCAATCCTCATACTTTTTCTTTAGAAATGTGGCACAATTCAATAAAAAATTATTCTGCATGTGATTACACCGGTTATGGGCGATAATCCATAAACATGGAGGACCACCATAAAATGTTGCATTTAACGTCTCTTCCTCAGATCCCTCCTCAACCCACACACCATTAGAATGTTTCTTACCATTTGATTTGCCGTTGGCTTGTTTTGCATCGTCGGCTTTAAACATTTCCATGAATTCAGGTAGGGATAATCTTCTTTGCATAGCATAGGCAATACATTCATCGATAAGCATCAAATTCCCCATTTCATTCATACCACCTTGCTCGGGGAACATATCACTGCCTGTCGTTAGTGCGCCTGTTCCTCCATAGGGCATATAGATCCATGAAGGACAGTCACCATGTTCTACATCCAGCTTAGTTTGTTTGGGGAATATCTCGCAATCACCATATCCCAACTGGGCACGTAGCTTGCGCATCCTTTGATAGACAATATCAGCATCAATAGGTTCTTTGAAAAATACCGTAACTCGTAATCCACCACTCTTAGTCCTAAAAACAACGAGCGGTAACCCGCTCGCCTTAATCTTTGCCATTTCCTCCTGATAATCTAATTCATACGCATCTACATCAAGGCAAGAGTACCACACCCGGTTATCATCGCACAGGACACCCTGTCCTATTAATACCTCACCGCACAGATGAGCATGCCATTGTGCCTCGACAGTCTCTCCCCAGACCCAGCGCACACCACCGGGGGTCCACTTCTGCTTATCTTCATTGAACTTGGCACCTAAGAATTCGCCGACACCATATCCCCGTTTATTGCTCCTAAATAAATCCATTAAATCATTTAAAATTTTTGCTTGCTTTTCTGGCTTCCATGTGCTATATATGCTTTTAGACGGCATAAGCTGACCTCTTATGGCGTTTGTGTTCCTCCCCAGGGACACAAGTTCTTAATCAGCCGCCCACTCGCAGGGCGGCTGATCTTTTATTACAAGACTCTTTGTGTCATTGGGAAATTCTTTGTTACAGTTTCGCAACATTTCTGTTACGAAATTGTAACAATGGTACACCCGGACACGTAAAGATTGCAAGCCCTAAGTTGTCCTGACCACATAAAAATACTAATCAGTACATTTCATAAATTCAACAGCTTCTTTCAATACCCATCCCTCTTCATCCCCATCATAATAAATACTAATCCATTCATTAACAATTGTTCCTACATCAAATGGCTCATTCCTATATGCCTGGGCAACAATCTTACTCGCCCCATTAGGCAGATCATATACATTTTGTGTCTTTTTCATTACGATACAATTAGTTTGTGGGACAGATCCATCCATCCCCAGATATGCAGTCGCGTGGGCAAAACCATGGGCCGTCGCCCACCCGACCACTACCATTGTCAAGGCCAGCAGTAATGATTGCACGTTTTTACCCCTCCACGAGTATAACACTGAGTCTGGCATGTTTTTCCTTGGGCAAATGAGTGGGCTGTCGCCCACAATATTAGATTTGTGGATACCAAGACCACCACAACCACAGCTAATAGCCTCACTTCTTGTCCTCCTTCATCTCTTCTTCACACTTCTTGCGGAACTCTTCAATTTTGCGGCGAGCTTCGGTTCGTTTGTCCTCCAACCGGTTAAACTCTCTATCAAGTTCTCGAATTTCCCATTCTTTCATTCCCACGGTTACCTCCATTTAGATAGTGGACTAGCCTCTGTGCTTCCCATTCCCTACCATATTCCTGTATAGGATGCCATTCACCTTTAGGATTATAGAACCCTACTGAATAGATCCTGTTACTTCCTTCCCACATTGTCTGATAAACCCACATCAAGCATCCATCCTTTCTGTTGAATTATATTCCAATAGCCTTTCTGTACACTTTCTTTCTTGGCAATAAATGCATTATCACCACAGAATACATGAAATCCCTTCCCACGAACTACATTGAACCACAGCTTGTAGTCCGTAAAAATCTTGGAGCCTTTAGGCTTCAAATTATTATCCATCACCAATCATACGTTTTTCATCCCCATCTCCAATCATCAGCTCCTTGATACCCTTCCCAATCTCCATCTTCTCGAGCAGCCAACCGCCGATCTTCAGCATGGCGAGCCAATTGCCGAATTTGTTCTCTGGTAACCACACGCTGACCCATGCAGGCCCGACAGGTTATATCGTAATCACCACGCATATAGGACTCGGCAAAATCTGGATCTTCTGCAAAGTCCTCCCGCGTTAGCCCATGACTATCAATGGCTGGATTAACAGTCTTGCCCTCGCCTTCACAGACTGGGCACACTATCCATTTACACTTGGCCATTTCCTGCACCTATTTCATGTGTTTAGTTACAATATACTATACACTATTTTTACCCGACGCACAAGTGGATTGTGGGTGACTCGTGATTACTGGCTCGCTATGTTGTTATGGATATCTATATACCAATGGCACGCTATAGAGACATTGGGTGTCTATGTTGCCAAGGCTCGCTCTCCTTGTGTGGGCATCTGTGAAGCTGTGGCTCGCTTCGCGTTTATGGGTGTCTAAAATGCGATGGCTCGCTTCGTGCCTCTGGGTGTCTATTGCTCGGTGGCTCGCTGTAGTATTCCGGGTATCTCCTTTGATTGGCTCGCTCCCTGATGGTGGGTGTTTGTTAAGTCATGGCTCGCTATGTGCTGATTGGATATCTTACCCATTTTGGCTCGCTACTCTACCCTGGGGATTTCCTTCACGGCCGTGGCCCGCTGTTCCGTCTTGGGTATCTGTGAGACTATGGCCCGCTCTCCGCCGTTGGATAACTGTTGCTCTGTGGCTCGCTTTCCATCTATGGTTATCTATTCCAAGATGGCCCGCTATCGTATTCTGGGTAACTACTTGTCCGTGGCATGATGCTTGTGCCCCAGGATCCCCTCGTGGTAAGGATCCGGGGTCGGTAGACCTTCCATTGTCCTCCATGTTTTCCAAAAGTCTGCCAAGAACATCTTTATCATATACCGCTTAGAGGCATTGTCAAGCCTCCCCGGTGTCCAAAGATGGTCCACATATTCCCCTTGTTTATGCATCTTTTTCCATTCAACTGTAGTTACTTTAATACGTTTTCTATCACTTAGTATACGATGGTGGTAGTTCCTATAGTGTTGAACCCAAGGACTACCAGCCCGCATGAAGTTGCTAGCTAATACAAACATCTTGGTCTTTAGCCAAGGTTCATATGTAATACCCATACGGGTCTTTTCAACGCCATTCTTATCAATATATGTACGTTCGACAAGGTGTTCTTCTCTCCGACTGCGCCCCTTGGATAACTCACCCGTCCCCCAACAGGCATTGCATTGCTTCCCGTTTATTTCACCCACACCCTCACACTGCCCACATGCGTGGATAACTACATCCAATCCAGCATATTTCCATACACTGGAGGCATACTGTGCCTTATGGATATCAATAGAGCTCACCAACACGCCACCCATCGCAGGACCAATGCCCTTCTGCTTACTCAAGTATTCCGTGTATATGGGCAGATCCTCCAACATATCACCTAATCGTACAAATAGCCCCTTTTCTGCCTTTTCGAATTCCATAAATTGGTGGACTAACACCAGCTCAGGGTAAGAATCAATAAGTGGGTCTCCTATAAACCCTTCACGTGCAGGTAAAGTTCTATTCTTAGCAATCCCCTCTATGAGTGTTTTGTATGATTTGCGGAGTTGGTCGAGGATACCCTCGGCCTCTGCTTCTAAGTCTACCTCTTCATCTTCATGAACTTTGAGCTTTGCCCGGAAGTTGGCTGCAAGTCTCAACCCAGCTTGCATTCGCAGCATTTGTAGATCATAGCAGCCCTTCACCATTGGGCGTATTAGATCAAGTGCAGTCATTTAAACGCTCCAGTTTGCAAGTCTAGCCCGAATTTTTCTTTTGCCTGATCGACCAAGACGGGCTCGTGATCTTCCAACCACGATAGAGCTTGGCGCAGACGTTCGTTCTCGGCGCGCAGTTCCTCAATTTTGAGGGCCGCCACGTACAGGGGCCGAAGGTTGCGGATTGACTTTTCTGGAACCTTGGGACGGAACTTTGTCAGATACTCGCCCCAAACGGAATATTCACCGGTCTTCATGTCGCGGCAGGAAGCAAGCTCATAAATCCAGGCTGTTGGTTCTTTGTCCATGACGCTACGCGCCTTCGTCCTGCTCGCAGCAATTCTCCATGCCACCGATCTGCTCGAAAATCAGGTCACCATGCTTACGGTGCTTGAAGCGGTCCATGTTCGGGGCCTATTGCTTATCGCCTAATGCGTTAATTGCGGTCTGTCTCATCCGAGTCAACACGGCTCCGTTGCTTTCGTGGAGGTCGTTGGCGTAATCAACAATCCATCGCAGCGCGGTCAGTAGCTGCTCGACCTCGGCGCGTAGTCTTTTGATCTCTTCTACGTAGCTTGCCATTGCTGGTGAAACGTCCATGACGGGGCCTTTCACGATTCGAGCCAAGAGTAGAACGCAAGATAAGCATTCCACTTAGCAACGATCTCCAAATAGTCAAAGATAGTCATCGAGACCTTTAGCGTGTTTACTCATTCGAACTCCTTCACCATTCGCCACTCCTCTGTGTCATAGCAGTAGAATTTCCCTTTACCTACAGCACGGTGTTTGTTAAAGATTGGTACCATTTTAATGTGCCGACACTCAGGAGCATGAATATTAGGGCACGAGCAGTAGAACTTACCGCGTTCATACTGAACATAGTAAGTTTCTACGTGATTAAAATCCTCATCACATTTAGTCACTGTATAACCTGTGGGTACATTCGCCATCAGGTACCAGCTTTTCTTCTTCAACCAACTGCCCTCCAGGTTATAGGACCAACGATACCATCAGCTTTCAGCTTGTTCTTCTTCTGTAACTCCTTCACAGCCTTTTCTGTCTCTGGGCCAAAGTTGCCATCTACCTTTAATCCTAGTGCTGCCTGTAGAACTAGCACATGTTCCCCCTTAGATCCACGCTTAATTGTCGGTCTAACTAGCACACTTTCTACTGTCACATGCTCATGTGATTTGCCAACATTCTGTGCGGCCTTAACTTCCTGCCCCCCACGAAACCGTGCTATCCCTCGGCTATGGGCACCATTGATAAATGAGGCACCGCCCCAGGTCCCAGAACCACCATCCCCCACATGGATCGTATGGGCACCCATGTATCCAACGCCTGCCCCGACTCCAGTTGCACCTGCGGCAACAGCAGCTTCTGTGAATACACCCATCCGACTTGCATCCGTTGCCTTGCGCATGTCAAGCTGGGATCCACTATTGCGGTCAATCAAGACAATGTCTGCTGCTCCCATATGTCCAGGGCGAATATCGTGGCGTATGCTTCCAGTTCGTACACCTTTGATACTCTTACCTATTTTCCCTGGAACATGTTGCTGCCCACCAGATGTCACACGCACGTTGACATCTGCCTGTCGTGCAGCATATTCTAACACGTTTTCTAATCTAGCTGTGATTGGCAACCTTCTATAAGTTGCACCCGATTGTGCTTGTGTTACTCGTTTCATTTTTTCCTCTTTATCTTTTCAAAGAGTTGATCTAAACGAGCTTGCTGGCGATGTGGTCTTTTCGAATGGCCGATATGAAACCCTTTGCAGAATCTGCACTTGTAGACATCCACATCTGCACGTTCACCAGTGGCGACGTGCACCTTCTTGGCCATCTGCTTAGTCAGAATCTGTTTGCCAGTTCGCTGGCATCGTTTCATTTCTTCCGCTCCCTGCGGAGTATAGTCAGGCGCGCGGGGATAACAATGAAATTATCACAGTAGTTGCAGCACTGACCATCATTCACAGGCATTGCATCATTGCCCCATCCTACGTATTCCTTTTGACAAATGCTACAAATTTTCATCTTTTCTTCTTTGTTTTGCATTATTTTATCCCACTGTTGCAATATAGTATACAGCATGACAAGCGGTATTGCAACTTCAAAATGCTTCCATAAACTCCTTATCACCAAACACGATAGCGACTGGTCCACACAATACATCATTACTTTGGTGACCATTACGACGTATAGCGTTACGCCACAGACTAGTTGCTATCTCATTAAAACGAAGTTTTTTTAATTTACCATCTTCATCACAGAAAGCAACACAACGTATAATCAAACCATCTGTCCCCTCGATATTATTGAAGAATGGTATTAACTCAATATATCCGCCACCAATAGCTTCACGCAACTGTTCAAGTGTAACAGCTTCTGTACAATCTGTTATTATTCTTTGAAAGTCAGGTGTGATACTGATAATAGTGCCTTTCATTTTTTATTCTCCTCATTTGTGTTGAGCCAATCACACAATTCCTGTGCCAACTCACGAGCTTTTATACCCTTGAATCGACCAGCAACCTTCCCTGTGCCGTTGCTTATCTCAACGACATAATCTTGGTCATACTCTGCATCATTTAGACTGCGAATTGACCATTTCATGTTTCCAACCATCCCCGTCTAATTAGTTCTTGCTCGATTTCCATTATTACCTTGCAGCAGATTCTTTGTGTTGTCTCACTCTTATGTGTTTCGCGGGCATTAATCACATCACCACGCATACGTACGAGTGTTTCTGTTTCAAAGAGCCATAAGCTCATACTTCCCTCCAATTAAAATAAAATCTAGGTATATTCTGGAATTCAAGTGAACCTTTCTTGCCTGTGGTTTTATCTATAACAGCTACGAATGGGGCAGCAAAGCCGAGCACGTTAAACTGCTCACGCAGTTGTTCTGTGTCCCACACTTGACCATACATTTTCTTTAGCCGTTTACGATCAGCTTTGGCAGCATTGAGCTCTGCCTGCCGTGCGCGGCGGTAGGGTTCTGTTTCATCAGTCATTGTAGCACTTCTTCCTCAGGGTGTTCTAGTTCGTGATTATCACTTTCGTCCATGCACAAGAACCCACACTTTAGGGTGTCTTCTACAGTTTCTGAGAAGTCAATACCCTCTTTTTTCGCACGTTCCAGCAGCCGTTTGAACGTGGCATTTTTTAATGTTACCGATATCCTGGTGTGACCAGGACGGCTTGGGTTAGGGTATCCTCTGGGTAGGCGCATTAGTAGTCTTCCTCTATTGGTTCATCTGTATCATAACGCTCAAAAGTATCCTTACGAAATTGTGCCAGTTTACGCTTGCGACAGTCTTCACACACGTAGCACATGAATATATCGTAGCCATCATACACAGCTTCTGCTGACTTGCCAGATCCACATGGGCAGTTATCTAAATAGTTACGCATCCCACCTCCTAGTCACTGCTATCAATAGCGCGTTCCATACCACAGTTCTTACACTTGCTGACATGGTAGCACATATGTGACTTCTCTGGAACGCCCACCCAACCATGCTTATCATGATCACACACAGCGAATTTGTACAGCAATGGTGCTCTATCTTCCATCTTGCTGTAGTCGTAATCGTGCACCATTGCTAACCCAGTATCATCACTATAGAAATACAGGCGCGCGGAGCGTACAGTTTTTTGACCATAGGCATTTGGTGGGAACAATTCAAGCGTTTCCTGTGGGCGCAGCATTTGCCGATATTCTTCACCCGTAGTGGAGTAAGTCATAAACTTACCCCAGAAATAAGCAGGATCGCATGGTTCCCAATTAGGTGGAAAATCATTAAACCCACCGAATTTAGCTTTGTGTTCAGGGCTAGGATTATTTATCATTCTCCCCTCCTAGTGCAGTAGAAGGCACCTTTGCCATTACGATAGATAACTGTGTGATAGAAGCCCGTGCGTGTTTCACGACCAATATACTCAACCAATGTCCCAGCTTTAACCATGACTTTATACGGCTTCACAAATTCATGGGCTTCCTTGCCATCATTAGCTTCGTTGAGCATTTGAGTATCAGCTTTAAGGTGTATCTTACCGCGATACACTTTCTGGCCATACTCATTCTCTGTAAACTGCATTTCACACAGTTTGGTCACAAGTACCTCAACTCTTGTATTTACGTACAAGCATATTGTATAGTATTTTGCGCCGATTGCAAGCATCAAAATAAAAGGGACTGGGTTTCCCCAGTCCCTCTCCACCACTCCCACCTTATTCAGATGGAGTTGGTGTCTCCGCAGAAGGTGCTTCGGCTGGTGGGACTTCTGCAGAAGGAGCCTCAGCCGGTGGAGTCGCCTCAGCTGCTGGAGTTTCTGGTAGGTTTGTTTCTGTCTTTACCTCTGTTTCAACCTTTTCTTCCTCGCCTTCCATGATAATCTCCCTGTGTAGCTACACCATAATAATGCCATATCGTATAGCTTTTTGCAAGTTCGTGCTTGCAATCGCATACATGCGCGTGTATAGTATATTGTACGCAACCCAAACGAGTAGAAATGCAAGATGAAAAAATTACTTATGGCTATTACAGTCACATTGCTCGCAACTTCGGCGATTGCTGGTGTTGATGAAGAGCGTGAGGCAATTCGTAAACAAGGAGAGGTTTTCTGTAACAAATATCCTGGAGATATTGCCTGCCAGTCACATAACGAGACACTCCAGCAACCTCCACCACAGGCTCTACCTTCACAGCCTCCTGTGTATTATCCACTACCACCTCCACCACCTCCCCCTCCTACATGTGTAGTGACAGGACCATGGTGGGTCTGGCAAAATGTCAGGTTATCTCCGAATGGACCTATTATGTTTCCTTTGCCTCCAGGGACACCAGTTGTTCTACTAGGAACATGGCAGCGATGGGGACAGGTCCAAGCTCCACTAGGTTCTATTGGCTGGATGTTCTTACCATATATGAGGTGTGCATGACACGGGGACGGCAATGCATAGTCTGCGGTCATTACGAAACCTATGAGTATGGTCAAGTATATGACTTCAGGAAAAAGCTAGAGGAACTCAACCACAAGGGAGTGTGGGCACATCCAGCTTGTATGATCAAGCTGCAGAAATTCCGCAGAGCTGAGAAAAAACTGATAGACTATAAGGAAGCCTAAGTGACTTGCTTTCCACACTTTTTAGGTGTATAGTATTTTGTGTGCGCGTAAGGGAGGTTATATGCGTAGTCAAAGAGAAAAAGATAAATTTCGTATGACACTTACTGATGAAATAGAGCACGAGAGCCGTGATATGCATCATATTATAGTAGCTCTCATGGAACTGTGCAGGACAATTGATGAAAGCAGTAATCGGATAGCTAATTCCATAGAAACAGCAGCCGAACATAATAGACTAACAGGAACTGACAGTCTAGTTGCCGATAGACTAGAGGAAATCTCAAAGGCTATTCATCAACTCACAGCAGCAACGGAAGGACCATAAATGGAAAAGCAACTGATCAATAACCTGTTGGGGACTATCACAGATATTGTTTCTGCTGATGGTTCCTGGCAATCTAAGCGAAATGAAATTCTTGCAGAATGTGGTGATGATGATAGAACCATGTTTGAAGAATTTCTGGCTTGGTTTGAACCGGAGCAAGAATAGTGGCCTACACTGAAAGAAACTACCAAACCAAGAAGGAACTAAAGGAAGCTGTCGCCAAAAGCGACGTACCTGTGTTTCAACCTGGACCCTTTGGCCCCAATGTAAAAGATGGCAGGTGCGCCATTGAAGGCCCTCACTACCCACAACCTCATAAATGGTATGCGGCTGTGGAAGTTCTTAATGGGGTAATTCCAAAGGGGAGTAAAGTTAGATGATTATCTGTAAGGTTTGGTAGGTACCTTACAGTCGGACCACTCGGCGGTGTCCATAAATAACACCGAGAGCCCGTGGCCATGGGCACCTTCGTGGCGCGACGGGCACCTTTTTCAACCAGAGGAGCGACTATGAGCGATGAATTGCTGAATGCAATCGCTGCTGAAGCCACAGAAACAGTTGACTTGGTTGACCTTCGTAAAAAGGTTGTTGAGCTGCGTGATCAATACCAGCTTAAGGCTGAATTGGAAGAACGTCTTAAGAAAGTAAGTTCTCAGATTATAAGAACAGAACGTGATGAATTACCGGATATGTTCAGTAAGGCAAAGATTTCCAGCTTAACAGTTGAGGCAATAGGGAATAATCCTGCATTCATAGCTGAACGTAAGACTGTATACAGCGCCAAGATTCCAGACGAGAGACGTTTGGATGCATTTGAATGGCTGATAGAAAATGGTTATGGTGACCTAATTAAATCTAATATCAATATCGTATTTGGTATGGGGCAACATGAAAAGCGATTAGAAACCATGAAGCTATTGGATAGTCATGGAATTGATTACAACACATATGAATCAGTACACCATATGACGCTCAAAGCCCAAGTAAAGAAATGGCTCCAGGAAGGGGAGATTATTCCCATGGATCTGCTTGGTGCTTACATCTTTGACGAGATAAAAATTAAGTAGGTTTTCTAACTTGTGGGTCTTTGTTAAGGTATGCTACTTAAGCTTTAGCGGGCATACTTAAGCAATCCTTAAGTGTGGTGACCGCTAGAGAGAGGAGTAATATAGTGACACAAATAGAGTTGGAAGAACATCTCCAACGCTATACAGCGAAGGATTTGTTGAGTCTGACTCCAGGCAAGCGCATTATGATCTATGTTTCACAAGAAAACATAGACAATGCCATTGTTGGAGACAAACGAAACTGTGCTTTCGTACGTGCTATCCACTCTGCCATTGAATCAGCCTATAGGGCTGAAGTGGCAGGCAACCATGTCTATATCTGGATAGAACATGGTAACGAAAAATGGGAGCTTGAGTTCTACATGACGGAAGAAGTGTGGACCTTAGCATCTACGTTTGACGAAGACAGAACGTTGTTGCACCCTACGACCCTTCCCATTCATTTTCGTGCTGGGAAGCAGAAGAACCGCCAGCGTCAGACATCCAGGGCTGTGCATAAGTACAGGCCGGATCTTCCTGGTGTAACGCCAAGGGCAACTGTGGAAAGTCAAGTGCTCTCTAAATCAGAGGGCAAGGCACCAGAAACTAACCTTTCAGAAGCCAAGCCGGTTGTGAAACCTATTTCTGTTCCAGGAAGTAGGCCGAGAACTCCTAATGGCCCACCTAAGTCTCGATGGGCTAGGGAAGATTTCTACGTAAGAAACTAATTCTCTACATTGTAATCTAGGGCCGCACATGGTATACTACTATGTGTGGCCCATTTCATTGGAGAAAGGTGTCGTGTACAAGGAACGTTTGGACATAGCTTGGAAGAAAGTTACCATCGATTGGGTTGATGGAACTATGGATCTAGCGATAGCCCTTTGGGAGGCTCGTGAAGCCTATAAAGCTGATCAAGACTTTGGGAAGTGGTTGGAAGAACAAGGGTACGGAGAAAAAATCATAAGTCATCAAACTCGTAGTGCTCTAATTCAAATAGGGATACCAGCACATAGAGAAATAGCTAAAGAAATCTTAACTTATACTTCTCGTCAGTCTTGGGAAAATGTCTGGCGTTTTGAATTAAAGTTGGAACTTATTGATCGGGGATTACTTCCACGTCCCACCGGGTTACGTAATTTACGTAACCCGCCAAAGAACCAAATAGCAAAAATTGAACACAACCCTATAATAGCACAGCCCGCGCCGGAACGCAAGTCTCCTGTGCCTAGTGAAAAGGAGGGGTTAAAAAAACTGAATGAAAAGGAAGGTTACAAAGCTTGGTTTACTATCGAAGATGGTCCAGTTATTGGGCGTATGCCAGATGATACCAAAGATAAAATGTATGAACATATACGGGAAATAAATCAGCGCTGCCATGAATTATTTCAACTTTCCTTATATATAGATCAAATGAGTGACGTTGCAAAGCAGCGTCTAGCAAATGAATTCAAAGGAATTAAAATATGGGGTGAGGCGCTATTCGAAAGAATGATGGGCCATAAGAAGTTTAGTCGCCTCGACATCCCGCTGTGCCACATTGAGACACCATTCCGCAAAACAGAACAATAAGTCGGTTGCATTCTACCCTGTTTGCGTGTATAGTAATTTGTATGCATTCGTCGTCGATCGGGAGAGTAACATGTCAAACGAAGAGCATCCGTGGTATGCTGATCAAATTGAAAGTCTAGATA
>Ga0126381_100006764_pt1 | contig 12716 bp, 4 predicted proteins | sample PanSoiMetPlot_28_FD_96465 | JGI IMG/M metagenome (GOLD analysis project Ga0126381, IMG submission 96465) | Tropical forest soil microbial communities from Panama - MetaG Plot_28 | ecosystem: Environmental > Terrestrial > Soil > Tropical forest > Bulk soil | place: Panama | collected 2016-02-17
AGCCGCCAAGGGCTGGAACCTGCCGGTAGCGACGCTTCCGCGGGCGGCGAGGCGGAGACCGCGGGTGGCGGGGCGGCTTCCGCGGGCGGCGGGGCGGAGACCGCAGGTGGCGAGGCTTCCGCCGGTGGCAGGAGCTCTTCGGATGACGCGGGTCGGCAGCGGCCCATCACACGGCTGCCCGTCGATCGCGACGCTCCACCGTGGGCGGAGTTGCACTGCCACTCTTCATACAGCTTCCTGGACGGTGCTTCGAGCCCTGCGGAGCTTGTGCAGGAGGCAGCAGAGCGCGGCCTGTCAGCACTAGCTATTACTGATCACGACGGCATGTACGGGGTACCGCAGTTTGCCCAGGCTGCGGCGCGGTTGCGGGAGAGCGGCGCCAGCCTCGGCACTGTGTTCGGTGCGGAGCTGAGCCTCGACCTGGCCCGCAAGATAAAAGGTGCAGGCAGGATCCGGGAGATTCGGCGGGGGAGTGACAAGCGGGGCAGTGACCAGCGGGGCAGTGACCAGCGGGGCAGTGACCAGCCGGACGTGACATGGCCGACTGGGACGCCGCGGGCCGGTGTGCCGGATCCTGTCGGCCGGCACTTGCTCGTGCTCGCTCGCGACCCGGACGGATACCGGCGGCTTTGTCAGGTCATCAGCGCCGCGCAGCTGGCCGGCGGCGAAAAGGGGCTGCCTATCTACGACGAGTCAGCGCTAGCGGATGCCCACGACGGGCACTGGGTGATCCTCACCGGATGCCGCAAAGGTGCCGTGCCAGGGGCGCTCGCGACTGGCGGCCCAACGGCTGCCGCGCGCGAGCTCGGCAAGCTCGTTGCGACGTTCGGCGCGGAGAACGTGAAAGTCGAGCTGACCGTCGGCGACCTGCCGACCGATCACGAGCGCAATGACGCGCTCGCTGAGCTAGCCGAAGCTGTCGGCGTCGACACGATCGCCACCGGAAACGTGCACTACGCCGCCCCGCAAGACGCCAGGCTCGCGCAAGCTCTGGCAGCAATCAGGGCCAAGTTCAGCCTGGATGAGATGGATGGCTGGCTAGCTGCGTCCGGCAGCAATTACCTGCGCTCCGGCCAGGAGATGGCTGCCCGACTCGGCCGCTATCCCGGCGTGCGAGAGCGGACAGTCGAACTAGCCGCGCAGTGCTCGTTCGACTTCCACGTGATCGCGCCGCGGCTGCCAGACTTCCCCGTTCCGTCCGGCCATACAGAGAAAACCTGGCTGCGCGAACTAGTCGCGCGCAAGGCACCCGAGCGCTACGGCGATCGCGCCGCGGAGCGGATCGAGGGTGCATACGCGCAGATCGACCGCGAGCTAAGCGTGATCGAGCAGCTCAACTTCCCTGGCTACTTCCTGATCGTGCACGACATCGTGCGCTTCTGCGAGGAGGAGGGCATCCTGTGCCAGGGCAGAGGATCGGCGGCCAACTCCGCAGTGTGTTACGCGCTCGGGATCACCAGCGTGGATCCGGTCCGGCACGGTTTGCTGTTCGAGCGGTTCTTGTCAGCGGGCAGGGATGGCCCGCCCGATATCGACCTGGATATCGAGCATCAGCGTCGCGAAGAGGTCATCCAGCACGTCTACAACAAGTACGGCCGTAAGAACGCCGCGCAGGTAGCCAACGTGATCAGCTACCGGCCGCGAATGGCGATCCGCGATGCTGGCCGTGCCCTTGGCTACTCACCAGAACAGCAAAACGAGTGGTCCAAGCAGGTCGGCCCGCGCAGCTACGGGCCCGGCCAGCCGGTGCCGCCAGACGCCGGCGTTCCCGACGCAGTGGTCGAGATGGCCGAGCGGATGCAAAAGCTGCCGCGGCACCTGGGCATTCACTCCGGCGGGATGGTGATCTGCGACCGGCCTGTTGGCGAAGTCTGCCCGGTCGAATGGGCCCGAATGCCCAACCGCAGCGTGCTGCAGTGGGACAAGGACGACTGCGCCTACGCGGGCCTGGTTAAGTTCGACCTGCTGGGCCTCGGCATGCTGACCGCACTGCGCGACTGCTTCAATCTCGTCGAGGATGCACACGAGGTTCGCTGGGACCTGCACTCGATCCCGCAGGAAGACCCTGGTGTCTACACGATGCTGCAGGCTGCCGACACGGTCGGGGTGTTCCAGGTCGAGTCTCGCGCGCAGATGGCAACGCTGCCGCGGCTTCGCCCGGAGAAGTTCTACGACCTGGTCATAGAGGTCGCGCTGATCAGGCCCGGCCCGATCCAGGGTGGCTCGGTGCATCCCTACATGCGCCGTCGGCACGGCGACGAGCAGCCCGATCTGCCGCACGAGACGATGCGGCACGCGCTGGACAAGACGCTGGGTGTCCCGCTGTTCCAGGAGCAGATGATGCAGATCGCCATCGACTGCGCCGGGTTCAGCGCGACTGAGGCCGACCGCCTGCGGCAGGCGATGAGCTCTAAGCGCGCGCCGGAGCGGATCGAGGAACTCCGCGGCCGGCTTTTGACCGGGATGGCCGAGCGGGACATCCCACTGGAGGTTGCGGAGGACATCTACACCAAGATCCTGGCGTTCTCCAGCTACGGCTTTCCCGAGTCACACGCGATTAGCTTTGCCTACCTCGTTTACGCCAGCGCCTGGCTGAAGTGCTACTACCCGGCCGCATTTACCGCGGCATTGCTGCGCGCTCAGCCGATGGGCTTCTACGCACCTGCGAGCCTGATCAGCGACGTGCGAAGGCACGGCGTCAAGGTTCGCGGCGTGGACGTGAACTACAGCGGAGTGCTAGCGACGCTAGAAAAAGCAGAAGATGAGGGGAACGGGGCCGTCCTCCCTAGCCAGCCCACCGGCGGAACTCCGGTTTCGAGCCAGCCAGTAATCCGGCTTGGCCTCTCGGAGGTCCGCAACCTCGGGACCAGCGTGGCCGAGGCGATCGTGGCAGGCCAGCCTTATGCGAACCTGGAGGACTTCGCCCGCCGCACGACCGTCCCGGTCGCTGCGCTGGAGGCGCTGGCGATGAGCGGCGCATTCGGCTGTTTCGGTGTGAGCAGACGCGAAGCGTTGTGGGCCGCCGGAGCGGCGGCCACCATCAGGCCGGGGCAGCTGCCCGGAACAACGCTGGGCATGACCGCGCCGCCGCTGCCGAAGATGAGCGCCGCGGAGGAGACCTTCGCTGACTTGTGGGCAACGGGGACCTACGGCACTCACCCGATCGAGCACATCAGGGAGATGCTTGACGAGCGGGGCGTGCTTCCGGCAGCCAAGCTGACCACGGCGGTCAACGCTACGAACGTCATTGTTGGCGGCCTGGTCACGCACCGCCAGCAGCCGGGAACCGCCAGGGGAGTGGTGTTCCTCAGCCTCGAAGATGAAACCGGTATGGCCAACATCATCTGCCCGCCGAATGTGTGGCAGCGCTTCCGCAAGATCGGAGTCGATGCGAACGCGTTGCTGGTGCACGGCAGGGTGGAGCGACTCGATGGCGCGGTGAGCTTGCTAGCTACCCGGCTGGAACGACTACGAGTCGTCGCCGCCGCGCGCAGCAGAGACTTCCGCTAGTATCGCCGAGCCCGCCTTATCCGCCTTATCGGCACGCATCGGCATTATGCGGGCAGCTCCGGGCACAGCGAAAAAGGCAGGCTCCCATGTGACCGCCGCCGCCAGTATTCATGTAGCAATCTACGAAGAACACGGCGTGCAATTCCAGACCGATTATGGCCAGATAACCTAGACCAATTTTGGTTCCGGTCCCTCAGCCCCGCGCCGCCAGACAGGGTGGTCTAGCTCCCCGAGTACGGGAAGCTCCTCGCCCTCCAGGCCGGGAAGTGCGCGCATCGCGTACCCCGCCGCGGTCCCTGAACTGGGCCCGGATCGACTTAGCTACCACCGGCTCGCGACGCACCTCTCGCCGGTCGCAGGACCGTTGCGGAACTGCGCGTGCGGTTGGGGATGATTTCCCTCGCCGTGCCTGCCTCGGGGATGGAGTATCCCTATTCGCCCTGCTATTCGGCTGCGCAGTGTTGCTGATCGATGACTCTGAAAAGAGATACGCATTTCTACGTCCTTTTAGATTTCACAGCAGGTAATATCCCGGTGCACCATTAGCGCTAATGTGCAAGAAAGGATCCCAGCAAATGAGAGCGAAAAGGCTGATCTTAGGCGCGGCGACGGCGTTTGTTATGGCCGCCGGGGGGACCACCGCAGTTGCGGCCAGCCTCCCAGTCGCCTCTCACACCGGGCAGCTGTCAAGATCGGTCCTCGCTGGCCAGGCTACTGCGGCGAGGACGACGTCGCGGCTTGCGACCGGTTCTTCCGCCGACGACTGGCCTGAACTCCACCGTGACCAGATGCTGGGCGGGTATGCCGCAAACGGAACAGTTACGACGGCTAATGCTGGCAAGCTGGGCGTCCGCTGGGCAACTGACCTTTACGGCGCAGTTCTCGATTCCCCGGTGATCGCCTATGACTCGTCCCTCAACGAGACGCTCGGCTACGTCGGCACTGACCAGGGGAACTTCTACGCCGTCAACATGGCCACCGGTGCGATCGTCTGGGCAGCCAACGTCGGCGGCCCCGTCCGCAGCTCGCCGCTGGTCAGTGATGGCGCCGTCTGGCTAGGCACCACCCTCGGGACGATTTATAAACTGAACGCCTCGACTGGTGCAACCGAATGCACGCACGCAAACAGTGGTGGTTCGCTGGATTCTAGCCCGGTGGCGGCTACCCCGCCTGGCGGCACCGCGTCGGTCTATTTCGCTGCCCGTCATGTGTTCTCTGTATCTGCGGCTACCTGTGCTCTCAAGTGGACATTCTCTGGCGGTCACACCGGGACCTGGGATCCGCTGGCTTACACGGTCGACGCCGCTGGAAAGCCACTTGTGCTGTTCGGTTCTAACGATCCCTCCGACACCGCCTTCGCCGCTGATGCCGTCACCGGCAAAGAAGTCTGGCACTTCAAGACAGCCAACGCTCATGACTTCGATCTCGGCTCCGGTTTTACCATCTCGGCTCCGCACGTCAACGGCTTCGCTGATGGCGTCGCTTACGTGCCCGGGAAAGACGGCTTTGTGGATGCGCTAAACCTCGCGACGGGCAAGAGGCTGTGGAGGAAGAGCCTCGGGTTTTTCGAGGGCGTGCGGAACGAGACCCTGTCCACAGCGGCGCTTGATGGCATAAATCTGGTCGTTGGTGACGCCGTTGGGGTGGTGGACCTGAACGCAAAGACCGGCGAGGTGGTCTGGCGATATAACACTCCCACCACTTCCGCAGTCGTCCCGCGCGGCCCATCGGAGGTTATCGCCTCGCCGGCCATTTCAGGGCCCGCTGGACATGAGGTGGTGACGTTCGGTGACCTCGGCAACGCCTTCCGCGTGCTGTCGCTCGCTAGCGGTGCGCAGGTCTATGACTACCGGACGCGCAGCTGGGTCTCTGGCAGCCCGGCCGTGTCTGGAGGGGACATCCTGGTCGGCTCGTCCGATGGCTTTCTGTACGACTTCTCAGCAGGCTCGGGCAACAACAGGCCAGCCACAGCCATCAGCTCACCGACCTTCCGCTCATCGGTGGCGAATCCGGCGGGTGACCTCACCGTCGCCGGGTCGGCGTCCGATAGCTCCGGAGTGGCGGCGGTAGTGACCGCGGTTCGCCAGGGGGGCAGCGCCGGCACCTGGTGGGACGCCGCCACATCGAGCTGGTCGGCGACTCCTGTGACGGAACGCGCCAGTCTCACCGCGGCGGGGGCCACCTCGAGCGGGTGGAGCGTTTCCTTCCCGGTGCCCCCGTCGGGTAATGCCTATCGGGTCGACGCCTACACCGTGTCAACAGGCGGTCCGTCAGCGGTGCCAGCTGCGCAGGATGAGTTCTTCGTCGGACCAGAGTCGGGCGGCCCAAGTCTGAGCCTCTCGCGGGGCTTTGTCGGCCCACGCGGGTCGGTGTCGGTCAAGGGCGCCGGTTTCGGGCCGAGCGAGGAGATCAGCGTCAGCCTGGCCGGTACGGTGGTCGGCCACGCCACGTCCCAGGCCAACGGGTCCATCCGCGCCTTCAAAGTGAGGATTCCCGCCGTCGGATTTGGGCCGACGGCCCTGGTGGCTACCGGTACTACCAGCAAGAAAGCAGCAGCAGCGGCCATCTTTATCACCAACGCCTGGCCACAGCTTGGGGACGGGCCAAGCCGCGCCGGGTACGAGGCCGACGACCCGTTGCTCACGAATACGATCGACCCAGGCCAGGATATTCTTCTCTATCCGGGATGGCACTTCTCTGCCGGCGCCGCGCTGACCTCGCCGGCTGTCGCGGGCCAGGTGGTCTACGTAGGCGACCAGAGCGGGACCCTGCATGCGCTGCAGGCCTACAACGGGAGGCAGCTCTGGAGCTGGCATACACCGGACGGCAAGTCGATCACCGGCTCGCCGGCGGTCGACCCGGTGGCCCAACTGGTGTTCGTCGGTGCAGCCGACGGCAAGCTTTATGCCATCTCGAGGTCAGGCAAGCTGGCCTGGTCCGCCACCATTCGCAGCGGCAACGTGCAGTCGCCGCTGCTTGCTAGAGGCCTCGTGTACGCTGCCTCGACGGGAGGCCGGATGGCCGCCCTGTCCAAGGCCACCGGATCCAAGGTCTGGTCGACTAACGTCGGCGGCATTACGAATGCGCCGGCGTTCGGCTCGTCTCGGCGCGCCATCCTGATCCCGACCAAAGGTAGTGTGACCGAACTCAGCGCCTCCACTGGAGCCTTGCGCTGGCGCTTCCGGGTCACCAGGCCAACATCCCCACTCGTCGCTGGGGGCGACGTGTATGTCGGCTCCACTAACCACCACGTGTACGCGGTATCCGAGGCTACGGGAAGGCAGATCTGGACCTTTACCACAGGTGGCGTGGTCCGGTACTCCGGGGCGCTCGTCAGCTCTGTGCAAACCAATGGTGTAAGGAGGCTGTACATCGGCTCGTCCAATGGAAAGCTCTACTCCTTCGACGCCTCAACCGGAAAGATGCTTGCTGCCACTCCCTTCGGGGCAACCGTGACTGGGGTGGCCATCGCCGGCAACATAGTCCTCGTCACCACCTCGTCCGGTCTGGTGGAGGGAATGCGAATTCACGGGAGCTTCGTCTGGGACGATGCCACCGGCGGCGGGCTTCTGCGACCGCCGGCCCTCGTTGACGGTACCTTCTACGTGGCGGGCGCACGGAGATCCATGTGGGCGTTCACGCCGTACGCTGCCCCGCCGCAGTGATTAGCGTTGCGGGTCGTGGCCGCTGAACTCAAATGACTCGTCGGGGTGGCCGGGCTTGAACCGGCCACCCCGGCCGCCTGTGTCGAATCGAGCAAGTGTCGAATCCGACCACGGCTTTTCGTGGAGAAGGTGGCGGGTGGCCGCGGGGCCACGTCGCCAAAAGGAGGAGACAATGTCCGTGTACCTCATCGCCTTCAACAACGAATGGATACCGGACCTCACTGACGAGGATCTACACGAGGCGGCCAAGAGGGTCAACACGCTGCGGGCAGAGATGAGAGCCGCCGGGGTCCTCATCTTCTCGGGTGGCCTGGACGATGAAGCCCCGGTGTTTAGCGTCGATGCGTCGAGAGGCACGCCGCTGATCACAGACGGTCCGTTCACGGAGACCAAAGAGCACCTAGGCGGCTTTGCCGTCCTGGACGTCGCCGACGAGGAGGCTGCGCGATTGTGGGCCGGAAAGATCGCGGTGGCCTGTGGTTGGCCGCAGGAAGTGCGACGTTTCGGGGTCCCGAGGCAGCTTCCGGAGAATTCTTAACGGAGTTGGCGGCCTTGACGCCGCGAGCTCTCTGATGATTCGTCGGCCCTTACGAAAGGTAGCTCAGCAGAGGCCCGTGCAACTCCCGGTAATCAGCGAGCAGTTCCCTGGCCGCAGTGATGCCAGGCACCAACGGGTGCATGGCGAGCGCAACAGCTGCAAGCTGCGCATCCTGGCTGACCACCGCATCAACTGCGGCCCGCTCGTACTCCTTCACCTGGAGCACGAGGGCTTGCGCGGACCTGTGCAGCGCCGGTGACGGCAGCGGGACTATTCCCTCCGGACTGACGTGCGCGAAAGTCTCCACAACGTCGTCATCCGTCATGTTCCGTGCCGTGCCCTCGCAGCGCACGTTCACGATGCAGTCACTGGGCGCGACGCCGGTCAGCCCGTCGATGACTTGCATTGCCAGGCCCTCGTATCCGCCAAGACCGGCTGCGGCGATGTCGGCTTCCGGCTCTGCGAAGCGCCGGGCTCGTGCCTCGTCCTGGCCGCTTGCACCGTGCATGTCGGTCCGCATATACGTGTCGCGGCGGACACCGAGCAGTCGCGAATACTCCGCCCACGCTTCCCGGACACCGCCATCAGCGAAGGCTTTCGCGACGCCCTCCAGCAGTTCGGTGTTGAGCCGCTGCACGTCAGCACCGCGGCTCGAGCCGGCCTTGGAGACCGACTGTACATATCGCGACGGGTCATAGAAGTAGTAGACGTACTCGGTCGGCAGGGCACCTACCCGCTGGATCATCGCGGGGTCGAAGGCTGCGAACTGCCCGTCGGCATTCTGCAACTCGGCGAACCTTGTCACCAGATCGCCGATCCGCTCGCGCCCGTCCACCTGAACCGAAGTGACCCAGCCGAGGTGATTGAGCCCGGCGTAACCTGCCTGCACCTGGTCACGGGTGACGCCCAGGAAGCGGGCGAGGTGACTGATCGTGCCGCCCGGTGTGTCACACACGCCAACGGCCCTGACGCCGCCGTGGCTGGCGATCGCCTGCGTGATGAGTCCAGCCGGGTTGGTGAAGTTGATCAAGGTGGCGCTCGGCGCGAGCTGGCGAAGCATTTCGCAGTACGACAGCACGACCGGGATTGTCCGCAGCGCCATGGCGAAGCCGCCGGGCCCGGTTGTCTCCTGGCCGACGAGGCCGCGGCTTAGCGCGACTTGCTCGTCAATGACTCTGCCCTGGTCGCCGCCGACCCGGATCGCCGAGAACACAAAGTCGGCTGCGGTCAGCGCCTCGGCTGGGTCAGCTGTCACGTTGACGACGCCTGGGTGGCTGAGTGCGCCAGCGAGTTCCACGGCGAGGCGACCGATGGTGTCCCGGCGGACTTGGTCGGGTTCCAGCAAGCAGATCTGGGTGAACATGCCAGGACGAGTGCTGAGCACCGCGCGCACGAATGCTGGCATGCGCGCTCCGCCGCCGCCGAGGACTGCAAGCTTCACCTGTTAGCCGTCCTTTCACGAAGCGAGTGATCGCGCGCCATCACAGTGCTGAGGCCCTGGACGCGCACTGGGCCGACCGCGCCGAGGCGGCCCACGGCTTCGGAGCCAGCCCCGTTCCCTGCGACGACGGCGTGCTGCAACGGAAGGCCACGCGCCAAGGCTGCAATCATCCCGCCCGCAAAAGCGTCGCCTGCGCCGGTGCGGTCAGCGACCTCCACGGGCGCGACGCCTTCGGCGACCGGCAGCATCCCGTCGGGTCCGACAATCAGAGCGCCACCTTCGCCGCGCTTAACTACCACAGGGGTACCCCACGGCAGTGCAGCCTCTAGGGCCGACTCCAAGCCGTCGGTCCTGGTCAGCAACACCAGCTCTGCCTCGTTAGGCACGAACACGTCGGCTAGCTGCACACATTCGATCACGTCAGCTGGCGATCGCTCCGAGGTCTCCAAGTTGACGTCGACCAAAGTCTTAGCGCCGAGTTCTCTGGCCTCGCGCAGGAAATCCTGCTTGCCAGGACCTGCATGCAGGTAGCACCACGCCGGGCGATGAGAGCGCACCATGCCCGCCCATCGCTGCGTCGGCCGCGGCTCGTCGGCAGGACGTGGCGGGACGTGGGTTACGAAAGACCGGTCGCCGTCGAAGTTGAACACGGTGGTGATGCCGGTGACGCGCCGTCGCACCCACGCCGACGAGGACAGGTCGATGCCCTCACGCTCGCAGTGCTCGACGACGACTTGAGAACCCAGGTCATCTCCGAGCAGCGTGCACAGCCCGGCGCTCGCACCGGCCCTGGCCGCTGCCGTTGCGCAGCTAACCGCACCACCACACGAGATCGCGAAGTCGTCGGTAAAGACTTCCTGTCCTGGTGCAGGCAGCCCGTGGATGTGGCCGAACACCAACTCGAGGAAGACCTGCCCAAACGAGATCACGTCCATCTGGCCGATCATCGCAACCAAGCTGTGCGCCGGGCAAGCCGGTGCCCGAGCTGAACAGCCGGGATCACCCGTCCACAAGTTTTCGTGTTCTTTAGCGCAGAAACAACAATCTGGAAGTATTCAGGGCAAGGACGGCGCTGTCCTTCCAGGCGACGAGCCGAGCCGCATCCGTGTGGTAGAGCGCAAGCTGATCGCTGTGGGGTGGGGCCGGTACAGAGGGTAACGAATGGAGGCGGTAATGCAGCATCCGATCCGCCTGTGGCGGCCAGCTTTAATCGGCTCGGTCGCGACAGTCACGGTGCTTTCCCTCACAGGAGTGGGCTTAGCTGGAGCGAGCGGCGGGCACGGCCCGGCCGGCGTGCACGGCGCAGCCGCACGTGAACAGGCCTGGAAGAACTTCGCCAAGAGCCATAGCGGCCAACCGACGGCCGATCATTCCGGCGACAATGACGCGGACCTCGAAGATCAGCAAGCTCAGTACGACTTCGAGCGCACAGCTCCGGCCGGCTTCGTGTCAGGCCAGGCGCTGGTAGCAGCTGCACAGCAGGCGGCTTCGTTGCCGCAAACCGGCGGCAGCTGGCAGGAGTTCACCAACGCGCCCTATAACGCCCAGCCAAGCAACTACACGGACCCGTTCTGGGGCAACGAAGGCGCGGGCTTCTCGATCGTCGGCGGCCGGGTCACGGCGCTGACAACTACACCCGACGGCACCTGGTTCGCAGGCACAGCCGCCGGCGGTGTGTGGCGGTCGAGCGATCAGGGGCAGAACTGGACCCCAGTGTTCGACTCGGAACCAACGCTGTCCATTGGCGCACTTGCCGTAGACCCTGTCGATGGATCGCTGTGGGTGGGTACTGGTGAGGCCAACACCTCACAGGACTCCTACGCCGGCACCGGCGTTTATCGGTCTACCAACGACGGCAGCAGCTGGCAGCGAGTTGGCGATGACAGTTCTGGCGACAACCCGCTGGCGTCGCACACGGTCTTCCGGGTCGCGTTCGACAGTGCGGGCGACGCGTACGCAGCGACCAACAACGGCCTGTTCCGGCTCGCCGCTGGCGCTAGAGGCTGGACCGAGGTGCTCGATCCGGCTGGGCCGACGGACAATCCGCCGTACGACCAGCAAGTCACGGACGTGGCGATTCAGCCTGGGTCCGGCGGCAGCACCGTCATCGCGGCGATTGGCTGGCACGGCCCTGGCAACACCCAGTTCAACGGCTTCTACCAGTCGACTGACAGTGGCCATACTTTCAGCCAGGTCACGCCAACCGGCCAAATCAACGCAAGCGACATCGGCCGTACGACTTTCGCTTATTCAAAAGATGGCAGCAAGCTCTACGCGATCGTGCAGTCGCCTGCTGCGCAGGGCGCAGGCGCGTCGTCGGTATTGCAGGGCATTTTCTCGGCCAGCGGTAGTCCGGCGAGCTTGACCGGGCCCTGGACCAAGATCGCGACCGCGACGATTCTGCGTCACTCTGGGTCAGCGTCGCCGACGTTCGGCAACCCGGGCGTCCAGACTTGGTACAACCAGGACCTGGCGGTGGATCCAGACAATCCCAACCACATTTACGCAGGTCTCGAGGAGGTCTACGAGTCAAACGACGGCGGCAACACCTGGATTACGGCTAGCCCGTACTGGAACTACAACTTCGCGTGTGATGCTACGAACCCGCCAACGTGCCCCAACACCACGCACCCCGACCAGCACGCGATGATGATCACCGATAACAAGATCGTCATCGGCAATGACGGAGGCGTGTACAGCAGGCCGTTGTCAGACCTTCAGCCAGATGGCAACTGGACCGACCTCAACGCGACGCTGCACGACCTGCAGTACTACGACGCGAGGGCGGGCAAGAACGGCAACTCAACCTCGGTCTGGGGCGGCCTGCAGGACAACGGCTCGTCCTTCCTCACTGCCGGAAACAGCCAGATGGTCGAGCCTGCTGGAGGTGATGGCTTCGACGTCATCATCAACCCGCAGAACGCTAACGACGTGGCCGGTGAATACGTCGACGGTGCGATGTACACCTCGACAGACGGCGGGCATTCGTTCGCCAACTTCATAAGTCCCACCTGCGAGTCCCAGGCGATAGGCGGGATTAACCTGCGGCCGGGCTGTGACGCGAACGCCCGGTTCGTCACGCCGATCGTGCCAGACCAGCAGAACAAGAACGTCTGGCTGCTCGGCGGGCGGTACGTGTGGGTTAGTTCGGCTGGCTGGAATACAACCTGTACTGACACCACGTGCTCGTGGACTCCAGTCTTCGACACAGGTGCTGCGAATGCGGTTACGGCAATGTCGTCAACCGGCGGTGGCAGCACGATTTACGCCGCATGGGTAGGCGGTGGCGGTAACCCGGGTCCGGCGTTTGCCACCGGCATCGCGACCAACTACGGCGGGACGTGGCACCAGGTCAACATGACCGGGCTGCCGAACCGCTATGTCTCCGGTGTCACAGTTGACCCGACCAACCCGGCACACGCATACGCCGTGTTTGGCGGGTTCTCCCGGCGGTGGGTTCCCGGCGGCGGCGTTGGCCACGTGTTCGAGACCACCGACGGCGGCCAGTCCTGGACAGACATCTCCGGGAACCTGCCGGACATCCCGGGCGACGCACTGGTGA
>Ga0126381_100006765_pt1 | contig 12715 bp, 10 predicted proteins | sample PanSoiMetPlot_28_FD_96465 | JGI IMG/M metagenome (GOLD analysis project Ga0126381, IMG submission 96465) | Tropical forest soil microbial communities from Panama - MetaG Plot_28 | ecosystem: Environmental > Terrestrial > Soil > Tropical forest > Bulk soil | place: Panama | collected 2016-02-17
CCCGCCGCCACGACCTCCGCCGCCTTGCGGATTATCGGTGGCGTTATAGCTGTCAATCCAGCTGACACCATAACGAGGTTCACCAACTAGGAGTTGAAGCTGCCGGTAAGAAATCTCGGCAGCCGTGCGAAATTGGGCGTCCCAGGCCGGCGTGCGTTTATCAGGAGAGACAAGACCTGACGTAGGCGTGAAGCCCGCCAACGACATGTTTGAAGTTGTATCGGCCGGGACGCTGAGAGTGTAGATCGTGACTTCGAAACCTCTCCGTTGCAACTGTCGTGCCGCGGTTAGCCCCGGCGATCCGCAACCCAAAACTGCGGCGCGCCGCTCGCTGTGCGCGAGTGCGATGTCTGCAACCATAGCGCCCGCGCCCATGCGAGCGACATGCCAGTCCCACCGAAACCGTAACCGTGTATCACCGTTTTCTCGTCGAATTTATCGGCTCTCAGAACGAAACCGGAGTCTCTATGTGGGCGAAGACCAACAGTGGTTCGAATAACGCGGTCGAAGGATAGTCGGGGTACCGCCAGGTTTAGCACGCCATGTTCTACTTGGGGAGGCGGCGTCACTGCCGAGCTTGGATTCCACCCGGATACTACATCGAATACGGCGGCCAGTTCGAAAACCAGCAGCGTGCGACCCGGCGTCTTTTGCTCATCGTGCCTCTCGCGGTGGGCCTAATATTCGTGCTGCTCTATTTGACGTTTTCTTCAGTCAAACAAGCTCTACTCGTCGTGGGCAACATACCTTTCGCGTTGGTCGGCGGGATTGCCGCTCTCTGGGCTCGCGGGATGAATTTAAACCTGTCGGCTTTATCGCTCTGTTCGGCGTGGCCATGTTGAACGGGGTTGTGCTGATCAGCTCCATCAATCAAATGCGCGACGCCGGACATCCAATACGCAAAGCGGTGATGACCGGCGCGCGGAGGAGGTTGCGGCCCGTGCTCATGACGGCCTTCGTTGCGAGCTTCGGCTTTGTTCCGATGGCGATCGCAACATCGACCGGGGCAGAAATTCAGCGCCCGCTCGCGGCGTGGTCATTGGCGGCCTTCTGACTTCGACGATGCTTACGCTGTTCCTGCTGCCTATCCTTTACGAATGGACGCAGAGCAAGAATGTCGCCCGCTCCTTACCTACAGAAGAAAGTGCTCTTCGGCCCACGCAAAGAGCGACCGATGTTTAGCCACGGCTTCGTTCTTAGCGCGCTGCGGGGGAGGTCGGTTCGTAAACAACCATTCTCGCCACTGGCTTGCCATCCTCCTCTTCTTCGGGTGCGTAGACGCGATGCGTTTCGGTATCGACAGCCAGACTGTGTACCTTGGGCTGGACCGGAAAGTCCTCCAGCTTTCGAAAGTGGTTGGGATCGTCCTCCTGGACGACCATAATCGCGCCGCTAGAACACGCAGCGTAAATGCGTTTTAAGCCTGGATCGAATTTCACGACGTCTGCGCCCGCCGGCAGCGGAAGATGAGCCACGGATTTGTGCCCGTCTAGATCGAAGACAGTGAAGGTGCGATTGCCGCCGCAGAGCAGAAAGGCCCGGCGGCCATCGGGATCGAGCGCCATCCCATGGTTGTGTTCGCACCCAGCGACTGGATACCGGCCAATTACGCTATCATTTGCCGGATCGACCACCGCAACCTGATTCACGCTGCGGAGATTGATGTATACCTTCCGACGTACGGGATCGTATTGCGGTGTTCCGGTTTCGCTGTCAAATGTTAAAGTCTTGGCGATCGTGTCATTGCGCACGTCGACGACGGCTTCCTGTTTGCCGTTGGTGTCGGAAACGTAAACCTTCGCGAATGGCTCGGCGTACGTACTGCCGTTTGGTTTCTCGCCGGTGGGCAGCCGTTTAATGAGCTGCATCTGTTTCAGGTCGACAACGCCAATCTTGTTCTCGCCCCAATTCGACGTGTATACCTTTTTCAAGCCTGGGACATATTCGAGCCCAGTGATTCCTGGGACACCAGGAATTGCTTTGACGAGCTTGTTTGTGCGGACATCGATGACGTAGAGAATCCCTGGGCCGAGGTGGCCGGAAAGCAAATAGTGGTCTTCTTGGTCCATCGTCAGGTAGTCAAATCGTTGGCCTTTAGGGCCTGGCAGGTCGATGGTCGCCACCTTCTTCAGAGTCTGGGACATCAACGTCTGGCCAAGAACCAACGTTGCTATGCCAAGTGAAATGCTGCGCGTGAGCATCGATACCTCCTCAGAACGTGAAGCGCGTCTGTAGCTCCAATCGGCGATTGTTGGCGCTCTCTGAAAAAACACTGTTTCCCCCGGCCGGCTGGTTCGCTTGGCCAAACAAGGGCGACGTGATGTTCCCGATGATAGCCCCTGGATTGTTGTGGTTTGTGATATTGCGAATCTGCATCGAGATCGTGAGATTGTAACGGCCTGAGGAAGGAGCTGCGCTTTGACCGCCTCCACCGCCGCTTCCGAATGGGCTCGTCGGATCTCGGTTGGGGCCACCGCCGCCAGGGCCGCCGACGTCGCCGGATGGGGCAGTACCGCGTTCCCGGGCTCCCCCGAACGCGAACGTCCTGCCGATCCGCATATTCAGCATGACCTGACCTGGGCCACGTCCATAGTTACGAGGCACGAGTCTCTCACCGAGTGTTGGATTGGGGTCAAGGAGGCCGTACGGTGTCGATATCACGCCTGGTTTCTTCGAGTCCGTCGCAAATCCCGGTCTCCCGTTGAAAAGCGTATCGCCGTAGAGATCCCGCCCGGCCGTAATATCAAACGGCGGTCCTGTATTAGCGGTCAGTAAAGGATTGAAACGGATACCCCACTTAGTCGTGATCGTTCCCGCCAAGCTGAAACGATGGTGGATGTCTGTAGCGGCCGGGCCATACTCGCCTTGCATACTGTAAGGATTCGCAGGAAAGGTAGTAAGGCCGTCGGTGTTACTCATAGCGCGGTTATACGCGTACGACCCGTTCAGCGAGATGTCGCGGGTCATCCTTGTATTCACGTTCACGGTCAGCTGGTTCTGGTTGTAGAGGCCGGCCGATTCCATGAGCAGAACTGGCCCCGGCCTTCCCAACGGAAAAATTTCGCTGCCTGGCACAGATGGGTCGTAGGTTCCGGGCAGCGGAGCGTTGATGTCCTGGGAACGCACCTGGTGCAGGCCGTGGGAGTTCGCATAGGTAATCGCGAGAGTCGTGTTGGCAGGCAATTCGCGTTCGAACGCCAACGCCGACTGCATAAGATACGGAGCGCGCAAAGTGGAGCTGACTTCCTGAATCGTGCTGGCGGGAATCGGTCCGGGCAAGGATGAGGCTGGAGGCACTAACGGAAAGAAGTCCGGATTCGCGATCACATATTGCTGCTCAGTCACGCCGTTGTAGCGTTCAGCTAAGAGAGAGTTCGCGAGACTGAAGCGGTCGTAGAAATTGCCAAATCCCGCACGAATCACGTTCTTCGGGCGCTCCCGGCCCGCCGAGCCCGGGGCCCACGCTAAACCAATGCGTGGTGCAAAGTCTCGCCAATCGTGAATATTGGTTTGTGTTTCCCAACGCAGCCCGAGATTCACCGTCAGATTGGGGCGAACCCTCCAATCATCACCGACGAAGGCTCCCAGATCGAACTGACTGCCCGAGACTAAGGGATTGCCGGCGTTGATGATGAATTGCGAAGCCTCACCGCCGAGTGCCCGGATCGGCATCGCTCGCAAGTCCAATTGTTGAAAGAGTAGCGTTCGCCGGTAACTTTCGATCGACGTTATATCAACCAGGACAGGCTGCCCGGTCGGATCGAGAATCGGCTGGTTGGCCGCATCGAGCTCCGGTGCCACGCCCCCGCTAAACGTGAACACGCCGTTATAATTTTGCGGCGATATGTTGACCTCGGTTGCCCCGCGCAGGCGGATGCCGAACTTCCATGTGTGCGAACGGCGGGTAAGCGTAGTGTAGTTTTGGAGTTCGTAGCTGTTTTGCCTATCGATGAAGTGGTCAATCGGGTTGCCGCCCCCATTGAAAGCACCCAGAACCTGGACCGCTGCGCCAGGTGTATTCGCAATAGAGATCGTCTCGGGACGATAGTACTGGAAGCGGGTCTCATTGACTACGCTCGTTCCCAGTACCGCCGTTTCGACGATCTGGACCGTCTGGCTGCGGACATCGTTGCGATACGCCTCAGAGGCGAGGTTGAAGCTGCCAACGCCGGCGTTGTGAACGTCGTCTCGGCTGTAGGCATATCGAACGGTCAGTGTATTGTTCGGGCTGAGCTGGTAATCGATGCGCGGTGTGGCACGAGTACGGCGCAATGTCGACAAGACGCTCCCTGTGAAAGGTTCCGGCAGGAGAGTTTCTGCGTCGAGAATCACGCCATTAATGATGTTGCCGTTGTCATTCATCTCCCGGATGAAGCTCAGATTGAACGAGGCACGCTTATTGATGGGGCCAGTCAGCGTTCCGCTGAACTCATCCAAATGAAACGGCGCCTTTTCGGTGGCGTAGGCGTTTCTTGAGTTCCAGAAGTCGTTCGCGAAATTCCAACCGATCGAACCGTGATACTTGTCGGTGCCCGGCTTGGTGAAGATCTCGATTCGTCCGTAGCCGAGCTTGTCGTACTCCGGGGAAAACGGATTTGAGTTGATCCTGATTTCGCGGATAGCGTCTTTCGGCGGCAGATCCCCGCCGCTAAAGCCGTCAATAAAGATCGCACCGCCATTTGGTCCGGCAGCCGGCCCCGCCAATGCTTGGAGATCCGCAGAGAGATCGTCAGGATTATCGGACAGTGAATCCAGGTCCGTGCCGCGCAGCACGAGTGCGCTGGCATTATTGGCGGCATCGGTGCTGACGGTGGGGCCCGAAGTTTCCTGAACCGTTACATGTTCCTGGGTTACCGCCACGCGAAGCTGGAGATTGAGCGTCTGAACGCCCGACCTAAGCGTAATTCTCTGTGGCTGAGGGAGTGTCAATGGTGGCGCCGTCGCCTGTACGGAGTAGTTGCCGAGGGGTAGATTGCTGAAGATGTATGAGCCGTCGTCTTCCGCACTGGCGCTTTGTGTCAAGCCAGCGGGTCCATTGAGGGTCACCGTTGCTTTTGGAATCACTGCGGCACTCGGGTCGGTGACGACGCCTCGAAGTGTTGCAGTTTGGGCCCAGAGCGAACTTGCCATTAGGGCGGGCACGAGGAACCGACCGGATCTTTGAATCACTATCATCGTCTTCACGCTCGTCGATATTGTAAAGGCTCAAACTGAGGATTCCATGAGGCCCAAAATGCTATTCGGCCGCCATCGAAAACCTGGAGTGCTGGGCGGCCCTCCGCTTCACTTGGCTTCATAGACGAGGATTTCGCAACCATGCGCACCCCGATGCGGCACGGCCGCAAAGAGTCTTCCCCATTCGGGCACGAAGAGTCCAGTTCGGGTTCCGGGCGGCGTCGTATATCGCGCGATCCGGTCATAGTGATCCGCTTCCTTCTGTTGCAAAACATCGATAAATCCTTGGCCACCGATTACGTAAATGCGCCTACTCGCTGCATTGTAGAAAAGGTCGTCCGTGTCGCCCGCGATTTCAGGAGAAGCCACCGTTTGGCCAGTTGATGTATTAAACACCAGCAGACGGGCTGGCGAGCGGCATCCGGTAAACAGTCGCTGATGCCCTTCGTCGAGTGCCATAGGAAAGCAGGTGTGAGCCGCAGTCGTCGGCCAGCGGGTTAGCGCTGTTTTCTTCGCAGCGTCGCCGACTTGGATCTCGGCCTTTTCGGGCACGTTCACGAAAACACGCGTGCCATTCTTTTCAAACTGGAACGACTCGGGGTGCGCGTCCACGACGAGCTCCCCGCTTTGCTTCCCATTGGCGTCGAGAAATGCCAACGCACCGCCTCCTTGAAACCGTAGCCTAAGCCCCTTTTCGCCACCGTAACCGACTACGGCGTTGTGGCTGCGCGCGTCATAGCGGATGTTGTCGGCGTCATCACTGAACTTGACCGTGGCCACAAGTCGGAAATCGGTTCCGTCGTAGATTCTGGCGTTGCCATCGCCAGTGGCGACGAATAGTCGATTGGTTGCCGGATCAAAGTATAGTCCCTGGGGCTCGTCCAAATCGGGCAGCGTCCGTAGCCGTTTTCCACCCTCCACGTCGAGCACTTCGACGGTGTGGTTGCCGAGCGCCGACACGAATAGGCGCTGACCTTTCACGTCGACGCCAAAATGGTCCAGGCGTCCATTGACGTTGGGCAACGCAATTCGCCCCTTGAGAGATAATGCGGTCTGTTCCTGGCCCTCGGCTAGGTTCGAAAAAAGCAGCAGACTTGCGATCCAACATTTCATACTTGGCTACCTCGCGTGTTTGAACTCCAAACCGGGTTGGCTACCGAACGCTTGTTCGGCCATTGGAACGCGTATGGAGAAAGTGGAGCCCTTCCCGGGCTCGCTCTCCACGATGATCGACCCGCGGTGCATCTCGACAATCCATTTCGCAATGGACAAACCCAACCCAGCTCCACCCTGCTCGCGCGACCGCGCTTTATCCGCCCGCCAAAAACGATCAAAGATATGAGCGACGTCCTCCTTGGCGATCCCGATGCCGGTATCGGATACCGACGCAACCGCGAGGCCATCGCGAGTCTCAAAACCGACAGTTACCGAGCCTCCAGGCGGAGTGTATTTGGCCGCATTGTCGATGAGAATGAGAAGCGCTCTACGGAGCGCATCTGCGTCCGCTTGAATCCAGATCGGCCCTTCGGGCACACTCGCTGCAAACTGGAGTCCGCGATTATAGACCAGCTTCTCCCCCTGGTCGGCGGCTCCGCGGGCTATCGCGCACATATCCGCAGTGCTGAAGTTGACTGCCTCTTTTCCTGAATCCGCTCTTGCCAACAACATGAGGCTATCGACAACCTGGGAGGTTCGCTCGGATTCTTCTGATATTTCGTCAAGAGCCTGCAAATATTCCGCGGCCGGCCGATCGCGTTTCTGGACCGCCACCTCCGCGGTCGTCCTGATGAGCGACACGGGCGCCCGCAATTCATGGGAGGCATCCGCAGTAAATTGCTTCATTTGGCGAACAGACTTAGCCAGGCGGGCGAGCATAGCATTGAGCGTTTCGGACAGCCTCTGTAGCTGATCACCGGTTTGGGGCACGCTCAGCCGCTCATCGAGGTTCTCGATGCTGATTCTCTGGGCCGCTCTGGAAATCCCGTCAACTGGCAAAAGGGCGCGCGCGCTTAGCCAATAGCCGCCGGCGCTGGCGAGGATCAATAGCAGTGGTGTCGTGAGCAGGAGGATCAGCCGAAAGCGCTCAAGCGCCTCATAGGCTTCGTTCATTAGTGAGGCAACTTGAACCGTGTACATCCTCCCATTGACGACGATTCGTTGCGAATAGAAGCGAAGCCTATGTTGTTCCACGCGCATGTTCTGGAACCGGGGGTTGGGGAGTGACGCTGGCAGCGTGATTCCGACATCGGCGTTCTCTAGTGGAACTGATCGGTAGAGCCATTGCCCCTGTTCATCGCAAACCTGAAAAAGATCGCCGCCCGGGCCGAGCACAGAGTGCTCGCGAAACTCGTCTCGAATTTCGAGGATGGAGAGTGATGAGATCTGGCTCTCCATGAATCGCGTCACGCCTCGAACTCTATCCCGCAGTTCGTCGTCAATTGCATGGAACACGCTCGCACGCATTGCGAACCAGGCCGCAACACTGAAACCCGCAAGACCCAGCGCAAACACGGCGCAATACCATGCCGCAAGGCGAAATCCAATAGAGGGTGCTTTCACGAAATCTCCTCTTCGCGCATAGCGTACCCAACTCCCCGAATCGTCTGGATCAGCTTTCGACTACCTGGCGGCTCGATCTTGGAACGCAACTGGCGGACGTATACATCGAGAGTGTTGCTTTCCACTTCGCGCTCCTCTCCCCACACAGCTGCGATCAGGCGGTCGCGCGTAACGACGCGCACAGAGTTGCGCATTAGCATCTCCAGAAGAGCGAATTCTGTCCTGGTCAAAGGAATTATAGAATTGGCGCGCTTGACAACGTGCTCAGCGGGATCAAGAACTAGGTCGGCTATTCTGAGCTGCGTTCGGGGCTCGACCTCTTTGCGCCTCGCGAGCGCTCGGAGCCTGGCGAGCAGCACCTTTAAGGCAAAAGGCTTCGTGAGATAGTCATCGGCTCCGACATCTAGTCCCGTGACGATGTCGTCTGTAGAATCTCTTGCCGTGAGAAGCAGAATTGGACTCCTGCTCCCTGCACTTCGAAGACGCCTCACGACTTGGAATCCGTCGAGCCGTGGAAGCATCACGTCCAGGACGACGACATCGAACCGGCCTTGACGCGCAGCCTCAAGCCCAGCCAGGCCATCGAAGGCCAGGGTCACGGTGTTCCCATGCTCGTCTAAACCTTTCTTCAATTGGCGCGCGAGCCTTTGATCGTCTTCAACAATGAGAATCTGCATCACCTGTCCAAACTAGTATTAAATGGAATTCTGAGGATTTTCTGAGCCGCGTCCTCACCCAATCATCAGATTGGCGGTGCATTATAGGAGCTTGCCATGAATGATAGGCGGTTGGCATGAATGGGTTGCTCCGTCCGCTGTTAGCGTTTCTGGTGTGTTCAACCACTTCAGCAGAAACTATTCGGTTTGACCGTGGCACACTCGGAACTTTGCCACCCGGATGGACTGCCGCGATGACGCACGCCGGTGGCGAGCCGCTATGGCAGATCACTCGGGACCCAACCGCGCCCGATCCCCCCTTTGTTCTAGCCCAGACATCGCACGATCAGACCGCAGGCCGTTTTCCATTGGCTATTTGGGGCGGAGCGTCGATTCGAGACGGCGAAGTGAGCGTTGCGTTCAAAACGGTTTCGGGAACCGTTGACCAGGCCGCGGGAATCGTCTGGCGGTATCTGGATCCAAATAACTATTATATTGTCCGTGCGAACGCTTTGGAGAACAACATCGTTCTGTACAAAGTTGAGAACGGCGTGCGTCTCTCGATCGCTCCCAAGGGGATGCCATCGCGCTCGTACGGAGTGAAACACGATATTCCGAAGGCTCAGTGGAATACGCTGCGAATCGTTTTCAAAGAAACGCAATTCAGGGTCTCCTTCAACGGGGTACAGGTCTTCGAAACCGAGGATCACACGTTTATGAATGCAGGAAAAACCGGCCTATGGACGAAGGCTGACAGCGTCACATACTTCGATAACTTTTCCGTAACTGGAAAATGACATGAAAGGTGGGAACACACGCGTGTTTCAAAACTTGAGAGTGTTCGGGCTGGTGATTCTAGTGGATGTTCCGATCCGGCTGCTTGGGCAGGGAGCATCAATTCAGACACCGGCAGCTGCTTACGCCGGCTCCGCAGCATGCAAAGCTTGCCACGCAGAGGTTTACGAACGTTGGAGCAAGACCAGGATGGCGAACGTTCTCGCCGACCCCAAATTGCATCCAGAGGTGATCTTGCCTGATCTGACAAAGGCAGACCCGCTACTCACGTTCAAAAAGGAGGATATCGCATTCGTCTACGGCACCAAGTGGAAGCAGCGGTATTTCCAGAGAGTCGGCGATGAATATTACCCATTGAACGCGCAGTGGGATGTCACGCATCAGATGTGGCGGCCATATAATGCCGCAGCGGGTACTGACTGGTGGACCAAGTTCTATCCCCAGGCTAATTCTGGCCGTCCAACGGGCCCTCTTTGCGACGGCTGCCATTCCGTCAACTACAACATTGAAACGAAGGCCGTCACGGAATGGAATGTGGGATGCGAAAAATGCCATGGTCCCGGAAGCGAGCATGTCAACAAGCCAACGCGAACAAACATCGTGAATCCGGCACGGCTGAACTATGTTCAAGCAAACAATGTCTGCATCCAGTGTCACTCCCAGGGGCAGCCTCTGGAAAATCCCATCCAGGGAAAGTATTATGACTGGCCGGTCGGGTTTCACGTGGGTCTTGATCTGAAAACGTTCTGGAAGCTAGAAGAACACAAGCTCGGCGAGACGACGTTCACGCATTTTGCAGATGGCACAGCGCATAAAAATAGGATGCAAGGAAACGATTTTGTGACGAGCGTGATGTACACGCACAGAGTCACTTGCTTTAGCTGCCACGATGTACATGGCACTGCGAACAATGCGGACTTGTCCAAACCGGCAAATGTCATTTGCTTGGGATGCCATAGCCCGAACTCACCGAATGGGCCACGGGCCGCAACAATCGAGCAGCATACCCATCACAAGCCGGGCTCCTCGGGCAATGAATGCATCGGTTGCCACATGCCAAAAATCGAACAGACCATTGCGGACGTGAATGTTCGCAGTCATACGTTCAAGTTCATTCCGCCTGATGCCACGGAAATGCTGAAGATTCCCAACTCCTGCAATTCCTGCCACACGGACAAGACGACGCAATGGGCGAAGGACGCCCTCAGGATGTGGGCCGAGTTTTCACCGTGGCGGGTAGCACAGTGAATAGAGAGCGGACGTAGTGTCCGTGAGCTAATACTCGTCTACTATCCGTTTCAGCGAACGCAGTTGGCAATCAAGACGAATCTGAGCGACACGCTCCGAAAAATCTAGCCAATGTAACAGGCTCCCTCTGCTGACAACCAAACCCTCTGATCTCCGAATCTTGGTTCAGCTCATGGTGATGTAACCCTAAGTCACCGGAACGAACCCCTCATCTAATCCTCAGGTTCATGACCCACAATTGGTTTGGCATGAAGCTACGCGCAATATGCGAGGCCACCGGAGGAGAGGGGCAATGAAGTCCAAATCATTTGAACAAGGAGGTAATCAATCATGGTAAGGAGTATACGAACTCTCATAATGGCGTCTGGTATAGCTTTGCTGGCCTACGGACAACAGATGCCCGCTGAGTACGATCAAGTGTTAAGAACACTGGGTAAGCAAGGCGATTTCAAAGACAACGTTCTTAAGATCAATATTCCTCGGAACGATCTAAAGGTGACTGTCGACGGCATCGCCAGTCCCACGCCGTTTGGCTTCGGCGGGTGGTTGGCAATGACGAAGGGCGATGGTGGCATGGACATCTTGATGGGCGATCTCGTGTTGTTGGAAGACGAGGTGAATCCAGTCATGTCCGCTCTCCTCGATAACGGGCTAGAAGTCACGGCCGTTCATAATCACTTTTTCTTTGAGAACCCACGCATCTTTTACATGCACGTACACGGACATGGACGAGCTGCGGATCTGGCACGGATGGCCAGGCCCGCCGTGGATTTGATCGGCCGTGGATCGCCACAGCATCAAAGCCCCGTTAGCGGCGGCAAATCCACAGTTACTTCCGGTCAAATTGACACGGCCAGAATCGCAGGAATCGTCGGTCACGAGGGTGAACAAAACGGGGCAGTTTACAAGATCACCATCGGCCGGGATGACTTGAAGTTAAAAGAGATGGGTGCGCTAATCAATTCGCGTATGGGTCTTAACACGTGGGCAGCATTCTACGGCAATGATGCGAACGCGGAAATAGCCGGTGATGTCGCTATGCTCGCGAGCGAAGTTACGCCGGTCTTGAAGGCACTACGCTCGAACGGTCTCAATGTAGTCGCAATTCACCAGCATATGACCACGACAGAACCCACGATCTATTTCTTGCACTACTGGGGGACCGGGCCGGCGAATAAGCTCGCTGAGGGTTTCAAGGCCGCGTTGAACGAGCTAGGTAAAGTACACATGACAACGGCTGCTGCGAAACGATAGGCCAGCCTGATGCTGCAATTGCTTCTACCGTCATCGCAGCGCAAATGTTAGCGAAGCCAATCCTGGGCCGTCTAATTCACCAGGTCACCGAAAGATGAGGTCCATCAATTGGGGTATCTTCGACTCAGTCGCAGTTTCGTGGTTTTCTTTGCGATCGTTAGCCCGACAAGGGCGCAGCAGCTTTCTCTAACTCTGCGGCAAGCCGTGCAACGGTCGCTTGAGGAATACCCGGCGATTCGCAGCTCAGTGGAGAAGGTGTCGGCGGCGGCTGCAGGAATCAACTTGGCTCGAACAGCCTATCTTCCGCGAGCCGACTTCCTTGGCTAGGAGAATCGAGCCACACACAACAACGTATTTGGATTGTTGCTACCACAATTCGTACTTCCATCCATCTCGGGGCCGGCGCAGGGCACTAATTCATTGAGCAACGTTTGGGGCTCGGCGGTCGGTACCCTCGTGTCCTGGGAACCGTTCGATTTTGGATTGCGGCAGGCAAGTGTCGAAAATGCTAAAGCCATCAGGAATCGAGCCGCCGCGGAAGTGAATGTGACGAAATTCCAGACTGCCACAGCCGCCGCGGACGCGTTCTTGACGATAGCGGCCGCGGAACAGATGGTAATTGCAGCAAGTGCTGGCGTGGAACGCGCGCGTGTAATCTATCAAGTGATTGAAACGCTTGCAACGAATCAGCTGCGTCCCGGCGCAGATGCATCTCGGTCACGAGCTGAACTCGCATTCGCCCAAACACAGGAAATTGAGGCGGAGCAGGCTCTTGATGTCGCGCGCGCAGCTTTAGGTCAACTTCTGAGTGTCAATCCCGGACGCATCACCATTGAACCGGCATCGCTTTTGCGCCCGCCGCCGAAAACGGATTTGTCCAGCGAGTCCGCGACTCAGCATCCCTTAGCTCTGGAGGAAAAAGCCGAGATTGCTGAAATCAAAACTCGCGAGCATGAGCTGGATCGATCCTATTACCCTCGGTTCTTCCTCGAAGGCTCTGTCTATGGGCGTGGAACCGGAATTCACCC
>Ga0126381_100006766_pt1 | contig 12715 bp, 13 predicted proteins | sample PanSoiMetPlot_28_FD_96465 | JGI IMG/M metagenome (GOLD analysis project Ga0126381, IMG submission 96465) | Tropical forest soil microbial communities from Panama - MetaG Plot_28 | ecosystem: Environmental > Terrestrial > Soil > Tropical forest > Bulk soil | place: Panama | collected 2016-02-17
CGCGCGGAAGTAGTCCGTGGATATGCTGAATGGGGTGGTACTGGTGACTGCGTTCGCGTCTTTCAGATCCTTCGTACTGTCGGTGAACACGAACGAGTTCGCGCAGCAATCGAGGGTCATGGGCGGCAGATTCGTCAGTCCAACCGCCTCTACGCCGGGGATTGTCCCCATTGCGTCGAGCATGCGCTTTTGCATTACGGCTATCTGATCACCGTGGTAACCAGCCGTGTTCATGTCCACGTCGACGAGGAGAGCGTTTTGCGGCTCAATGCCCAGATCGCTGCGCATCGAGCGTATCAAACCGCGCACGGCAACGAGTGAGGAAGTAACCAGCACGGCACAGACAGCAATCTGCAATGCAAGCAGGGCGTCACGCGCAGTGATTCGCCGGCCAATGGTTGCGGTTGATCCTGACTTGATAACACCGTAGGGATTCGTCTGAAGCACCTGCCGCACAGGAACTGCGCCGAAGACAAGTCCGCTGATTACACTCAGCAGCAGCGCAAGCGCGTACACCCTCGCGTCCGGGTTCACCGCGACTTGCACAGGATATCGAGGCAGCGGATGCCATGCGCTGAGCCACTGCAGAAGCAAAGCGCTGAACCAAATCCCGACAGCTCCTCCCATGAGTGAGACCACCATGGCTTCGGTAAAGAGCTGGCGCAGGATGCTCGCCCTGCCCGAACCCATCGCGAGCCGGAGAGCAATCTCGCGCGAGCGGTCGGCAGCGCGCGCAGAGAAAAGGGTACCTAGATTGGCGCATGCAGCCAGCAGAATCAGTCCCGAGAGGAGCAGCAGAGCGCCCAGAAATGCCTGTGCGGCAACAGTCATTCCGCTTCCCATGAAGGGAGACGCCTTCTCTAGACTAAAAGTCATTCGTTGAGGCTCTGTGGGATATGTCTTCTCCAGATACGAGCCAACCGAATTCAGATCCGCTATGGCTTGCGCTGCAGTGACCCCGTTTTTGAGGTGCCCGATGACGGTTCCAATCCAGGCCGTTTCCCGCGCATTGAGATTGTTCACGCCCGCGACCTGCTCCTGATCTACCATGGGAACGTAAAAGCTGGCGGTGACGAACGGGTTCGTTCCGTGAAATCCGGAAGACGCGACACCGATGATCGTAAACGGATTCTTATTGAGCTGAACAGTGCGGCCAATAATGTCTGGATCGTCCTGAAAATGATCATGCCAATATCCGTAAGAAAGCACGAGGTACGGAGCGCTGTTCGGCCCTCGCTCGTCCGATGAATGAAAGAAACGCCCAATGTACGGCTCGACTCCTAACAGGTCGAAGTAATTGCCGCTCACTATCCAGCCCCAAGTGAGCGAAGCACCATGGCCTGTGTCCAAGCCGACGCCGGCAACATTCATCGCGGTGAGACCTTCGAAGCTGCGGTTTCGAGCCCGCAAGTCAAGATAGTCAGGATAGGACAGCACGCCTGTTCTAGGATTCACGGAAAAAAGACTCTGTTCGCGAGGCAGACCGAAAGGCCGCAGTAAGAGCGCGTCCATCACACTGAAAACGACGGCGTTCGCGCCAATGGCCATGGCCAGCGTAAGAATCGCCGCCAGCGTGAAGCTCGGCGATTTGCGCAGCAGATGCAACGAATAGCGAACGTCGCGCGAGAGATTGTCCCAGAAGAGCCAGCGGCGGGATTCGTAGAAACGTTCTTGGGCTTTGGTGACATTGCCAAAAGCGCGGCAAGCCGCATTGTGGGCTTCTTCTTCGCTTAATCCCTGCTCGCGAAGTCGCTCGGTTTCCAGCTGCACATGGGCTTCGATTTCCGCCTTGAAATCGCTGGCCTGCCGCTTGCGTCCAAAAATTCTTCCAAGTATTCCCAGAGGCATGGTTAGGCCTCCTTCGACTCCAGGATGCGTCCGATGGCCGCAGTGAGCCGGTTCCATTTGGCGGTTTCCGCGACAAGCTGCTTGCGGCCAGCCGACGTGAGCGCATAAAACCGGGCTTTGCGGTTGTTCGTCGAAGTTCCCCACCTGGCGGAAAGCCAGCCGCGCTCCTCGAGGCGCTGCAGCGCGGGATAAAGAGCGCCGTGCTCGACGAGGAGTTCTTCGGCGGAGGTTTCTTGAATAGCGTGCGCGATTCCCTGCCCGTGTTGCGGGCCAAAGATCAATGTGCGCAGGATGAGCAAATCGAGCGTGCCCTGCAAGAGTTCGAGGCGTTCTTTGTCGTTTTGGGTAGACATCTGACAGGAGTCTACGTGTGCTTGGGTAAGATGTCAACCGGAAAAACCAGAGGTTGGATGGAAGAATTTCGCGTGTGGAAGCAGGGAGAGCAATTCCAGGACACCTTGTCCCCCATTCCGCAACGAAATCCAACCTGCTTTAAGCGCCAAATCTAGGGCCAGCTCACCCAAGTGGACGAGAACGAGGTATCCGGAAGTTGGATGCGGGTGCGCGTGCCAGTGTGCCCAGCGAGGACTAGCCATCCCTAACGCCGTAGGAGAGCTACGACTCGCCTGACGGCTGGCATCGGACACGAGCCGGATTAGTCGCCCTTTAGCCCGAAGTTCCATGGGGCCCTTAGCGACCGGGGACACAAAAGCCCTTTTTTGCAAAATCCTAGCTAATTGGACAGAACGGACTGATGAGCCTATGAGCATCCACTGAAATCGATGCGTCCGGCATTTGTGGTTGCGCCGGGCGTAACTTTGAGAGGCATACCATTCAAGTCCTTGCTGGTTGCTTGAGACGAGGGCGAGCAGGTCGCAGCGTTGGAAGTGGCATTGGTAGCATCGGCTTCGACCGTATAAAGGACATCCCCTGACGCAGGAGCAGCATATGTGACTTTGCCAGCTGATATTGTGCCCACGTTTGGATTGCTTGCCGGAACAATCAAACTGTAGCTCCCACAGAAGGCTCCGGTTGGACTCCCCATCGGGCAAGAGCTACTTGAGCTCACCTGGATTGTCAAAGAAGCAGGGTTCTGGAATGGAGGCACAGTGAATGTTCGGCTGGCACTGGAAATGGTCACGGTCTGCAAGGCACTGAGGGTCGCATCGATGCTCGCTCCGGTCGTCCCATTAACGGCGGTGACGACACCTTGGATCGTTCCGGGGCCAGTTGAAGCGCCGGTTGTCGCGGCAGTTTCTGCCACAAGCGGAACCGCGCCAAGGTTCGTTCCTCCAGTGACGTTGAAGACTGCGGTGGCGTCGTACGCAGTGCCGACGGAAGCCAGGGCATCGGCCACTACATCGAATACAACCCCCGTCGCCAAGGGGCAGAATCCGAAGTGTCCGTTCGAATCTGTCGCGGCCTGCATGGCAATGCGATCGGTGCCGGACTTGTCCTGAGACTGAAGCGTCACGGTGGCTCCGGCGATCGGTTTTAGGGTGACGCTATCCACAATCTGTCCGCTGATTCCGGTCATATTCGGACTCACGACACCTGCCCTGAGCGTCGGTTTCAATCGAAAATCCCCGTTGCCTTCCGCAACGAGCGAAGCGCAAGTATTGAAATCGATGTTTAGGTCCACGGATTGGTCCGCGGCGACATGAAGCGGTCCTCCCATGATTTGGCCAGGAGGAATCTTCAGCCCCGTTTTGGCCTCGCTGCTCAAATGCAATGTGTGCAAGCCGCTGCTATCCTTAACGCAATTGAAAACATTCCCCAACGAAGCGCAGGCGTTGGCTGACGGCGCCATGCTGGTGGCGGCGTTGGCTAAAAGAATCAGACGGATTTGTTGGTAATCGCCGGAAGGCAAGGAAGCCGAACCAAGCTGCTGGAGCAGGCACTGTCCGTTTGCCGGCAAGTTCAGCAAGTCCAGTTGCACAGGAGCCGAATTGAGCTGTGGAGCGAGTTCCTGCCAGCCAGAAGCGCTAGGGTCCGCAGTTGCGCTGATGTGCGCTTTCACGGAGACGATGGTGATCCAAACGTTGCTGAAGGTTCCGGGCGACTTGGCAGCAGCCCCAACCGCCGCGGCACAGGACGGCGGATCGCTCATGGAGACGGCGACGGTCCCCATACTGGGACTCGTCATCATGTTATTTTGGTTTCCCCCCGTGCAACTGACGACTACCGCGACTGCGATGACTAGTGAACTAAGGAAGAGTGAAACAGGATGGCCTTTCAGCCAGTGCAGGACATGGGCAATCACTTGAGCCTCCGGGCTTGAACAATGAAGTGTTGTTGTTGGCGGGCGATCCAGAGTGGGACAGATTGCTAAGAAGGCACCGACCTTGCGTCAAGTCTACGCGCCGGCAGTACTGGTCTGCAAGAGCATCGCGCAACAGCTGTTCCCTGGGCAGGACGCCGTCAACCGGCACATCATGTGCACCGATCCTCTGATCAAGTTCGCCGACATCAGCCCCGCTCCTCTCCGCATCGTGGGTGTCTCGGGCGATGTCGACGACGCGAACATCATACCCCAACGCAACATGACGATCTATCATCCATTCGCGCAGGTCGCGCAGGGGCCCCTATTCGGGGCCGCCCTAATCGTGCGCGCCAAGAAGGGCCCCTACGCGCTCGTCCCGACCATCACGAAAGCCGCTCGCGCTGCGGCTGCCACTCAGCCCGTCGAGCACCCAAGCACGCTACGGGATCTTCTTGCATCCTCCGGCGGGTTGGTATCGGCACCAGGGTTGTTCCGACCCTACTTCCCAGAGCTGCCCCGAGGTAGAACATTAGCGACATACCTAGCCTCTGCTTTCTTACTCTCAAATGCCCTCCAATTTTGCCAGCAGGTATCGAAGGCGTCTTCGGCTCACCTCCAGCCGAATCCCATTCTTGAGCAGTGCGTCGCCGTATCCACCAATGAGCGTATCGACTTCCGTGACATAGTCGAGATTTACGATAACTGTTCGAGAAAGGCGGCAGAAGACGGCTGGATCGAGGCGACGCTCGAAATCGTTCAGAGTCGGATCCACTAGATAATTCTGACCTGCAGCGTGGAGTTTTGTAATACCGCCTTCGGAGTGGAGGTAGACTACGTCCGTCTGGTGGATCACAACAAAACGCGAGCCGCACCGTCCCAGAAATCGCATTGGCGTCATATGCACATGCCGCGCCACACGGTCCACACTGGCATCTGCCTCCGTTTCACTCAATGCCTGGACCCGCTCAAGAGCCCGAGATAGGCGAGCGCGAGTGATCGGTTTCAGGAGGTAGTCCACTGCCGAAAGCTCAAAGGCGTCCACCGCATATTGCTCAAAGGCGGTGCAGAATATGAGTTTCGGACGGGGCGAGGATAGCGATGCTGCCACGTCGATCCCGCTGCAGCCAGGCATCTGAATGTCGAGTAGAACGAGGTCTGGTCGGACTCGATCAATTTTCTCGATAGCTTGCATCCCGTTCCCCGCCTCATCAACGATTTGTAGCTCTTTGAAAGTGCTGAGTAGTTGCCGCAATCGTTCGCGTGCGGGCAGTTCATCGTCAACGATGAGAACCCGAATCATAGTGCCGCTCCGGCATCGTTAATCAGCGGGACCTCGAAGGAGACCACCGTCGCTTTGTCTGCGGCATCACGCGTGAATCGCAGCCGACAATCTGGGCCAAAATGCGCGCATAGTCGCTCTTCCACGTTTTTCAAACCATAGCCCCCGGATGAGCACTTAGGCAGCAAACCTGCCTCTCTCGTGCCGTTGAACCCCGGTCCGGTGTCCGTCACTGCAACTAGGACCTTGTCTCGGAGCAGCCGAGCGGATATGGTGACCACACCCGGCCCGCGCCCGGTTGCAATCCCGTGCTTGATCGCATTCTCGGCCAATGTCTGGATGACCAGGGCCGGAATTCTGGCATTCTCAACCGCTTTGTCAAAGAAGATCTGTACCCGTAGCCGATCTCCAAAACGGGCCTGCTCGATGTTTAGATAGGACCGCACGAAGCTGATCTCTTCCGCAATTCGTACCCACTCGCACTCGGAGCGGCGCACTGCATAATGAAAGACCTCCGCCAGTTGTTCGAGCACCTGCTCCGCTTGCTGCGGCTTCTGCGGAATGAGTGCCGCGGTGGTGTTGAGCGCATTGAAGAAAAAGTGCGGATTGATTTGTGCGCGCAACGCCTTCAGCTTGGACTCCGCCGCGCTGACGGCCAGTTGCTGTTCTCGCTGTTCCGTAGCCAGGTTCTGATCACGAAGCCGCTGGTTTTCAAGCATCGCACCGTAAGAGTCCACAAGAATCCGGAGCAACTCCGCGTCTTCGCTGAAAAAGGGGACCTCGTCGGTTCTTGGAAAGACGTGCACCGTTCCCCAGACTTTTCCTTGAATGCGCACGGGAGTTCTAAGGCCCTCCGATGTAGCGGCAGATGCGCCGTCGATCCGATCTACGCAAACTCTTGCTCGAAAGATCTGTGATAGAGCCGACTCGGCACGCTCTAGCAGATCCTCCTCACTGACAGCACCTTGAAGTTCCTTGAAAAAGAATTTTGCGGCGTCCAAGACAGAAAAGCGTCGCCCCAGCCAGCGGTGGTCGATCCAAGAGTTCAGCTTCGAGTACAGCCAGGGAGTCGCGAGAATGAATGGTAGTAGGGCCAGAGCCGCTACCCACGGTTTGAGAAATATCTGCCGTTGAAAACCGAGATAACGCGAGGTCAGTGCTATGAACGCTGCCAACATCACGAGCGCGAAGAAAAAAAGAGCGCCACGCTTGGCAAACACGTCAAAGAACATCAACCGCTCGCCGTAGTAGACTGTGACCACGAGAAGTGCCAGGGGTAGCAGGTGGTAGATCACATTGATCCAGGGAGGCCACCCGAGGAGTTCCAGAGCAAGAAAGGCTAGCGCTGTCAGAAAGATGGCAGCGTACCACTGCCGCTGGCGCCGACGGAATCTGCTGTCCTCAGGCCGACGCGACGCCCAAATCGCCACCGTCGCGAAAATTAGCCCGACAGCTAAGATGCCATCAGAACCCGCAATCAACACCGTCGCCAGTCCCTTGGAGCGGGAGAGACCAGCGCCCAAGACTGCGAAACTCCACAATACCGCTACGGGCACAGTGATCGCGTACCCAGCATAGATCATCACCTGCCAGAGCCTGGTCCGACGCAATCTTTCGCGCTCGACACCGTAGAAGAGCTGCATAATGAGTGGTCCGCAGAGAGGACGAGCGACGGCCCAGGCGAGCCGGATACCTGTCGGTGGGACCCCTGTCTCGCCGTTCGAAAACGCAAGAGCGAGGTATTGAGACGCGTGGTAGAGATAGGAAATGGTGAACGTCAGGGTGATGGCTCTCCACGCCCAGCCACCCCACGCGGGTCTGCCCAACTTGTATTGACGAAACTGCAGGAACAAAAGATGGCAGCATGCGTAGCTGCCGAACGTGTTCATAATCAGCGGTAGGAGAAAAAGAATCTGAGCTTCATTCATGCTTGTATCTCCCACCGGCCATTCCGGACCGGGACGGAATTACTGCCCTCCGTCGTCAACAGCAGCCGACCCAGCATGCTCGCGAATTATAGTCGAGCAATGCCCAATTAGTGGAAGACAGCACCAAGCGAGAAGCGCCAGGAGTTTAACGTCTTTGAAGAACCTACGGGACTGGTTTGGCCAAAAGCAAGATCGTAGTCCGAGGCGAAACGGAAGCCGATCCTGCGCGCTATACGCACATCCAATCCTCCGCCAAAAGCTGTTGCCAACCCAGTATCGCTCGTGGTCCCCGAGAAATTGAGGGCCGGACCTTTCGTATTGAAAAACGTCGAAGTGTGCGTGACCCCCAAGAGGGCGTTCGCAAAGGGTGTGGCGCGCGTCCGGTTCCGGACCTTTACCTCGGGCCCAATGAAAAAATTGAACAGCCTGGTATGGCTATTTGCGGCCTGTGTCGAGCAGGGGGGCAAACCACACGGTACTGCGAAATCCTCTTCTGTGTACCGTCCGAAATGGAAGGATGCGTCTCCCTTAAAGCCCAAGTAGGAGTTTACATTTCGAATGATCGCGCCTTCAAACCCGGCCACGCTGTCTAGGTCCGTTTGCCCACTGCTGGCCGGGCCCGTTCTAATCAAAATTGAACCTGTGAAGAGACCAGAGTACCCGACAAATCCTTCGACCTTCGGGAACTCAGAATCAACCTTGTTTTGCGCCAAAGCACCAGGCGCAGGCCATGTCAGCAATAGCACTGCAAAAACTAGGCGCCTCATCGATCACCTGCCTCCATTGAAGCGGGCCGAATCGTAACGTAGGTCGAAAGGGGGTTAAACAGGATTCTCATGAACGGCTTAAACCGGCAGCTGGACGGCCAGCACAGGCGCATGAGCGGTGGCTGCGGCGCCACAGCGGCGCATGATCGTTAGGTTCTTTGGGTTTTGTTGCGTCCACGAGATTCCGATGGAGTCCTTTTCAATCCGCCCCGCCAGGGCTAGTTGGGTTCCTTTTGCAAAATCCCCTCTTTTTTGCCGCACGAGCTGGCGTGGTAACACCCGGCAGCCCCTATGCGAACTCACCCCTTGCGACAGCTTCTTCTTGATCCTCCGGCGAGTTGTGTCGGCACCAGGTTTGTTCCGACCCTGCTCTCCGGTTGAACCTTAGCGAGATACCTAGCCTCTGCCTTATGCGACCTTTGCGGAAAGCCTATTCCTGCTCCGTTACAGTGCCACAGCGCTGGCACAGGAACGTGCGTGCCCACTGGGAATACCGACGCTTGTAGGTAGACTGATTGTGTCTCCAGAACAGAACCAGCAACAGTAGCAACTTGGCGGCAGAGAACAACGCGAAAAAGGTCAACGGAGGCGACAAAACAGCAGCAGAATTCTCGGTAATACTGTTTACGTAGAAGACGATCCAGCCGATCGAGAGAGACGCCACCAGAGAATCAGCTTTCGATACGACCACTTCACTAGAGGATTTAGCGGCTTCGACAGAACGGACTGATGAAAACCACGAGTGGTTGCCTTTCCGATCACGAAATCCGGGCCATGGCCGCCAACGGCGGCAGCGCTGAATCGAGTCTGGGCAGCTGTACAAAAGAGTCCTTCTTGGTAGACGCGAGAAACCGTCTTGAGGTCTGTGCTGTTGCAGTTCGGACAGCGTAAGTATGCGCTGGTGGTTTGGATGTTCTCTTTCGTTGGCCTCTGCGCGTCGGCTTCAGGACGTTCATGCCAAAGTCAATGGACGACTCCTTCCTGGCCGGATGGTGGAGCAAGCTGCAAATTGAGATTTTCGACTTGGCGGGCAACAAGCTCCTCACCGCAAACGTTGAATGTCGTATTTGACGACAACGTCCGGGAGCTGCGTGCCATGTACACAGCCGCCGTCCTCCCCAACGGCACAGCACTTGGGACCGTGATCACAGCCCAGGCGAAGAGGTTGTTCACTCAGAGCAATTCACAATGAGCGGCGGACTGCCGGCTGGCACCTTGGGGTGCGCCTCATACTCCGTGCAACGTTTTGGGGCTCTGGCGCACTACCCGACAGGGCAAACAGGGGTTGGTACGAGCATCAGCGGGTCCACGCTGAGTTGGCTGCAAGATTCTTGGACTTCAGCGTTCTACGTCCGCGCGCCACGTTCGGGTAAGCGGATTCCGCCCGAGGACAAGAAAGAGGTTTGCCATGAGCTCAAAAAAAGGCCTATCGCTCTTGGGAATGCTGCTCACACTGGGCCTCGCTATAACGAATTTGGGCTGCGGAGGCGGTGGCGGTGGAAGTTACGGCAACAACGTATTTATCACTATATCTGTTTCACCGACTACCGCAACGGTCGCGCGAGGTGCAACAGCCCAATTCACCGCAACCCTTACAGGCGACCCGAGGAACGCCGGAGCGGACTGGAATTTGACATGCACCGAGGTGGGAAGTAACACCCAGCAGGTCGGATCGAGCCGCGGAAGCCTGTCCACACTTTCGGCGAGCGGGGCGGCCGTTACCTACACGGCTGCGGCACGAATAACTTTTGTTGTTCTACACGTATGAGCGAAAGCAGCTTTCAATCGCCGATCCGGGTCTTTCTCCTGCTTCGACATCGCCTTTTGCGCGATGCACTGAATCGACTGTTCCGTAGGCGGGCAGATTTCCTCGTCGTGGGTTGCCGTAAGGAGGAGGATTGCTCTCCTCGGGCTATCGTCGAGTCAGAATGCGATGTTGTAGTTCTCGATTTTCTTGACTCTAGATGGCTCCCAATAAAACTCCAGCTTGAAGCAGGTGACTCTCATGTGCCGAAGGCCCTGCTGATCGGCATGAAGGATGACTCAGATCAATTTCTTGCGGCAGTCCGGGGCGGCACAACAGGCTATCTGCTCGACAATGCCTCGACCGCCGATGTGGTTCGGGCGGTGCGCGCAACGTTTCGTGGAGAGGCCGTCTGCTCGCCGAAATTGTGTGCCTCTCTGTTCCAAACGCTATCCCAAACCGCTGCCGCCGGCGCTGCTCACGCCTTTACAGGGCCGGCTCTGACCCTTCGTCAGCAGCGGTTGGTGGCCTTGATTGCGAGCGGAATGACCAACAAGGAAATCGCCTCGCATCTGCATCTCTCCGAGTTCACAATCAAAAATCATATCCATCGCATCATGAAACAATTCAATGCCGGGAGCCGTAGTCAGGCGGTTCACACGATTCTATCGCTCGGCTACCGGCTGAACGGCAGAGCCGAGCATGCCACTGATTAAGATGGTTTGCGCACCTGCGCTTCGGCGAGCCTCTATGCAGCCTCGCGCTTTCCGAGAGCGCCTTCTGGCGGCGCCAACGTCGCATGGCTCGCAGAAAACCGAATCTTTGGAGTCGAGCGCCTGAATCCGTCTGCCCAGCTTTTCGATGATGTGGTAGTGGGAGACGGTTTGCCCGAGGCGTGACTCGGACTCGGCCATAGTGCGTTCATCTTAGGTTGCGGCCTGAGGCGAGTCAGCGAATCCGGGCATTATCCGGGCGTTTTCGCCCAATCGCCCGCTTGTGCCTTGGCGTAGAACTCTTGGAATTGTCATAGCGCATTACCCAGGAGGAGGCCAGATGGCCATCGGGATGGCAGCGAGAAAAGTTGGCGTGAGAGGCACGCGCTATTTCCAACAACCTGGCAACTAGGCTACGTGAGATCTTCCTTGCTAATGGGCAAGCGCCGAATCGGTTTCCCGGTGGCAGCAAAGACGGCGTTGCAGACGGCTGGCGCAATCGGCGGAGTGGCAGGTTCGCCGCAGCCGCCGGGCGCCTCATTACTTGGCACGATGTGAACTTCGACCGTGGGCATTTCATTCATGCGCAGCATTTCGTAATCATTGAAATTGCCTTGTTCGACGCGGCCTTTAGCAATGGTGATCCGTCCTTTCAGCGCTGCCGTGAGTCCGTAGACAATCCCGCTCTCCATTTGGGCCGCGACGGTGTCGGGATTGACATGGCGGCCGCAGTCCACAGCGCAGACGACGCGATGAACCTTTATGTCACCGGAGTTTTTGTTAAAACTGACTTCCGCAACCTCCGCGACAAAGCTACCGAAGGATTCGACAACAGCAATGCCGCGTGTTTGTCCCGCAGGAAGTGGCTTTCCCCACCCTCCCTTCTCAGCCGCCAATTCCAGCACACCGCGATGGCGTGGCGCTTTCTCCAGCAGCTTGCGCCGGAATTCGAACGAGTCTTTGCCGGTCGCACGCGCCAATTCTTCGATGAAACATTCGGTGATATAGCCGTTCTGAGAATTTCCGACGGAGCGCCAAAATCCAACCGGAACGCCCGTTTCCGTCAAGACATATTCGCAAAGGAAATTCGGAATTGCGTATTTGCTCTCCACGATTCCTTCGACCGAGCTGTTGTCCAACCCACTCTTTACCGAGCCTGGAAAAAAACGCGACATAATGGATGGTCCAACGACGCGGCACTTCCACGCTACCGGCCAGCCATGAGAGTCAAGGCCGCCCGTCAATTTCGTATAAGTCGCCGGCCGATAGAAATCATGTTGCATGTCGTCTTCGCGCGACCATATGACTTGAGCCGGCGCGCTGATCGCTTTTGAGATTTCCACTGATTCGGCAACAAAATCCTGTTCAGCGCGGCGGCCAAATCCACCACCTAGATAAGTAGTGTGGATGCGCACCTGCTCAGGCTTCAGACCGGTGATTTTTGCGCCGGTGTTCTGATTGAAGGTTTGAAATTGGGTTGGAGCTGAGATGTCGCAGCCATCTGCACGAACGTCCGCGACGCAGTTCATGGGCTCCATGGTAGCGTGGGCAAGGAACGGAACTTCGTAAACGGCTTCCAATTTCTTGGATGCGCCGGCGAGGGCCGTCTCGACGTCGCCGTCCTTGCGCGCAATCGCACCCGCTTTTTCGGCATTTTCCACATAGAGCTTGTGTATCGACTCGGAGGAAACGGCTGCGTTTGGGCCTTCATCCCATTCGATCTCCAGCGCGCGGCGGCCTTCCATCGCAGACCAAGTGTTGTCGGCGATCACAGCCACGCCGGAGGAAATCTGAAGAACCTGTTTGACGCCGCGGATAGCCTTTGCCTTGGTGGCATCGAAGATTTTGACCTTGCCGCCAAAAACGGGACAGCGCGCAACCACGGCGTGCTGCATCTTGGTTAGGCGCACATCGATTCCGAACTCGGCTTTTCCATTGACCTTCACTGGCGTATCGAGGCGCTTCAGCGGCTTGCCGATGTATTTGTAATTCTTCGGATCCTTTGGCATGGGATTCGAGGGCACGGGCAGCTTTGCGGCTTCTTCGACCAGCGCACCGTACGTTAAACGTTTTCCAGTGGCGGTGTGCACGACGGCGCCGTCGTCCACGTGGCATGCCGAGGGCTCGACGTACCACCTCCTGGCCGCAGTAGCAACAAGCATTTCCCGGGCAG
>Ga0126381_100006767_pt1 | contig 12715 bp, 12 predicted proteins | sample PanSoiMetPlot_28_FD_96465 | JGI IMG/M metagenome (GOLD analysis project Ga0126381, IMG submission 96465) | Tropical forest soil microbial communities from Panama - MetaG Plot_28 | ecosystem: Environmental > Terrestrial > Soil > Tropical forest > Bulk soil | place: Panama | collected 2016-02-17
CCCAATCCGTAGTTACTTTGCCTCCTGCACGGTTGTCTAAGGTAATGGGTGAGCAGACTCCTGCAGTGTGTAGGGTATTGTTCGGCTATGCATCCCAACCATGGACATGACCCTACTCGTCCACCTTCTAGCTGCCAATCGCATTGGCACACGGAAACCATGGGTCAGCGCTTGAAGTCCTTTTAGCTTCTCTATTTGATTCAATCGACTCGCGACAGGCGACTTGGTGCCCTTCGATATATATATTCTTTTATTAAGCCGTCACATAAAAACGACATTTCATTAATCACCAGCAACAAAAGTGCCTCAACACGATACAAGCGTGTTTCTTCGGTTATTATCTCAGGAAGTGCTGAGATAATTTCACCCGAGCGGCGTACGGTGCTGGCGCTTCTCGTGGCGAACTTACCCATTCGTCGCTTTGCCTTTGCTTTCCCGATTGACTAAGTGCCGCAGCATCAATCGGCGTTTCACGGGGTGCCTCTGTGAGCTACCGCGCTTAACCTCTCCGTCAGGCGGGTCGACGGGTTCCAGAATGCAGCAGGCATAACGCCTCTCATTAGCGTGTTGCTTGACCCAGTCTAGAGCCTCCGACCGGTCTTGGAACGGACCAAAGAGTTGGAAAGCTGGTGTCCGCTTTAGGACGAATACCATTGGCTCAATCCTCCAGCGCCGTCAGAGGGACAGTGGGGCTCGACCTTACATTACTATCAACACGGTTGTGACGGGGTTGTGGCGGTGGTGTGGAAGCGCAACACACTGTGTTACACAATGTTACGGGCGCTCGGCCTCAGTTACGGTCTCGGACGGTCGGCGTCTGGGTTCGTAGCGCGTGGGTGAGTACGGCCAGTATTGGACATCAGCTGTTCAATTTTTGCCGGAAGCCGATCCAGGCCGGCACCACGGATGCTATGCAAATGATTGTTGCGCCGCGCGACATCAAGGTCGATCTGGAATGGCTATCGATCAATTGGAGAGCGCCGTGTCGCGCATGCGTACCGCCTAGTGGACCGCCATGATCTTTAGTCGCTGCCACAGGCACCGTATGGATACGGCAGAACAAGCACGGGCAGGTCAGTTAAGAGCAACGTGGAGGGCCTGATTCTGGCAGAAAATAAAGATTTTAGCGTCGTTCTTCATGAGCACCAGCCCGAAATTTTGTCTGCTGGCGAAGGGACCACCTCCGCTATCGGTCTCACACCGCAGCTCATCGGGAAAGCCGCGACGCAGGTCAGCCTGTGAAGGAGTGCCATCAAGCGTCGCAGAGCTAAGGATCTTTTGGCACAACTCGGAACCGCTGAGAACTCCGGGGGACAGCTCTCCAGCCGCGTTGAGGTGAATAGGCGATCGAGAGGTGCAATTTCGCACGCGGCCATTTCAGTGCCAATTCAAACAATACCTCAGCGGCTTGGCGGTGGGTGCGCTGCCTCCAGTGTTTGAAGCTCCCGCGGTGTCAGTGTCAATGCGAGCGCGGCGGCGTTCTCCTTTACATGCGGTAGGGAACTGGACTCGGCAATTGCAATGACGTTGCCGCTGCGGATGGTCCAGGCCAGCGCAACGGCAGATGCCGAACCGTGTGCTTCGCCAATGTGTACAAGGTGGGATCCCGCAGCACGTTGGCGCCGGGGCCGCCGAGTGGCGAATAGGCCATCACAGACATGCCGTGCCGCTTTCACCATGGCAGCAGTTCATGTTCAATGCCGCGGTCGTCGAGGTTGTAAGGGACCTGATTGGTCGCGCAGCGATCGCCTTGTGGGATTTGAAACAAATCTTCCATTTGACGCACTGTGAAGTTTGACACATCCCAGGCGCGTATCTTCCCCGCGCTGCGTAGACTTTGCTACGACCCCAGGAAAATTCGGCGTTCGGAACCGGTTAATGCAGCAAATAGAGATCGAGATAGTCAGCGCCGAGGCGGGCGAGGCTCGCCTCACAAGCACGCGCGACGCCATCTCCGGTCACGAGATTGGTCTCCACCTTGGAGACCAGGAATACGCGGTCACGCTGACCGGCAATTACGTGGCTAATCCGAGAAATCCTGCACGTCGCGCTAACCGCCCATCCGACAGCGGAGTGGGCGACCTGCCGCAGCGCACTGCTATGATTCATCCGAGGACACTAAAAGGGGGAGCGCTCGAATTGCCGTCCCCAATGTGTGGACGGGTGCGTTGTCCGACGTCTTGGAGCCTTCGACATGCCTCGAAAGCCATAAAGCCTTATGTGATTCGACATCCAGGTGGAACTTCTATCTGCTGGTTCCACGCCGCTGATGAAATTGCTGCCGCCCACTATCCCGCGAGGATTGTGAAGCACTATCATGCCCCGCGCCATCACCTTCCGTGACAATAACTATTTGACTATCTCAGGAGCAATTTTCACAACCCTCAACCGCCGCCTTGTCCTCTTCGGTCGAGTAGGAATGCGCAGTTCCCGGCAAATCAAATGCCGCACTCGATCACTATCCGGGGAAAGCCCTCGCGGATCATCAGCAAACCGCCCCGCCGCGAGTATCGTCAATTCGGAAAGCATGGTCAGGAAAACAAGCTCCTCCTTCCGCTGCCCCGTAGCCCCATGAATCTCCTCTTTCACATCTATGATATCACTCCACTTTTCTCGATCGACCCAAACCCAATGGTCAGCAACGTCCGCCCATAGTTCTGCCAGCCTGTGGTAAATTTCGTCCTCCGGGCCAGTGTAGGCTTGTTCCTTACGCATCAGACGTCCCCGTGGTAAGCTTCAAACAAACACCACATCAGCGATCGCAGGTGGCGAGCCCGGATACCACATCAACGCCGTGACGAAGATTAACTTCGGCCGTGGCCTTTCGGTCACAGCAGCGCCGGACGTCGGGACAGGGTAGGGGATCTCATGGTGTTATATTTTTTGTCCCAAGCAGCCAATACGATGGTTAGCTATTTGATCCTCTCTCAGCCTATCACCCGGTAGTGCGGCAGTCCGTGAAGATCCACCCCTGCCCAATCACAGTGGCACTCAATGAGCCGATCGGTCTTCTGTTGCGTCCAAGCCCGAAACCCGTGTCTACGAATTTTAGGTTGTGGCGTAGCGTCGTTATGCACTAACACTCGACCTTCCCGGAGTTCCTTCCGCGGAACGGCCGTCATGTAGCACACACGATCCCTGTTCATCTGTTCTACCGTTTTCTTAAGTGCTCTAAGCCGAGCAGCATTTTTTACATGCGACATGCCAGTTCCCATTCTTCTCCGTTTAGGCCGACTATCATTGCGACGCGCACCGCCCGCCAAATTTCTCTTATTTCTACAGCGGACCACCGTGCCAAGAAGCATTTTGGACGTGAAGGCTCGCTTCTGCTCGGGTGCCATTGCAGCCATTCATTTTCAAGCTCGACGGACCAATGGTGGCTTGCGCAGTTTCACCGGCATACGAAGGGTCTGTCGCTTACGTGACCCCCTGGAGCGGGAACCGGAACCGTGCCTTGTAGCGCCTTGAACGCTCGCCCGTTGCCACCTCGGACGCGGGTGGAAGCTTCCCGCTTCAGGTTATGATCAACAGAACCGCAGTTTCCAAAAGTCGGATGAGTCAACGTTACTGTCGAATGTTCCTTTTTGTTATCTTGTTTATTGCTGCCAACTATATCATGTTTAGTGTTGCCTTAGGGCAACACCCGCGAACAATCAGCTATTAATTAATGAGACCCGATAGGAGTTGCGTCACCCCAAGCGATTGGGCGCGCCACGCTAAAGACTGTTCGACTGTCTTTGAAGACGAGATAAAGGGCGACTTCGGATAGACCGGTCCCGTCGACCCCTTGGGGCCTTGCGGCGTTTATCCCGGATGGGCGCCGCAGGCTGGAATTGGCGAGGCCATGGGGCCCCAAGAGCGTCCTCCTCGATCGTGCTGACCGCATAAATCAATAACTCGTTGAGCTACAACAAACTGTGTCACCGATCGATGCCGAGGCGTTCGAAACTTCATGCTGTCAGTCTAACGGGGGCCACGGCTTGTCGTAGCTTCCGTCGAACCTCTATAACATCCCGTTTAGTATAAATAATTCCACTTAACAAAACAGAGCCTCCAGCAACCCGAAGGCTCAGCCCAAGTCCAAGGGAGAATCTCCTGATGAAGGAGATAGCGACGCGCGCGGTTAGGCCGGACCAGCCGAAACCCCCTACTCGGGACTGCGCGTGTCTTTCAGTAGGGCGCGGGGGTAGGGCCGCAAAATACTTCACGAACGCAAGTCGGCTTCGTCGCCGGGAACTGCGCTATCGCCTCGGATTTGGGCGCGGACACAAGATCACTTGGGCCTACCCGATCACGCCCGTGCCGATTTGAGAAAATCGTTGCAAGGCATTTTGAGGCCACGGCCGCCCGAGAGCGCATCAAGGCGAATTGGAATCCACAACAGGCTGCCATTCTCGCCCGCTATTTCGCTGACTGCTTTAATCGTCATGGCATGGTGATGGCCCGCAAGCGGGGCCTCAAGACTATGCGTCCCCGCGATACTCTGGGAGGGATGGTCCGACGTTCGGTCAGTTACGGCACACCTCGGTCGAGCGCCATTTCATTTTCATGATGGTCGACTGCGTCGAACGCTATACCGGCAAGCGCCCCAATCATGGCGAAAAGCGGTTTCCTAAGCTGATGGCTGGCTGCCTGTCAGCTAATCGATCGCGAGATAGGCCCCGGCACCGTTCAAGGTGCCCTGCCAATTCGTGTTGATCCGGGGAAAGCGCACTGACCCATCAGAATGACCAAAAACCAGGCAACCTGACGGGCTTACGGAAAGACGGGTTTTCGTCAGGCCATGTGCGAAGCCGCCCTGTCGCCACGAGGAACGCCGTTTGCACATCTTCGGTGCATAGCAGCGATTCCTGAATTGCATGGCTCCGTCGAACCGTGCATAGGAGGCGCGGTGCTCCCAGCACGAGGGTCGCATCCCCATGATCGCCCGTTCGAGCGAATTGTCCGAAATAGAAGCCAAGTGTTCTGAATGTCGCCTGCGTGTCAGAGTTTCCCCGGGCGAACACAGGTATAGCGACGACCCGGAATTGCTATGCAAACACCAGCCCTGGCAGCGCTGCCCAAGCCTGAATCTTCCTAAGCTTAGGCAATCCGCGCGACAAGCCTGAAGGCCACGTCCGCCATGGCTCCGTCTCACCTGGTCGCCCAGAACAAAGGGTTGACAATTAGTGGGAAAGCAACAGGCCCGGGACCTACGTGCACTGCGCGCAGCTGTCGCATCTGACGCTAAGGCCTTGCTATCTTCTGATGGCCACGACCCCGATCAAGCGCGTATTGCGCTGTAGCGGTCACGTGCGGCTAGCCGACGGCACGCGGAATCCGGTGCTGATCGTCGCACAGCGCATGGACTACGTTTGGGTAAAGGTCTCGAGGCCGACAAGATTACCAGGCGGACGGATTCTACAGCCAGGCGAGACGGCGTGCGTGCATCGAGGTCGGACCGTCAATTTGTGCGGGCCCTCAACGATGACGTCGAGAAGTAGTTCGCCAGGTTGGTCCGTGAAATTCGGTTTTCGAGGTGTACTCCGATAGTTTCTTCGGCCTGGAACAAACGTATTTCTGCGCTGGTCGGTGCCATCTGGCAGGTACTCGCCTTCGATGTGGGCTTGCGCCACATGCGCTGGTAAATGGCGAGCCTGTGAATGAGTTGCGCGCTGGTGTGACATTCGGACTTCCGCTCCACCTGGGCCAACCGAGGCGACGAGCGCCATGCAGTTAGGCCGTCGCTGAAGTGTGCGGCGCCTGTGGGGCGCAAAAATACGGTTGCGGATCGGCCCCGGATCACGTGGTTGCTGGCGTAGCGTGGGCGGTCCTAGCGCCTTGGCACGTCGAGCGCTCGAAGAGTGCTATCCGCGAGCGTTTTGCGGATCGCGCGTTGATCGATGCGGATCGAATCTGCGGCGCACTAGACCTGACCCGGTTCCCCGTTCAGGAGGATGAGCACCACAGGGAGACCGACCCGCTGACTCAACCTCTCAATCGATCGGACAGTAGTTTGATCGGGTCCGCGTTATGGGAATGGCTCACTCGTTTCGTGGAGCGTCGGAATTCGCGGCTCTACGCAAGCGCCGTGCGCCTTGAAATGGCGGGGTGCCCCAATGACGAGGCAGGAACAATTCAGGGCCCCCTGAAGTTGTTCAGGAAACAATGTGTAATGGGAGAAGATCATGCGCACTTACGTCTTGGTGCGGCTTTCTTTGCCCTACCCACTTCAGCATTCTCGCAGGCGGTTGAATTTGGGCCGGGCGGTGTCAGAATACATCCATATCATCGCCACTACGGATACGGCGCCGACTGTAGAGAATTGCGAGAGGCTTGCCTCCGTAAGGAAGAGTTAGGCGAGGAAGGCCGGGGCAATTGCCGCAGATATCGTGAAGTTTGCCGAGGGTACTAGCGAGCGGCACCTGGATCTCCAATCGAATCGTTTTGGAGTTTAGTTTCCCGATGGAGATCGGGTTCGTCAAATGGAGGGTTGGCGTGAGGCTCAATCCCGTCGACCCTCCTAGTCTAGGGCCTTGCAGCGTATAAGGGTGTTCCGCGCAGGTCCTGATCCGCGTGTAAGGCGTCAATTAGTTGTTCACAGGCATCAGTCCACCCTTTGAGTGGGGCCTCGCTCAGGCACGGCAGAAAGACGAGGCCCAAGGTGCAAACAGGAACGGAGTTCCTTGCACCTTTCGCTCTTTTCGCTCGTAACGAAACCTGGAAAAAAAGGCTAAGTCGTGGCGATTTCGGCCAATAGCTCAGATTGGGCAGATCATACCAAGTACACTACGTCAGCACGCGTCGGCACCTCGAGTAAGAATACAGTACCTACGTTGATCCGCTATGCGCAGAAGAAATGTGATGTAAACAGTGCGAGTGACGTGTTTTCCATGATGACTGGCTAGCAAAGCCCTTGGCGAGCGACGCCGCATACGTGCGTTTGAATTTTTGCCTTCAATTCTCTCGCAGCGACCTGAAATACGCCCGAAAGGGTGAAAAGTTCGACCCGCAGAGCGCTCTTTGGCGTCAATCGTTGCACATATGCTCGTCTCAGCGCATTGTGCGGCCGCTGGTATATCAACGCGATTAGGGTGCGACAATTCGGCCGAGACGGAGAATGACGCGCTTCGCCTGACTGAGGCGCTTTCGACAGTATTCAATGCACGGCGAAAACACTCCAACTTCTTAGGAACTCCGCGAGTTAGCGCACCGTACGGCGGGCTTGATGTTTGATACAGCAGGCCGCGCCCCGCATGAGGCGGTATCATCACTCATTGCGAGGCAGCGAGACTTTCGCTCGTGGGCATCCTGACGCGGTGTCCGATCCCCACAGGAGTGTGGTTTCAAAATTTCTCTCGAGGTTGCCGGACCTTGACTGATGCTGTCAACCGCTGTGTGCTGCCAACCGTGGAGTCCCCATCCGAAGCGCTGCTGTGTAGCACAACGTGCTGCAATGGAGGGCCTTTTTGACGCTTAAATGAAAATTGGGCACGCCCCTTGTCGGCTTAAAGCGAAATGCTGCGCATCGCACGAACTCGTCGGGCAGCGCATTGGCGGACGGCTCCCGAATTTCATGCTCAGCACAGGGATTCGTCGGTCTCCACCAGTGTCACTTGGGCGCCTAGCGACGATTTTGGTTCGCGCTTTTCAGCGCTGACATGCCAATGAACGAAAATTCCCAGGGATTCCGGCGCTACTGAAAACATGACCCGCCGTGACAAACATGATGCCCTTCAAAGCGTGGGGTGGAATTATTAATAAGATGTTATTGGGATCCGCCCTGTAATTTCTAATACGATCGTAAACACCCGCCGATTCACTTTCTGTATCTGCGCCGTTCGCTGACGACGTCCTGGTCTTCTACAAGTGTGACGGATGCAGTATCGTATGGCGGCCTGAAGACCGACATCGCTGCGCTTTCGAGGCGCATGCCTTACGATCATGTCACCAATTCGCGCCGCGACGGCGCAACGGCTCGTGATGGCGCGGCCCGCGCAATCGAGCCCTGATGCCACCTCCATGCATCGGCGAAAAGCTGCTGGCTGGCAGAGTACCTGCTTTTGGAGCGCAGCCGAATTCAGCCGGTGACTCATCAAAGACCATGAATATTCGTCATTTTTTCAGTCATCGTGACCCCAACCGACACGAACCGCAACAATCTGTCTACTCTTGCCACAATGCCGACCTATAGTGCTGCCATCATAAAGTAGTGCCAAGCTCGATACGATTATAACCGTTCCTGATCAGGTCATCGGGTTAGTTGACGGCTTTGAGACGGGTTTGCGCTCGCTTGGCGCCAGAGCGTCAACACCCGTTGCAGATCAAAAGATCTTCGTCGGCGCCAATTGAGCGCACCACTGTAGAAGATCCTGGATCGGTTTAGGCATTAGAGAATTTCTACGATATCTCAGGGAGTCGGTCCATGACTGATTCGAAGGGACGTCTCGTCGATTTTGAAGACCCCTCTCAATTTGGCTCCGAGTATCCCGCCAAGGTTGTTGAGTTGCTCAGGGAAGATATCTGGAGGATCGAAGCCGAGCCCACCGGTGACGGTTGTCGCGATCGCATCTCGGCGGTCCCCAATCTCTGGTTTTCCCGGTCGCTCGACCCAGCGACCGCCCCGGCCACATGCTCAGCGAGACCACAGTCAAGCGGACGACGTAGGCCGGTTCAGCTCGTGGTGCTCGCGGGATTTGTGTCGGTAATGGCCGGCCTGCTTGTCACGCTGTGGGGCCGCAGCGACCAGACGTTGGGGGCAAGAAGCGGGAGCGACAAAGCCTCTTCCCTGTCTCGGCTTTCCGCATCAGCTACTGGTAATTCACTCGCAGCCAAATCCTCTACGGCCCGCCTGATCATTGCTGTAGCGCCCCGCGTGCTGCATTCCGATGAGACGGTCCCGATCGGCCTAGCGTTTGACGGGGCAGCGGAGGGGGCCCAATTGTTGATCGGCGGGTTTGCGACAGGATCACTGTTCTCAGTCGGCCAGTCCATTGGCCACGATGCCTGGCGCGTTCCCGCCTCACAGATCAAGGCGGCGGCGATCACGCCCCCGCGAGGGTTTGTGGGATCTATGGACATGGCTGTCACGCTCATGCTCGCCGATGGGAGCCTTGCCGATCGTAGGGCTTTACGCCTGGAATGGCCGTCTCCAGCGTCGGCGGCGCTGCTCTCGGGGATCGTTTCGCGCCGGATCGACGCGACGCAACTCGACGCGCTTCTCGCACGCGGCAATGCCCTTGAGGCAACTGGGGACCTCGCAGGGGCGCGCTTGGTTTTTCAGCGGGCCGCCGAAGCAGGAAATGCGCGCGCCGCGTTCATGCTTGCGGAGACTTATGACCCCATCGTACTCGAGAAGTTGGGAGAATTGGGGCTCGCCTCCGACGTCAAAGCGGCCCGTACTTGGTACGGAAAAGCCAAGGAGCTGGGCTCGGAGGAAGCACTGCAGCGCTTGCAGAGACCCGCACACGGGTCGGATTGAAATCCGAATATGCTTTGAGTCGCAGAACTTCTAGTCCCGGGAGGCGTATTGTGAAAATTGCCGGTTTGTTTCCAGCCGCAGCTATTACCGTCGCAGCGGCAACAGCTGCGACCCAGTCTCTCGCGGCGCAAAAACAATACGATCCGGGGGCGAGCGACACGGAGATCAAAATAGGCAATACTATGCCCTACAGCGGACCGGCATCGGCTTACGGTATCATCGGCAAGACGATCGCCGCTTATTTCAACAAGATCAACGCCGAGGGCGGTATCAATGGCCGCAAGATCAATTTCATTTCTTATGATGATTCCTATAACCCCGCAAAGACCGTCGAACAAACTCGGCACCTGATTGAAGACGACCAGGTTCTGTTGATTTTTGCCGGGCTGGGAACACAGCCCAACGCCGCTATCCGTCCGTATATGAACGGTCGCAAAGTTCCGCAGATCTTCGTGGCATCAGGCGCCTCGATGTGGGATCGACCCGAGCAATTTCCCTGGACGATGGGTTTTCAGCCAAGCTATCAGACTGAAGCCCATATCGAGGCCCAGTATCTGCTCGAAAATCATCCGAGAGGCTCAATTGCCATTCTCTATCAAAACGATGACTTTGGAAAAGACTACGTCAAGGGTCTCAAGGACGGCCTTGGTGGTAAAATTCCAATCGTTGCCGAGGCCGCCTACCAGGTCACCGATGCCAGTATCGATCCGCAAATTGTTAAGCTGAAGGCCTCTAGGGCCGACATTTTGTTCGATGCGACGACGCCGAAATTTGCCGCTCAGGCCATCCGGCGCGTCGCCGAGATAGGCTGGAAGCCAGAACATGTCCTCACGACGGTCTCAGAATCCATTGCTGCCGTTCTCAAACCGGCAGGACTTGAAAACGCAGAAGGCCTAGTCTCCGCCTACTACCTCCGGGAGCCTAGCGAACCGGAGTTTGCAAATGAGCCGAGTCACAAAGAGTGGGCTTCCTTTATGGACAACTATTTTGCGAACGGGGACAAATCCAACAGCTTAACCGTCTATGGCTATAGTATTGCCCAAACCCTGGTCGAAGTTCTCAAGCAATGCGGTGATGATTTGACGCGCGAGAACGTGATGAAACATGCTGCATCAATCAAAGGTCTACGGCTGGGAATGATGCTTCCCGGTATTGCGATCAATACGAGTGCAACCGACTACGCGCCCATCGAACAGATGGTCATGATGCGCTTCAGCGGTGGACGCTGGAAGGGGTTTGGTCCAGTCCGCAGTGGGATTGATCCGGGCGCGGTCAGTGAGGGATTCAAGGCCATCTTTAAATATGGAAGCTCCACCCGTGATACTGCGGGCCAGCAAAACGCCAACACCGTCACAATGATGACGGGGTCGTTTGGTGGAACGTACGTGGAGATCGGAGCCGATCTCGCGTCCGTTCTCGACGACGGACACAATTTCCGCCTGTTGCCGGTGGTGGGACGCGGATCAGTTCAAGCCGTCGCCGATATACTGTTCTTGAAGGGCGTCGACGTCGGAATCGTGCGGACGGACACGCTCGACTACCTGGAAAAGAAGGGCTACTCCAGCAATTTCAAGAAACAATTTGCCTACATTACCAAGCTATACAATGAGGAAATGCATGTGGTCGCGGCAAAGACCATCCGCAGCATCAAAGACCTCGACGGCAAAACAGTTGCAGTCGATCTGCCGGACGGGGGCACCTTCGTCACCGCAATTTCCGTGTTCGAGCGACTCGGGATTAAGCCGCATTTTCTCTATATCGAGCCACGCGTCGCTTTGGAAATGTTAAGGAAAGGAAGTATCGACGCCGTCATTGCGGTTGAGGGCAAGCCTGTGGACGCCGTTGCGCAAATCGCCGACCCGGCTCTCCATCTGGTTCCCATCAACTATGAGGAGACGCTTCAGGCCAACTATCTGCCGGCGCAGCTGACTTCAGACGACTATCCGAATCTGATCGCAAAAGGCGAGCAGGTCGACACGATTGCGGCGACGTCCGTGCTCGCAGCTTACAATTGGTCACCAAGCACTGATCGCTATCGGCGGCTCGCACTCCTGGTCGATGCACTTTTTTCCAAGATCAAGCAGCTTCAGCATACGCCGTTCCATCCTAAGTGGAAGGAGGTGACACTTCACGCCACCCTCCCAGGTTGGACTCGCTTTAAGCCGGCGCAGGAATGGATCGACCGAAACGCCGCCCCCGTCCCCGCCACCGCTTCCATTACCGCTACCGACAACACCGGTCGGTTCGCCGCGATGGACGGGACCGACGAGCTGCGGTCCGCCTTCTACGAGTTCCTTAGTCAGCGCAAGCGGTCAGGAGTCGAGCAACCGGATAACCTCGACGGGCTGTTTAGAGACTTTTTGCAGTGGCAAGCAAGCAGCCATGCGTCGCATTGAGGCCCTAAAGACTCTGGTAACCGGACTACGGGATTCACTGGGAATCGTCCATGTTATCGCGTGACCATCACAGGGTAGGGCGCGTGCTCTCCCTGCCTATCTTGCAACCGTTTGAATGTGACGGGGCGCATGTTGCGGAACTCTCTGGCGAGACGCGTTAGTCTTTTAGCTGGATGGGTGACCGCGTGGCCAAGAACGCGGGGAAAGAGGATGGGATTCCCGCCGCGCCGCCTTTGCTCGACTTTGGCCCGGCCTGTCACGCCGGAGGTCGTGACGGTAGGCAAAAATCCCACATTGGGGTTGTTTCCTTTCGAGCCACGCCGTCGTCAGTCTATGCGTTGCCGGTCGTAAACGCCTCCGACATTTTTTGCGGGAGGCAGGCAGTGGCTAATCTCGTCGGATCAATCGAACACCTTGACGTCTGATCCTATGGCGCGGGATCAGCCGACCAAGACAGTACGCGCCAGGCCGGCCCCGCCTCCGCCTTGACCATCCAGTCGCCTCAAGCTCGTTGATGTGACGTTTGGGAATGTGGCCGTCAGCCATCAACCCAGCGGGATGTCTAACGCAGATTGCGGATTCCCTTTTACAAGCGCGCCGGATTTTCTAGGAATTCTGCCTACGTCTGCGGGCTCATTGTAAAAACTAATCTATAAAAATCAATAAGTTAGGCCGGATTGCGTTATCGGGCTATATCAGAACAGGCTGTACGGAAATCCGGACAATGCTCACAGATCTGCAGGACCTCTCTGCGTTCCTTACCGTAGTCCAGGCTGGCGGCTTCCACGAGGGCGCACGCGCGAGCCGTTCATCGGCCTCAAGCCTAAGCGAAGCGGTGCGGTGGCTCGAAGCACGCCTC
>Ga0126381_100006768_pt1 | contig 12713 bp, 10 predicted proteins | sample PanSoiMetPlot_28_FD_96465 | JGI IMG/M metagenome (GOLD analysis project Ga0126381, IMG submission 96465) | Tropical forest soil microbial communities from Panama - MetaG Plot_28 | ecosystem: Environmental > Terrestrial > Soil > Tropical forest > Bulk soil | place: Panama | collected 2016-02-17
TGGCAGGGCCGTAATTCCGCGGTCGCGGGGTGCCACCAAGACGGACGTTTAGCGATTCCTATCAGGGCGCGCATTAATGGGCGCGGTACTGTTTCCAAATTCAGCACGCCTTCAGGTGCTGCGATTCGAACTTTGCAGTTCCACCCAAGACTTTCATCGCTTTTGGTTTCTGATTACGAGCGGTTGGCAGGGCCGCCTGCGTGAAGGGCAGGAGGGGATCTCCAGTATGTCAAAGGCCGACAGCAGCGCTGAAGTCCCGGTAAATAACTAGCTGCCCGCAGCCGCGGCCCGGTCTGCGGCGCGACGGCGGTTGTAGCGCATAGCAATGTTCATGAACACGCTGCCGATCGGAGTCTCGAAGCACATCACCAGCGCCTCGGTGTCCTCGCTGCTCTTGATGCCTTCCTCGGAGGTATGCATCACGGGAGGATGAACCCGGAAATGGAATCCCTGATCGTTCAGCGCCGTAATCGCATTGCCGATTATCTGGTTTGCCAACTCGCACGCAGTTTCTCGCACGAGGCTGTCGGATTCCGGCAATTCCACGCCCGCCATCTTGCTGGCGACTCGTACCGCCGTCTCCGGATCAAGGTCGATGATAATTCTTCCCTCGATGTCCCCGGTTACCCACACCATCGCGGCGACGCCCTTGCGGCGGTAAGCCTCTTCTTCCATGCTAAGGCTACCGATGGCCGTGCAGCATTGCAGGCCTTGCGCAAGCACCGCGTCCGCCGAGTTGATAAACGGCTGGATCAACTCCATCTTCATGACAATCAGGCCCCCGCGCCAGCGGCGCTCGCCACCGATGCATCGTCACCCAAAACGTACTTGATGACCTCGTACAGCACTTCCGGCTTTACCGGCTTTTGCACGAAATGCCGTGCTCCCCGCTGCAATGCGGCCACGATGTTTTCCTGGTAGCCGACCGACGACACCATCACGATGCGCGCATCCGGATGCGATTGCACGATCCGTTCTGCCGCCTCGATGCCCTCCATCTGCGGCATGGTGATATCCATGAGCACGATGTCAGGATGGGTTCGATCATATTCGGTGATGGCCGTCAGACCATCGCCTGCTTCGCCGGCCAAATGCCCGCCAAACGACTCGACCATGCGGGCCAGGTTCTTGCGCGCAAAGACCGAGTCGTCGACGATCAGATAACGGATCGGCTGCCCGTCCTTGCTGCGTTTTACTGGCGCAAACTGCTCCATAACGACCTCCTGTAACTAATTGCCTATCACACGGCGCTCCCGCCGCACAGATAACCCTAGTTTTGCCCGGCGGTCGCGCTTCTTCCGCTCCCGCCGTTCTTTGTTTCCTTACCCTTCTGGCTGGCGTCGGGCGCGCACAGCGAAATCAGCGTGCTCGCCATTGCCTCCAGACCCACAACCCTTACCGCATAACCCCGTTCAATGGCCGCTTTTGGCATGCCGTACACCACGCACGACTCTTCGCTCTGCGCGATCGTCATGCCGCCCACCGCTTTCACCGTGCCCAGTCCTTCGGCTCCATCGTCCCCCATGCCGGTCATGATCACCGAAACGTTCTGTGATCCGAACTCCTCGGCCGCACTCCGAAAAAGCACGTCTGCCGAAGGACGGTGCCCCCGGATTCGGGGTTCATCGCTGAGCAGAGCGACGTTTCCGAGTGGCAGGCGCTTTACCTTCAAATGACGGCTGCCGGGACAGATCAACACGCGGCCTCGCATCAGCAAATCGCCCGATTGCGCTTCTTTCACGCGCAGTGCGCAAGTCTCGTCCAACCGCCGCGCAAACATCTCCGTGAAGTTTTCCGGCATGTGCTGCACGACCAGAACCGTGCCCGCAAACTCAGCGGGCAGCTGCGAGAACACGTACTGCAAAGCATGGGGCCCGCCCGTTGAAACACCGATCGTGACGATCTTGGTCGGCGCCTGGTCCGAACGGACGGGTGCCTTACCGTACTGCATGTTGGACGCGACCGGATTTACCGGCGGAGTCTTGCTGCTGGCCGCCGCCTTGATCTTGGAGATCAGTTCGGCCGCAATCTCCGGCATGCGTTTCGAAACATCTTTCGGCTTCGCGACGAAGTCGAACGCTCCCAGGCCAAGCGCCTTGAGCGTGATCGACGCTCCCTCCGTGCTGTGCGAGCTGACCACGATCACCGGCACCGGATAAAGCTTCCGCATGGTCTGCTTCAGCATGTCGATGCCGTTCATTCCCGGCATCTCCAGGTCCAGCGTGACCACCTGCGGCTTCAGTTCATCAATCTTCTTCAGGCCAAAGCTTCCATCCATCGCCGTTCCCACCACCTCGATCGAATCATCGCGCTCGAGGATCTGTGGAATCAGCTTGCGCATCAGCGCTGAATCGTCTACTACGAGGACCCGCACCTTTGAACTCATGCGTGCCCTCCCGCCACACTGTGGCTGAGACGTGCCCGGTCCGCGTGCGAAAGCAGCAGTCCGGAGTTCACCGCTCCCGGTGTCTCCGGCCGCGAGCGCGAGAAATGCTCGACCACAGCGGACAGATTCAGAATGAGTACGACTCGTCCATCGCCCAGGATTGAAGCTCCGCTCACCAGATCAGTCGAGACCGCATGGTCGTCCAATGCCTTGATGACCAACTCTTCCTCACCTTCCAGCCCGTCAACAATGAGCCCGAATTTCCGTTCACCAACATTGATTACAAGCACAAAGAGCTTCGTAGCGGCGCGCTCGGAGATTTCCGCCGGTGGGCGTCCCAATCGCACCAGCGGCAGAACCTGGTTGCGCAGTTGCAACACTTCGTAATGATCGACCTGATGGACTTCCGATTCCCGCGTGCGTGCAATTTCGACCACCGCGTTGAGCGGGATCGCATACAGACGTTGCTCCACGTGGAATAACAGTGCCTTGATGATGGCCAGCGTCAGCGGCAGCTTCAGGCGGAACGTGGTGCCCTGTCCCGGATGTGTTTCGATATTCACAGTGCCTTTCAATCGGTGAAGCACGCTCTGCACCACATCCATTCCCACGCCGCGTCCCGAGACTTCCGTGACCTCTTCGGCGGTACTGAATCCCGGCCTCGAGATGTATTCGAGCGCCTCCGCGTCGGTGAGCCGCGCTGCTTCCTCTGCAGTAGCGAATCCCAGTTCGATCGCTTTCGCGCGAATGCGTGCCGCATCCATGCCGCGCCCGTCGTCGCTCACCTCAACCACCACCTGGTTGCCCTGGTGATAGGCGCTCAGCCGCATCACGCCCTTGGGCGGCTTGCCGGCTTTCTGCCTCTCTTCCGGAGACTCCAGTCCGTGACTGATGGCGTTGCGAACCAGGTGCGTCAGCGGTTCCGCAATCGCATCGAGGATGCTCTTGTCCAGATCGGTATCCTGCCCAACCACGACGAGTTCGACATCGCGCCCGCATTGCCGCGCCACGTCGCGAACCATTCGTGGAAAGCGCCGGAACAACTGCTCAACCGGCACCATGCGGATCTTCATGACCGACCGTTGAAGATCGTTCAGAACCCGCGACTGAAACGCCATTGCATCGGCGAACTTTCCGCGCAACGTATCCTTCGGATAAGTTCTCGCAAGCTCGTTCAGTGCCTGTTGCAGCATCGACTTCCCGATGATCAGTTCGCCGACCAGGTTGAGCACGCTGTCGATGCGCTCGGCATCCACGCGCAGAATGTTTTCGGCCAGCGTTGTGTGTGGCTGAGATACAGCCTCTGCTGGAGCCTCTGCCGCATGCGACGCCGCAACGGCTTCACTTTCAGGTGCGACTGCAACGTCAGGCTCGCTGGCTGCAACCGTCGCACCCGGTTCAGCCGAGGACACAGCCGCCCGCTTGGAAGTCTTTTTCGAGTACACCTTGACTTCGCCCGGCAAAAGATCCGCCTTGACCGTAGCCACGATGGTTGGAATCTGGCACTTCGCGACGACGTCAGATTCCGACTTCTCCGTGGCCACCAGAAACTCGACTTGCTTGCTGGCAGCGGGCGATCCCGCCTCGGGGCGCACGGCCAGAATTTCACCGATGCCGTTGAGCGCATTCTGTACCAGTTGTCGCCCTGCGATTGGCATGGCGCAGTGCGGATCGATTTGCGCGAGGAGGTGGTAAACGAATCTCCCACCCTGCTGCGCCTTCTGGACGGCGAGCTTCTCATACTCGGTCCAGCCCAAAGTCTTCGCACTCACCGCGGCTTTCTTCCGGCCTTTCTTCGTCACCGGATCCTCGGTAAGCTTCTTCACCATCTTTCGCAGCGGATCGCGAGAGGGAAGCTTCGAACGCTTTCGATAGGCCGCAAGCATCGCCGAGAACAGATCGGCCGCCGTAAAGGCAACCTCCGCCAGTGTCGTATGTGCGGCTGCTGATTCGAGGGCCAGCGCGTCTTCCAATTCGTGAGCCACCTCGCTCAGTTCGCGATAGCCGCACGCCGCCGCATCCCCCTTGAGCGTGTGAACCGTCCGCCGAAGACTGCGCACGATCTCAACATCACCGGATCGCTTTTCAAGCTTCAAAGCCTCGTCGTTCAGCGCCTGCAATAATTCCTGGGCGCTCTCGAAGAAGAGCTCTCGCAGCTCGGCCATGCGCTCGTCGGACTGGCTCACGACCTCACCTCAACCCTCTGGTATGCGGTTCCGTTATTCCGGTGCACCATCTGAAACTTGTCCGTGAGCCCCAGCAGGCTCTCGGCGTGGCCGACAAACAGATACCCTTCCGGATTCAAGCAGCGGTAGAACTTATTGATGAGCCGCTTCTGCTCGGCTTCGTCGAAGTACATCATCACGTTGCGGCAGAAGATCACGTCGTTTCGCTGCGGCAAATATTCGGTCTTGAGATTGTGGAAGTCGAAGTGGACGATTTCCTTCAGCGCCTTCTTTACCGCGTACCGGTCCCCAACCTTGTCGAAATACCGCAGCCGGTAGCTATAGTCGACCGACGCCATCTGATTCTCGCTGTAGGTCGCGTCCTGCCCCGCTCGCAGCACCGAGTAGCTGATGTCGCTCGCGAGGATTTCCACTTTCCACGGGCTCGGCATCAACGGCTTCGGTGTCGGCGAGTCGACCGGCAGCGGATTGCGCATGTAGTAGTAAGCCAGCGCGTCCGCCACCTGCATTGCCATGGTGTAAGCCTCTTGTCCGGTAGAGCACCCGGCGCTCCAAAAGCGCAGCGAGTAATCCCTTCGTTCCTGTTTGCGGTGCAGAAGGTTTTCGAGAACGTACTTATGGAACAGATCCAGTTGCGCGCGATTGCGAAAGAAGCTGGTTTCGTTGACGGTCAGGTTCTCAAGAAGTTGAGCCAGCTCTCCTTTGCCCTGGTCACTGATCAGCAGGCGATAGTAGCTGTAGAAGGAGTCGACCCGGCATTCCTTCAGTCGCCGCATCAGGCGATCCTGGAGAAAATGGGTGCGGCGTTCGTCGAAATGCATCCCGCATTCCTGATAAATGAGCGCCTGCAACAGTTTCAGTTCCGCTTCGGTCAGCGCGGGTGCTGGTGCAGCTCCTGATGTGGCCATGTCTTTTCCGGTGAACCTGTACTAACGTGCGGCAGCGCTGCGAGCCTCCGGCTTCGCACCCGCCGGCTTGGTCTCAGCCGGCGCTTTCTGCGCACTGAATTCCAGCAACTTGTTCATGTCGAGCAGCATGATCAGCCGCCCTTTGTACTTCCCCAAACCTGTGACGCAGTTGAGGCCGCCCTCCTGCAAAACCGCCGGTGGCGGTTCAATTTCCGTTGAAGCAATCTTCAGGACCTCGGATGCCGAATCGACGATCAGCCCCGACAGCCTGCCGTTGAACTCCACCACCAGGATCCGGTTGCGCCGGTTTGCCGCAGCTTCCTTCGCGCCAAATCGCTTGCGCAGGTCCATCACCGACACGATCTTGCCGCGCAGGTTGATGACCCCTTCCATGTACTCAGGCGCATCCGGTACTGCGGTGATCTCGGGTACGCGGACGATTTCGTGCAGCGACGTGATCGGCACGCCGTACGTCTCGCGGCCCACCTGAAATCCGACGATCTGCAGTTCACGGCTCATACGCGTCCTTGGCCTTAAGCCTGCGCTCCGGCGGCCGCCGCCCGGCGGGCGCCCAACGTCCGGCTTTCGTGCGCATGCCGATCGCTGTCACCCGTCTTGCCCGCCACGCGCTCGAGCGCATCCAGAAGCTCACGCGACATCTTCGACATCTGCTCCGCCGATGCCGCCAGCTCGGTCGATCCCGAGGTGCTCTGCTGGATCAGTTCGCGCATCCGTTCCATCGCCTTCACGACCGCTTGCGCGCCCGACGCCTGTTCTTCCACCGCCGAATTGATCTCGTGGGTGATTTCGTTCAGCCGTGTGGTTGCGCGTGCGATTTGCGACGACCCATGCGATTGCTCGTTGGTGGCTGCGCCGATCTCCTGCGCGAACTTGTAGACTTCTGTGACCACGTTCGAAATCTTCCGTAGCGCGCCGTTCAGTTCCGATCCCAGTTCCAGGCCTTCGTTGACGATGGTTGTGCTCTCGTCCATGTTCTCGACGGCCTTGCGCGCTTCTTTCTGAATGCTCTGAATCAGTTCCGAAATCTCTTTGGTCGACTGCGCCGACTTCTCGGCCAGCTTGCGGACTTCGTCCGCGACTACGGCAAAGCCCAGCCCATGCTCGCCCGCACGCGCTGCTTCAATGGCTGCGTTGAGCGCCAGCAGGTTGGTTTGTTCCGCGAGGTCGTCGATGACTTCGATAATCTTCCCGATGTCATCCGCGCGCGTACCCAATGCGTCGATGATGGCGCCCGAAGACTTGATTGTGTTGTTGATCTTGTTCAGGCCTTCTGTCGCCTTGTCCATCGTGGTGATACCGCTGTGTACCTCTTCCCGCGAGCGGTTCGAGATATCCAGCAGCACCTTGGCCGTGTCCGCAACCCGCTGAATCGATGCCACCATCTGGTCGATCGAGGCTGAGGTCTCGCTCACGCTCGAGGCCTGTGTCTGTGTACTCTTCACCATGTTCTGCACGTTGACGCTCATCTCGTGCATGGTGCTGGTGACTTCGTCAATTGCCGAAGATCCCTGCAGGCTGATCTTGGCTGATTCGTCCGAGGCTCCGGCCACCTGGCTTGATGCGCTCGCGACCTGCGAAGCAAGATCTCTTACGCTGCGCACCAGTCCGCGAAGACTCTGCACCATCTGCTGGAAGGCATGGCCGAGTGTGTCCTGCTTCGAGCGCGGTTGCACGTCGACCATGAGGTCGCCGTTGGCGATCGCTTCTGATACACCTGCCATCTCTTTCAGGTAGGTGACCATGTTGGCGAACGTGCGTGCCAGTTCGCCGATCTCGTCGTTCCTTTGCGTGTCGATATCAATGTTGTGATCGAGGTCACCGGTATTGCCGATCTTGTGCGCAACCGTCATCAGGTTCGACAGCGGATCGGTGATGGACTTTGCCGTCCGGAACGCAATGAAACCGCCCACAAAGAGAGCTGCAAGCGTGAAAGTTACCGACAGAACAATCGTGCTCTTTCCAGCAGCATCATCCGATTTACGCCGCTCATCCACGATCTTGTGGTTTTCCTTATCGGCGACGTCCAGGTATTCCGTGGAATTCTTCACCCATGAGGAAGCGTCCTTCTGCAGATAAAAAATTTGAAGTTCGGCAACAGTGGCGTTTCCGCTGTCAACGTCCTTGCGCTTGTCCACGAGCGGTTGCGCAAATTCCTTCGCCCAGTTCTGTTCCAGCTGCTGCACCTTTTCAAGGGCGTTTTTTTCCTGATCGGAGGCGGCAAGCCCCGTCGTCTTTTCCAGTTTGTCGCTGAGCACGCGGACGCCTTCGTTCATGCGATCCACTTCCCGTGTGTCGCCGCTGAGCAGGTAGTTGCTCAGGTACAGACGGTTTTGCATCATCTGGAATCTGACAGCGTCGGTGGCCTCCGCCAGGTCCATCGACTCCTTCGCGGCTTCCTTCGCGTCGTGCTCCCGGTTCACTGCCCGGTAATTCACCAGGAACAACACCAGGACCAGCAAAAGAACGATCCCGAAACTGCCGTATAACTTCTTGCCCAGCGTCATCGCTGTTCCTCCATCCCCAGACCTCCGCAGCTCGCCATCGCTGCCGGAGACCTTTCCTCGGCCACCGGCTTACTGAGTGGCCACATTCGGATCAAACTTGAATTCCACGATTCCCGTCGTTTCTTCGGAAGCGGGCTCGAAGCGCCACTTTTTGACCGCATCGGTAGCGGCGTTCACCAGGAGCGGATGTCCTCCGACGACCTTCGTCGTTTTCACCGATCCATTGGGAGCCACCACCACCTGAACCTTGACCACTCCCGAAATGCTCATCCGGCGCGCCAGTTCCGGATATGTAGGCGCCACTTTGCTTTTGACCTTTCGGGTCAGCTCGTCCTGAGCCCTTCCAGTCAGCGGATGGAACACGATCATTCCGAGGGAAACAGCCAGCAAAGCCGCGTACATCCAACCGCGAAATGCCCGTCGAGACACAATCCCTCCCAATACTCGGAAAAATCCTACCCCGAGCGGAGCAACACTCGTGCCAGCTAAATCGTTGGGAACATTACTTTGGTGACTTCAGACAAGTGCTTACCGATCAAGATCATCAGCTCCTATCTGAGTCCTATCGAGGCGCGGCTGGAAGGAGAGCTGTCTCACGCAAGCATGCTTTTGCGGACCAATCATCTCAATTTGAGATCGGCGGTGTGGCACATTCCGGGGATTTCATACTTCGACACCCGCGCCCTTATTAAACTTGACTCAAAATGAGATTGCAGGGTACTTTCCCCTTATATTCAAATAACTTGTAAGCAGTTCGGAGCGGGCGGAGCCTTTCAAGACCATGCATGCGGGAGACATCACGCTGGTAGAGGGCCCCAATCCGCGTTCCGACGAAGCATTTCAGAAACTTCTCCTGCGCTTCTCTTCCGCTGCGGCACAAGGCATTGATGCTGCTTCGCTGATTCGCCTCTTCTGTCGTGAGACCCGTCAGTTTTTCCAGGTGAGTGGCGTGTACTTCTGGCAGAAGTTGACTCCCGACGAGATGATCGGTGCGGAGGCCGACGGGTTGATGGCCGACCGTTTCCGCGGCCTTCACATGAAAGCCGCCGACAGCGCCGTCTCGGGTGAGTCGGTTCGTAAGCGACGTACGATTTTCGTAAACTTCCTCGACAACACCCGGTATCCTCGCGCCTCGGAGTTTCAGGCCCGCTCGATGATGGCCGCCCCGCTGGTCGTTTCCAACGACGTCCTGGGCGCCGTCTCCTTCCTGCACGCTTCCGATCCTGGTTTCTTCAACGAGGACCTTGCCGCCAAAGCGACTATCCTCGCCGGGCAACTAGGCAGCCTGATGGAAGCCAATCGTCTGAGCGAAGCCTCGCGCGAAGATCACCGCCGCGCCGAGATTCTCGCCGACGTCGCCCACGCGCTTCACGGCACGCCCGATGTCGCAGCTGTAGTCGAGGCCCTCGCCGATCGCATTCGTATCCTTCTCCGCGCGCGTCTCGTTTGCATTTTCATGCGCCAGGAAGGACCGTTTGAACTGCAAGGCGTCGCTGCCGACACCCCGCAACTGATTGCGACCGCCCGCGCTCGGCACGACCGCACCACCCTCCGGTTCGCCGCCGACGTTGCCGCCCGCGCCGTTGCTGCTTCGGAGCCATTGGCCATTTCGATCGACCCCGCCTCGCACGCGCTCGGAGATCTCGTTCCCGCCGGCATGCTGCTGGCTGCGCCCTTTCGCACGGCTCGCACTCAGGGAGCGATTCTTGTCTATCCGCGCCAGGATGGCGTCTTCACCAACGACGAGCGCTCGCTGGTCGCTGCGGTTGCCGGTTTCGGTGCTGTCGCCGTCGCGAATGCCGAGCTCTACACCACCGCCCGTGGCCAGGCTCACGAACTCCATCAGCTGCTCGAGATTTCTTCTGACCTCAGCTCGATCGGGAAACTCGACAGGTTCCTTGAAGCCTTCGTTGTCCGTGCTGCGGATTTTTTGGGATTCGGCCGCTGCTTCATCGCTCTTCTCGAAGATGGCATCTTTCGGGTTCGCCTGGGTGCCGAACAGGGCGCACCGAGGCACGTCGATCTCGTTTTCCCGGAAGGCATCGCCACGAAGGCCCTCTCCGCCAAGGAAGTCTTCTGGACGGATAAGGCGAGCGAGAGGCCCGGCGCCAACCTCGAACTCATTGCCAAGTACGGGGTGAAGCATTTTCTCGCCGTTCCGCTCATCGGCGCCGACACGCAGGTGATCGGCATGTTTGCCGTGATGGACCGCCTCAGTGATAGCGGCATCTCGCCTGAGGACATCCGCCGTGCCCGGGCCCTCGCAGGACAAGTCGCCGTTGCGCTCGAGGTCATGCGCAACCTCCACCGAAGCGAGGAGCATCGCAAGCGGGCCGAGGCTCTCATGGGCCTTGCATTGGAGTTGGGCAGCGTCGTCCACCTACCCGACTTCAATAGCCGCTTCGTCCATCGCGCCGCCGATGTCGCGGGCGCACAGGCAGGAGCGCTGGCGTTGTTTCAGGATTCCGTTCTCGAAACCGCCGTACTCTACGATCCCACGCGCTCATCTACTCCGGATCGCAGCCTTGAACGCCGCCTCAGTCACGCTCTCTCGGAAGCCATCGCGCAGCACGAAGAGCGAAGCTATAGCGGACCCGCTGCCGAGGTCCTTGGCGCCGCTCTCTCGTCCGCCCTTGGCTGGAAGGATTGCACCCTGCTCCGCCTGAAAGGTTCGGCGGAAGAATCAGTCGGCGTTTTGTGTCTCGCCAACCGCGTCAAGAGTTCCACCAGCTACGACGAACAACTGCTGCACGCCATTGCCAGTCACGCCTCTGTCGCTTTAGAGAACTCGCGTCTGTTCTCGCGCATGGACAAGGCCAACCGTCACTGGATGGAGATCTTCGACGCGATCACTGACTTCATCGTCGTTCACGATGAGGCCCACAACGTCCTTCGCGTCAACCGCTCTCTCGCGGAATTCATCGGCGTTCCGCCCGCAGAATTGATCGGCGTCAACATGCGCGCCCTGGCAGCACTGGCAAATGAATCTCCCGCGCATGCATGCCCTTTCTGCCGCACAACCATCGACGGATCCGACGAATACGTCCATCACGTTCTTGAGCGCATGTACCTGGTCTCGACCTCGCGCATTCACGGCGCCAGGGGCGATCGCCAGCACACCATCCACGTTCTTAAAGACATCACCGACCGGCGCGAGGCCGAACGTCGCTACCGCGAACTATTCGACAACATTCAGGAAGGCCTCTTCTTCGCTGTCCCCACGGGCCGCTTTATTGAGGTCAACGATGCCCTGGTCCGCATGCTCGGCTATCAAGACCGCGACGAGCTCCTGAAAATCGATATTTCGAAGCAGCTCTACTATTCGCCCGACCGTCTCGAGTATTTGAACGAAGTTATGCAGCGGCAGGGAATCCTGCGCAATCACGAAGAAGTTCTGCGCCGCAAGGATGGCAGCGCCATCCACGTCCTGATCAACGCATTCGCAGTTCCCGACGCCCACGGCCAGGTGCTGCAATATCGCGGCCTGATGCTCGACATCACCGGCCTGAAGACCTACCAGTCCGAACTTCAACGCGCGCGCGATTTCTCCGAGAAAATCCTCAACAACACGCAGAGTCTCATCCTCGTCGTCGACACCGCCGGCCTCATTAGTTACGCCAATCGCCGCTGGTACGACGCCGGATACGAGCAAGGACAGCTTGTCGGCTGCCCCCTCTCCGAACTCGTCTCGCCCACGCGTCGTCCTGTCCTCGCTGATGCCCTCAACTCCACACTCTCCGGTCACCAGGTCGACAATCTCGACCTCTCGGTGATGCGCGGCGATGGCCGCGTCGGTCAGTTCTCCGTCAATCTGAGCCCGATGCGCGACGAGCAAGGTGTGGTGACCAGCATCGTGGTCGTGATGACCGATATCACCGACTCCGCCATGCTGCAGTCAAAACTTATCCATGCGGAAAAAATGGCTGCCGTCGGACAACTCGTCTCCGGTGTGGCGCACGAGGTCAACAACCCGCTCACCGCCATCCTCGGGTTCGCCGACCTGCTCATGGAAAATCCGGAGATGCCCGAAGCCGCGCGCAAAGACCTCCGTGTCATCTTGCAGGAAGCGCAGCGGACCAAGCAGATCGTCCAGAACCTCCTCAGCTTCGCCCGGCAGATGCCGCCGCAGCGCAAGCCCGTTCAACTGAATGGCATCCTGCGCCGAACCGTTCAGCTGCGCGCCTACGACTTCAATAGCCACGGCGTCGAAATCGTCGAGCACCTCGATGAAAGCCTGCCCCAGGTGATTGGAGACTCCCATCAACTGCAGCAGGTTTTTCTCAACATCATGAACAACGCCTACGATGCGGTGCGGGAAACTGGCCGTCCCGCGCGCATCGAGATCATGACTGCGAGCCTTGGGACCTACGTTGAAGTCTCGTTTCGCGACAACGGACATGGCATCGCTCAACCCGACCGCATCTTCGACCCTTTCTTTACCACCAAGGAAGTTGGAAAGGGAACAGGCCTGGGATTGAGCATTTGCTATGGCATCGTTCGCGAGCATGGTGGCGAAATTCTGTGCCACAACAACACTGGCGTGGAGGGCGCGACTTTCATCGTTCGCCTTCCCGCCGTTTCTGAATCGGCCTCGCTTGGAATGGCCGCGGGAGTCGTCCAACGATGAGTCTGCCCGCTGTGAGTCCCAATCCGTTGCCAATTTTGCTGATCGAAGATGAGCCCGGCGTGATGGCCTATGTCAGCGCAA
>Ga0126381_100006769_pt1 | contig 12713 bp, 10 predicted proteins | sample PanSoiMetPlot_28_FD_96465 | JGI IMG/M metagenome (GOLD analysis project Ga0126381, IMG submission 96465) | Tropical forest soil microbial communities from Panama - MetaG Plot_28 | ecosystem: Environmental > Terrestrial > Soil > Tropical forest > Bulk soil | place: Panama | collected 2016-02-17
TACGGTGACCACCGAGACTTCGCCCGAGCGAACTTCGACCAGTCCGAATATCAATCGCGCCAACTCGCTGCGACCGGCGCCAACGAGGCCGGCCAGCCCGAATATCTCGCCGCGGTGGAGCGTGAGCGTCACATCGCGCGGCGAAGGCCGGCCGGAAAGCCCGCGGACTTCTAAGAGCGGCGCCCCGCACTGATGCGGAATGCGCGGAAACAATTCGTCGATTTCGCGCCCGACCATCGCTCGGGCCAGATCGGCATGCGCCACATCGGCCAAGCGGCCTTCATCGACCGACCGGCCGTCGCGAAGCACGGTGTAGACATCGCCGATTTGCGTCACCTCCTCGAGGAAGTGGCTGATATACACGATGCCCATCCCGGCCGACTTCAGGTCGCGGATGACTGCGAACAAATGCCCGACGTCTTCTTCTGTCAGTGAGCTGGTCGGTTCGTCGAATACGAGAATCTTCGCGTCGGAAGCAATCGCGCGGGCAATCTCGACCAATTGCTGCTTGGCAATCGGCAGCCGGCCGACGGGCGTATCGAGCGGCAGATCGCCTTGCGAAAGCCGCGCGAGCGCTTGGCGAGCGAGCTGGCGCTGCCCCGCTCGCCTCAGCCAACCGAGCCGCGAGCGCTCTTGTCCGAGAAGCACATTATCGACGATCGACAGATGCGGCGCGAGGTTTAACTCTTGATAAATCATCGCGACGCCGGAGCGAATGGCGTCCACGGGCCGGCTCGGTGCATACGTCTGGCCGCCCACGGTCATCTGGCCGGCGTCTGGGCGATGCACTCCCGCCAGCACCTTCATCAACGTCGATTTGCCGGCGCCGTTCTCTCCGATCAGCGCGCGGACTTGGCTGCGGTCAACGGAGAACGACACTTCGACGAGCGCCCGCGTCGCGCCGAACGACTTCGATACGCCCGACATCGAAAGCAGTGCAGACATCGAATCAACGGGCCTTGGCCGGGTGCAGCAATGCGTCGATCTTCGGGTCGTTCATGTTCTTCGGCCTTGCGAGGTTCTCGGGAACGTCGATCTGTGGCTCGACTTTCTCGCCGCGGAGCTTGCGGACGGCGGTGTGCACGGCGTCGTGCCCCATCTTGACCGGGTCTTGCACCACGACGGCGAAGAGGATTCCGTCCTTCAATCCCTGGACGAGATTATCGCTGGAATCGAAGCCGATGAATTTGATCTTGCCGCCGAGCCCGCGGGGATCACGCTTTACCGCCGTGAGCATTCCGGAGGCGGTCGATTCATTGGGGCAGAAAATGCCGTCGATCTTCTCGCCGAATTGCTCGAGGAAGTTTTCACCAAGCTTCACGGCCTCCGACTCTTGGGGGCCGCTGTGCTTGTCTGACGAGAGCAATTCGATATCCTTGGCCTTGGCCAACGCGTCGAGGAAGCCTTGCTCGCGGTCTTCCGTGCTCTTCGAACCGATCTGATAACGCATGAGGATGACGTGGCCCTTGCCGCCGAGAAGCTCAATCAGGTATTCGCCCGCCCGCTGGCCGGCCCGGCGATTGTTCGTGGCGACGAAGCTGGCGACGCCTTCCATGTTGTTCAGCCCCGAATCAAAAATGATGACGGGAATATTGGCCGCGATCGCCTGATCGACCGACTTTCGCAGGGCGACCGCATCGTTCGGCGCTAGGCAGATCGCATCGTAATTGTTCGCAACGGACTGCTCTACGAGATTGATCTGCCCGGAGATGTCTCCCTCGGTAGGCGGGCCCTTGAAAACGACCTCAACGCCGTCTTCGTCAGCGGCCTTTCGCACGCCCGCCTCGACCGATTTCCAGAACTCGTGGCTCGTGCCCTTGGGAATGACGGCGATTCGGTATTTCTTGCCGGACGCGGCAGCCGTACCGCTTCCCGCGGTTGTGCCGCCGCCGCCCGTGGAATTCGAGGGTGACTTGTCGCAGCCGGTTATCCCAAGGGCCAACAGGATCGCCACGAGCGGCAGCCGCCTAAGAATGTGCATTGCGATTGTCTCCAGAAAAAACGAGCGAAGAATTCAGGGGAGAGGAGCCGTCTCTTGCGAAGTGACAATGCTGAGCATACAACTCGACGAACTGCGGAACAAGCGGCCGGCTGTAGCGTGGGCTTCAGCCCACGAAGCGGCGTCATGCGATTCGTAACGATGTTTGCCGGCGCGCTTCACCCTCACCCCGGCCCTCTCCCTTCAAGGGAGAGGGAGAGACCCGTGGGCTAAAGCCCACGCTACGCCTCCGACTTCCGACCTCCGACTTCCGACCTCCGGCATGTCCGAACCGCTTTACCGCCAACGACTCGATGCCCTCCGCCAGGCTTTCCCGCAACCGGTCTCGAACCCGCTGCACGACGCCTATTTCGTCTTCTCGATCCTGCGGGCGCTCGAGCAGGTCGATGCCCTCAAGTCGCAGGCCCCGATTCTTGGCGATCCATGCCAGCCAGACTATGAAGCTGCAAAGCAATTGCGCGTCGAGCCGCAGGGAAAGCCGCTGGAGGAGGTCATCCCGGAGCTGATCCGCTATCTCCGCGGGATGTTTGTCTGGGGGCATCCGGCCAGCCAGATCAACGTCGTGCCCCAGCCGTCGATCGCCAGCATTATCGGCGTGCTATTGCCCTCGATCTACAATCCGAATTTGTGCAGCGATGAAAGCGCGATCCGCGTGGCTGAGGCGGAGGTCAGTGCCGCGGCCATGGTCGCGGAACTGGTCGGCTACGATCCCAAATCGGCGTCCGGCGTGTTTACGTTCGGCGGCACGGGCGGGCTGCTTTACGGCGTGCGAATCGGGCTGGAAAAGGCGGCGCCGGGGACGGTCCGGCGCGGCATCCGCGACGACGCCGTCGTGCTCGTCTCGCAGCAGGGGCACTACTCAGCGCTGAACGTGGCAGCTTGGCTCGGCATCGGGCAAGACAACGTCGTCTCGGTCGAAAGTCATCTCGATAACTCGATTCGTCTCGATGCGCTGGGACGCGCCGCTCGCGACGTGCTTTCGGCCGACAAGCGAATCGCCGCCATCATCGCCACGATGGGCACGACCGACGCCTTCGGCATTGACGATCTGGAAGCAATTCATGGGCTCCGCGAGCGGCTTGTCGCCGACTATCAGCTCGATTATCGGCCGCATATCCATGCCGACGCCGTAATTGGCTGGGCTTGGTCGGTCTTCAACGATTACGGCTGGCTGGCGAACGAACTGGGCTTCCGCGGACGAACCGTTCGCGCGCTGGCGGCGGCGTCGCACGGAATCCGCCATCTTCGGCTGGCCGATTCAATCGGCGTCGATTTTCACAAGACCGGTTTTGCCCCGTATGTCTCGTCGCTAGTGCTCGCCCGTGACCGGGCCGACTTCGACCGAATCTCGCGGCCGCGGGCGACGATGCCGTATCTCTTCCAATCGGGCGAATACCACCCGGCGATGTTTACGCTGGAGACGACCCGTTCCGGCACAGGGCCACTGGCTGCGCTGGCCAGCCTGCGGCTCTTGGGGAAGGAAGGCATGCGCGTGCTACTGGGGCACGCGGTCGAGATGGCCGAGGTGCTCCGCGAGCACATCGAATCGCACCCGAACCTGACGGTGCTCAACGGCGACAACGTCGGCCCAGTCACTCTCTTTCGGGCCTATCCCGACGGCATCGACACCTTCCACGTGAAAGCTCGCGAGCGATCCGACCCGTCCTATCGTGACCAACTCCGCGCCCACAACGACTACAACCGCCGGATCTACGAGCTAGTCCACGCCGAAGCCCTCGCCGGCCGCGGCGTGGCCATTTCACTCACCGACTGCTACCGCCAAACCGACTACGGCGAATCGATCGTGGCGCTGAAAAGCTACGTCCTCTCCCCGTTCGCCGACGAAAGCCGGATGGAAACCGTGATCCGCGAGGTTCTCGAAGCCCGAGCGAAAATCGACGAAAGGTAAGCACCGTCGTCGGGTGCTTTCTTTGACCACCAAGGCACGAAGACACCAAGGAACGAGACAGTCTTGCTCCTTGGTGCCTTCGTGACTTGGTGGTTAAATCATTCGCCCAATGGCTCGCACATCGGACAAACTCCGGATCGCGCCGTAACACAGCGGTAACGTCTGGCTCGTATTCTCGCATCATGTGGCCGGCAGGCCGGTCGGTTCTGGATTACACTGATGCAAAAGGAGCGAGCCATGGGGAGAACTAGATTTCAGCGTGCGGCAGGCGCGATTGTGGCGATGGTTGTCGTGTGCACCGCGGTTGCCGCGTGGGGAGCATCGCCTAGTGAAACATTGCAGAAGGCGATTTATACCGAAGAGACGGTCGGTAACGTCGATGAGGCGATTAAGCTTTATCAGCAGGTGATCGACGAGGCCAAATCGGCCAAAAGTGCGGCGGCGCAGGCTGAGTATCGGCTGGCTCAATGCCTGTTCAAGAAAGACAGGAAGACCGAGGCAAATGCGGCGCTTGAAAAGCTCATCGCCGATTATCCGGAGGAGAAAGAGCTGGTCGCAAAAGCCCGCAGGCTATTGCCGACCGCGCTGAAGCTGCAAGCCGCGCCGTGGCAAGACCACGAGGCGTTGATGCTCGACATCAAGCTGGTCACGGGCCTGGATATCGGCGCCTATGTCTACATGATTGATTCGGACAAGCATGAGGGGAAGGACATCTGGCGGTGCAGCACGCGGGCGTTTGTTGCGGTCAACGGGGCGCAGAGCTACAGCTATGTGCTGGCCGAAAAGGAAAGCTTCGCCCCGATCAAGAGCCGCTGGATGCACTCGTTGCTGGGCGACGTCGAGGCGACGTATCTGCCCGACGTAGTCAAGCTGCACGATCTGTTGAAGAACACGACTCGCGAGGTCAAGCTCGACGGGCCGATCTTCGACAACGAACAAGTTTCGGAAATGTTTCGACGGCTGCCGTTGGCGGTCGGCTACAAGACGACAATTCCGGTGATGGCCACGCTCGGGTCCGGCAAATTCCCGCTCGGCCTGGAAGTGACCGGCAAAGAAACGGTCGAAGTGCCGGCCGGCAAGTTCGAGTGTTTCAAGATCGTGCTCAACATCGGGCAAACGTTTTACATCTCGACCGACGAACATCGCTACGCCGTCAAATTTGCGGCCGGCGGAGTGACCGGCGAGCTGTCGCAGATTTATCACCTCGAGCCGGGCAGGCCCCTCACATTTGAAACGAAAGACTTTAGCCTGACGCTCCCCGAGCGGTGGTTTGCCTTTACGCCACAGCCGTTGAAGAAGGACAAGGAAGAGGGCACAGCCATCATGGATGTGGACGGCGCGGCAACCGCGTCGGCCGTCGCCAAGCCGATCAAACCGGAAGACAAGAGCAAATCGCTCCGCCAGCGGGCCGAGGCGGAGATCGAGCTACAGAAGAAAGCACTGAAGGATTTCAAGGTCCGCGAAGGTGGAATTGAAGAGCGGAAGGTTGCCGGCTTGCCAGCCGTGAGCTTGCTGGCCGACTTCCGCGACGATGATAAGAAGATGGTGATGTATGCGGTGACGGTGCAGGGAGAAAAGACCGACGTGACGTTCTCCGTCAGCATCGCAGCCGATCGCTTTGAGGCATATCGAAAGGATTTTGACAAGATGGTGGAGAGCGTGAAACTGAAGTAGGTCAAGCTTTCGAGCCTGACAGGGGCAACTTGAGTGGTAAGTGGCGAGTGGCGAGTGGCGAGTGGCTTTCCCTCTCCCTTTGGGAGAGGGTTAGGTTGAGGGAGAATTCATGATCGCTTGAAAGGCACCCTCACCCCAGCCCTCTCCCAGAGGGAGAGGGAGAAGACGGCACGCACTGCGTGCGCTACTCGCCACTCGCGGGTTTTCGGATCGAGACCATATGCGGCCGTTCTTCGAACATAAACCAACCGGCGAATCGTCGCTTGCACCGGTCCTGCTGCTCATTCTCATCGTTGCCTTGCCGACGGCGGCCGTGCTATGGCTGGTGCGCGAGGCCACGGAGAATGAGCGGCTGGCCGTGCGCCAGCGATTGGCCGACGTTTATCGCATCCAGCTCGAAGCGACGAGGCAGCGGATTGCCGCGGGCTGGCAGCAATCGCTGGCCGAACTCGACAAAGTCGCTGCCGACCTTCCGCCGGCGCAAGCGTTTGCCACTTGCGTGCGTCGTGGCGTTGCCGACAGCGTGATCGCGCTCGACAAGAGCGGCCGAGCCGCCTATCCAGATGCCGGAATCTCGGCGGACCACTCGATCATCGAGGTGATCGAAAAAAGCCCGGCATGGATCGCAGCGCGACAATTGGAGTTTACCGATCGCAACTACGCGGCCGCGGCCGACGCGTATGAGCAAATTGCCCGCGAATCGCTCAAAGACAATCTCGCCGCGCTGGCGACTCAGGCACAGGTTCGTTCACTGCTTGAGGCCGGAAAGAAGCAGGCCGCCGTCAAGATTCTCAGTGAGCAGGTCGAGAATGCTCGAATCCAAGCCGCGATTGGACCCGACGGACGCCGGCTCGTAATCGATTTGTCGTTGCTTTTAGCTCAAACGGCGAAGGATTCGGAGCCGGCGCTCGCCTTGAAGACGGCCGCCGCGCTCGAGGCGAGGCTTGCCGATTATGATCGCGAGGTCATGCCTTCGGCACAGCGCCGGTTTGCTCTCCGCGAATTGCAGCAGTTGTTTCCTGAATCGGTGCATTCGCGGACGCTGGCCGCCGAAGACTTGGCGGCCGATTACCTCGAGCAAGCTCGCGATCGTTCAATGCCGCGCGAACTGCAACCGGCCGGCATCGAAGGGGTTTGGAAAGTCACTTCGCCCCGTGGTCAGATTCTGGCTTTGTTTCGCACGGCGACAATTGCCGCAATCGCCAAGCGGAAGCTCGACGAGCAGCCCGCCCCGCCCGGAGTTCAACTGGCGATCGTCGATCCGAATGTAGGGGATCAAAGCGCGTTTCTCTCGACAACACTCGGTCCAGACGTGCCGCTTTGGCGCGTGTCGTTAAGCCTTTCAGAAGACCCATTCAACAGCGCGGCCGTCGAGCGGAGCCGAGCTTATTTTTGGACAGCCGCGCTGACCCTCGTCGCCACGGCGGCGCTCGCGCTTTTGGCGGCCATAGCTTTGCGCCGGCAGATGCGGGTGTCGCGATTGAAGAATGACTTGGTCGCGACCGTTTCGCACGAACTCAAGACCCCGCTGTCGGCGATGCGGTTGCTGGTCGATACGCTGTTGGATGACGAACGTTCCGATCCGCAGCAGACACGCGAATACTTGCAGCTCATCGCGCAGGAAAATCAGCGACTTTCGCGGCTGATCGACAATTTTCTGACGTTTTCGCGGATCGAGCGCGGCAAGCAGCGATTCGCGGCCGAGCCGGTCGAACCGGTCGAGGTCGCGCGCCGTGCAATCGAATCGCTTCACGACCGGCTGAGCGGGCCCAATTGCGATTTCGAGGTTCAGACCGAACCAAATCTGCCGCCCGTCAATGGCGACTTTGACGCCCTGGTGATGGTGGTCATCAATCTGCTCGACAACGCCTTGAAATATACGGGTGCCGAGAAGCGAATTGTGTTGCGGGCATTCTCGTGCGGCGACCGCGTTCGATTCTCGGTCGCAGACAACGGTGCCGGCCTTTCGTCGCGGCAGAAGCGCCGCGTGTTTGACCGCTTCTATCAAGTCGATCAACGGCTCGCCCGTGCCGCCGGCGGCTGCGGGCTAGGCCTGAGCATCGTAAGGAGCATCGTCGCGGCGCATGGCGGCTCGGTCCAAATCGAGAGCGAAATCGGCAAGGGCAGCACCTTCACCGTGTCGTTGCCGGCCCTCCGATCGGCGGAGCGGCGGGAGGGTTCATGCACAGCATCTTGATTGTCGAAGACGATCCGGCTTTGTTGCGAGGATTGAAAGACAATTTCATGGCCCGTGGGTATCGCGTTCGCACGGCGACCGACGGTCGCATCGGGTTGGAAGCAGCGCTCGCCGATCCGTCGGATCTGGTCGTGCTGGACATCATGCTGCCGCTTGTGAATGGCTACGACGTCTGCCGCCAGTTGCGCGAGCGCGGCTTGGAAATGCCGATCCTCATGCTCACCGCGAAAGGCCAAGAGGAAGACATTATCCGTGGGCTGGAACTCGGGGCCGACGATTACGTCACCAAGCCTTTCAGCATTCGCCAGCTTCTGGCGCGGGCCGCGGCGCTTTTAAGACGGCAATCGCAGGCAGAAGACACAGTCCATCGCTTCGGTCGCTACGAGTTGGACCTCGCGTCTCATAAGTTATTACGAAGCGGTGAAGAAGTGGCGCTTACGACAAAGGAATTCCGCCTGCTTGAGTTTTTCCTCAAGCGATCGGGACGCGCGCTGACGCGCAACGAGATTATGAACAACGTCTGGGGCCGCTCCGTCATCGTCACGTCGCGAAGCGTCGATCGCTGCGTCACGACGCTCCGCGGCAAGATCGAATCCCATCCGCGGCGCCCGAAACATGTGCAAACGATCCGCGACGTCGGCTATCGCTTCGAACGCGGGGATTGAGAACTAGATTGAGTAACTGAGGCCGCCCGCGTGGGCCCACTCGGTCTCGACGATGCCAGGTTTCGGCGCACTGGCACTCTCCTGAGTCAGTTCGCCGCCCGCGGAGCGCCATGCTTCCGTGCCCCCTTTGACGCTCGCCACGTTTGAGATGCCGCATTGGCAGAGAAACTGGGCTGCTCTTAGCGAACGGAAGCCGCCTTGGCAAATCACATAGACCGGACGATCGCGGGGAACGTCGTTGAGCCGAGTCGCCAGTTCAGCCTGGGGCAGATTGACGGCGCCAGGCACGTGCCCGCTGGCAAATTCTTCAGGTTCACGCACGTCTAGGACAACCGCATCCGATGTCCCTGCTCGCAACTCATCCATGCCCGCTTCGCGCACCACTGGAGAGCTGGTCAGCATAACCCAGGGCATATCGGCACGGCCGCGGTTGGTCGCTTCGATCGCCGTCATATTCAGAGGGCGAGGCGGCACGCCGTTTCCAACTCGGTCGATGAACTCTCGCCGATCGAGGCGTGCCAGCGGATTAAAGAGGCGTTCGAAGCCGATGGTCGTGCTCGGCCGGCCGCACATCCCCTTACCGCAAGGTCCCTCGAAGTGGCCCGGAAAGACGGCAACCCAATCGGGTAGTCGAAGCAAGTTTGTCAGGCTCTCAAATTGCGCGGCGACGTCGCCGCCGCCGAAGTCTGGTCGGCCGACGTCTCCTACGAGTAGTGAATCGCCGGTCAACACCATCGACGGCTCCAGGCTGCGCGGCGGATTCACGATTAAAAGCGATATCAACTCCGGACGGTGGCCAGGCGTGTGCAAGACGCGGAGCCGCAACTGCCCCAGCTCCAACTCCTGGCGATCGTGGAGCGGCCGATACGGGTAGGCCACTCGCGCGGATTCGTGAAGGCAGAGTTCGGCGCCATATTGGCTTGCCAGGCGGCGCGCACCGGAGACGTGATCGGCATGAATGTGCGTATCAATGACGTACCGTAGTTGGAAGCCCCTCTCGCGCAGCAGATCGTCGTAGGGCTCCGTCTCAATTGCCGGATCGATAATCGCCGCCTCGTGCGTACGGCGAGAGGCGACGACGTAGGAGGCGCATCCGCAGCGCTCGTTCAGGAACTGCTTAAAATACATGATGATGCATCTGGGATCTTAATTAAACTGATACGCTGAACAAGCGAAAAGCTTGCCGATCGCGCCCTCATTGTCGTCTATTCTTGCGACCCACGCTTTGCCGGCGGCTGATAATGCCCGCCGCCCCAAACTCGCTGGTTGAAGCTGGCCGAATCGCCTCGCGGGATTGTGATCGTCGTCCAGTTGTCGCCCGCCAGAATTCGGGCCGTCAGGATGATTTGGCCGACGTGATAGGCACAATGAGCCAGCGATCGCTCGATCGCCAACGGCACCGAATGCGGCTCACCCCGGATCGTGACGGTTTTTGCTAAATCGTCCGATGACAGGCTTGTGAGCGAATCGAAGAGGCGCTTCCAGCCCGATTCCCAATGCGCGGTCAACTCGGCCCGCGCGGCGAGCGTGTCTATAAACTCGTCGTCGCGATTCCGCCAGGGCTTTTCGCCGTCGGTAGTAAGAAAATCAGTCCACCGCGAAAGCAGATTGCCCGCCACATGCTTCATGATGACGGCGACGGAGTTCGTGTTCGGGTCGAGAGCGATATGCAACTTGTCGTCGGAAATCTGCGCCACTGCTTTGTCCGCCCAGTTCTTATTCGAGCGGAATGCAGTCAGCGCGGCATCGATCAGCGCCTTTCCGACATCGTTCGATTTGATTGCTGCCTCGCTCATGCCGCCGTCCACACGCTGAGCGTTAAATTTTGCGCATCCTACATGCGCTCATCATAGCGGCATCAAGACGAATCGCCAAACTTATGCTCGCTCTTCGGGTAGTGTCACGTCGGGCACGTCTTCGCCCAGCGCCGTGGCGAGATCGATCTGGTGCTCTTGCTCGTTAACGAGGATCTGGCGGATGTGTTCAGCCATCGCATATTCGCCGAGGGCTTCGCATTGGCGGACTCGGCGGCGATAGTGGCGGACCGTTTCGTTTTCATTCGTCAGATCGAATCGGAGCATTTCCTCCGCCTCGGCCGAAGTGCGGACGGGCATCGGTTCGACCGCCGGCTCTCCGCCGAGATAGTCGATCTGCTTGGCGATAATCAGCGCATGCTGAAGCTCCTCCGCAGCGTGCTTTTCCAATTCCGCGGCGATGTTCATATACTCGGCCCCTTTGATCACCTGCGAGTAAACGACGTAAGCTATGATCGCCTGAAACTCGCGACGGAGATCGTCGTTAAGCCGGTCGATCAAATCTTGCCGCGTGATATGAACGTCCTCAGCCGGGGCCGTTTCCAATTCTTCATGATGGACCGACATGATTCTTTCTCCGTTTTATGGGTTCCCCTTGTTGACCACGGATCACACGGATGGACACGGATAGAGATCCGAGTTGAGTGATCCCTGCGACCAGCGATGACGCTCATAACTAAACTATCAGTGTCATCCGTGGTTAGCGTCGGGCGTGCCTCAGAAGCGCGACAAAGGGCAACGAAGGGTGGAAGAGCGAACTCTTCGCGACCCCTCGTGCCCTTTGTTCTCTCTCTCGTTTTCTCAGTCCTTGGGTTGCAATCGCTAGACCATTGGCCCTCGTCTTAATCCGCCAAACAGCAGGCTGATGACGAACAGCACGAGGAACACGAAGAACAGGATCTTCGCGATTTCGGCGGCTCCGGCGGCGAATCCGCCGAAGCCGAAGATGGCCGCGATGATCGCGATCACGAAAAATACCGCAGCCCAGTACAACATGGTTCGGTCCTCCAGGTGGTGATTAGCGGGCGAGTCAGTTGCCGCCCGCGGTGCTTTTCATCAACTCGCACGCTTGATTGCGATATGTTGCAATCGGCGTGCCACAAAATACGATGAAGGCGGAAGGATGAAGGACGAACGAGGCGATTCATCCTTTATCCTTCCGCCTTCATCCTTACAAAAAAACATCCGGCGGCCGCTGTCTCCACAGGGGCCGCCGGAGTGCATCCTTGCCGATCGGACGTTCGCTTGAATGTCGCTGTCGGCAATGTCAAGTTTCAAATGCGGGCGGATAGCCCGCCGTCATTTGCCCGCCTTCGACTCGGAATGGTCGCTCGAATCCTTTTTCGAGCTGTCGTCGGATCCTTTGTCACCCGACTTGCTGCTGTCGCGGTCACGATCGGAGCGGTCAGCACTCGAGCGATTTTCGCTTGAGCGATTTGGATCGGTTGAGCGATTCTGATCGCTGTGATTGGCGTCACTCGAGCGGTTTTCTTGATCCGACTTGCCGGCGCTTTGGCCCGACTTATTTTCGCGATCGGTGCGGTTGGCGTCGGTCTTATTCGCCTCGCTCTGGCGGCGAGTGTTGTCTGTGTTTGTTTCACGCCGGCCTATATCGGTCCCATAACTCTGGGTTGGGGTCGTGATCTCGTTGCCGGCGCGATTTTGCTCGCCATCGCCGCGGTATCCCGTGCGATAGCGGATCGGCCGGCCGTTTTGGTCGTATTCATATTGATAGTTGACGGTGCTCGGATTGTAGTCCTGCCAAGCGCCGTTGCTCCAAAAGGCCCATCGGTTCGATGGGAGCCAGTACCACCAGACGCCGTTGTAGAATCGATAGCGCCATTGAATATCGTCGCGATTGCCCCGCTCGCCTGAACTATCCGTGCGGCTTTGGGCGCCGGTGTCAGAGCGGCTCCCCGTATTGGCAGGTCCCGTGGCAGCAGGCCCGGTTGCGTTGGTGGTGGAATTCTGGTTGTTTGCGTTCGGATTGTTGGAATTGGTATTGGTCGTCGATGCCGGATTATTGAGATTCGAACCCGTCGCGTTTGGGTTGGTCGTCGCTGCGTTATTATTCGGGTTATTGAAATTGAAGCTGGGATTGGTCGCGGCCGGATTCGTTGTCTCGTGAAGCGGAGCCGGCACACCCGAGTTAGCACTAGGATTCGTATTGCCAGCCGCGTTTGCAGGATTCGTCGCTTCTGGCTTGGTGATGTCGGGCTTGCTGACCGCCGCGGCCGGGGCCGCGCCGGGAGTTCCGCCGGCATTCTGATCGCGCTGAGCCATGGCTTGACCGGCGATCAAAAGAAAACCAATTACGACCACCGCACCAATGACATTGCTTCGCATTGTCGGACCTCCTGTTCGAAAGTTGTGCATCGCCAGAGCGACGACCGCTCGTGGGTGACATGTGGGCCGCATACAAATGCAGATTGTATGCCAATTTAAGAGGCGACGA
>Ga0126381_100006770_pt1 | contig 12712 bp, 12 predicted proteins | sample PanSoiMetPlot_28_FD_96465 | JGI IMG/M metagenome (GOLD analysis project Ga0126381, IMG submission 96465) | Tropical forest soil microbial communities from Panama - MetaG Plot_28 | ecosystem: Environmental > Terrestrial > Soil > Tropical forest > Bulk soil | place: Panama | collected 2016-02-17
AAAAGATGCTCGCCGGCGAACTCTACAACGCCCAGGACCCAACCCTGGTCGCCGACCGTCGCCACGCCGCCTCCCTCATCCACAAATACAACTCCACCCCTCACCACCCAGCGACCCACTTCATCCAGCTCGAGGAACTCGTCGCCTCCGTCGGTCCCCATACCGAGGTCCGCCCGCCTTTCTATGTCGATTACGGCTACAACATCACGCTCGGGGCTGATGTCTTCCTTAACTTCAACTGCGTCCTCCTCGACGTCACACCCATCACCATCGGCGACCGGACCCAGATCGGTCCCTTCACCCAGATCTACGCCGCCGACCATCCCCGTGACCACGACACCCGCCGCGCCCACCTCGAAAATGGCCGCCCCGTCCACATCGGCGCCAACGTCTGGATCGGCGGCGGAGCCATCATCCTCGCCGGCATCACGATCGGCGACGACGCTGTCATCGGCGCAGGCTCCATCGTCACTCACAACGTCCCCGCGGGGGCTACCGTCGTTGGCAACCCGGCGCGTCCTCTACCGCGGCGTAAATAAACGCTCACTGCAATCAAAAATCTCCACCTGTTCTCCCTAAAGGGAAGGGCGCCGTCACAGAGAATCCTCTGCGAACCGACGCCCAATTCGTTTCTTGAAACTTCAGATCGCTAATTACGAACCGACCGGAACCTGGTCAAGAAGATTCGCCCACTGCCTGCCCTTGCGAGCTGCCTGCGCATCCTTGTGGAACGCATAGCCAGCAATCAGCGGGAGCGCAAGCGTAGCTTCGGAGTAGACCATCTGCTCGTAGGTCAGATCCACCTTGCCCCAGCTCGACGCCTCTTTCAGCGTCGACCCGGACAACGCGCCGTCACGCGCATCGGCAACGGTAATCTGAATCGCGTACTTGTGCATCGGGGCCTCGACACCAAGAATGTCCGCGGCCACAACGATGTCCTGCGCGAAGTTCTTCGGCACGCCGCCGCCGATCATCAGCAGGCCAGTCGTCGGGTTGGCAATTTTGAGCTGTGTGAGCTCATAGAAGTCTTTCGCCGAGTCGATGGCAACCATCGCCTTGCCCTGGCGCTCGTGCTGGTGAGCCACCAATCCAAATCCGGCCGAGCAATCCGAGAAGGCCGGGCAGAAGATGGGAACATTCTTCTCGTACGCCGCGAGGATGATCGAGTCCCGTCCTCCCGCCTGCGGAGTTTTGCCGTTCTTCACCAGATAGGCACCCATCTCGCGGAGGAACTCACGCGAGCTATGAGGGCGGGGCTCAAGCGAGTTCGCAATCTGATGTGTCGTCTCATCGCACATGCGAAGCTCTTCCTCATTGATAAAGGTGTCGTAGATACGGTCAATCATCAGGTCGCGAAGCTCCGCGTCACCCGCGCCGTACTTATACTCATCCCCGGCGATGTAGTGATTGAAACCAAGCGCCTCGAAGAAGTCCTGATCGACCATGTTGGCGCCAGTCGAAACAACCGCATCGACCATATTGTTGCGGATGAGGTCGACAAAAACCTTCTGGAGTCCGGCGGAGATGAGCGAGCCGGCAAGACACAGGATGACCCCACAATCCTTGTCGCGGAGCATCATCTCGTAGAGGTCCGCTGCACGAGCGGTGTCACGCGAACTGAAGGCCATATCTCGCATGGCATCGACCAGAGCAACTACGTTGTGCTGCTTGATGTCGATGTGCTGAATGGGCTTTTTGAGGAGTTCGTTTTTCGTAGGCATAGCCTGTATAGGATACCAAGCGAAAAGCCTCCATTTGGCGCGAGTTGTGTGAATTTTGGACGCTTTGAGAGAGCGTCCGAACTTAAGGGCCGTCCAAAGAAATTTGCGTCAAGTTAGTGGAGGCGCGAGACTTGATTGCATGAATGTAAATCTGGCTGAACGGGCCCACAACCACAATTGGAAGCTTGATCCGATCGTGCGGTCTCTGCTCGACACAGATTTCTACAAGCTCTTGATGCTGCAGTTCATCTGGAAGAACTTCCCCAAGGTGCACGTCACCGCGGAAACAACCAACCGGACAACTTCGGTACATCTGGCGGAAATCGTCTCGCCAGCAGCGCTCTATGATCAGATGGAACATGTGAGCCAGTTGCGATTTCGCAAAAGCGAGTTGATCTGGCTCGCAGGAAACACCTTCTACGGCACGCGTAGCATCTTTGAGCCCGAGTTCCTCGAGTGGCTGGAGCGGGACTTTCGGCTCTCAGAGTACGAGGTAACAGAAAAGGACGGACAGCTGGTTCTCCGTTTTGCGGGTTTGTGGACCGAAGTCACCCTGTGGGAGATCTACGGCCTCGCCCTGCTCAGCGAGATGAAGACACGCGCGGCACTCGCCAAACTCAGCGAACTTGAACTCGATATCCTTTACGCGCGCGCGAAGACGAGACTATGGGCAAAAATTGAACTCTTACGCAAAGTTCCGTCTCTAAGCATCTCGGATTTCGGTACGAGACGCCGCCATAGCTTTCTATGGCAGGAATATGCAGTGGAGGCGATGCGCGCGGGACTTGGCAAGAGCCTGTCAGGTACATCGAACACCTTTCTCGCCTATAAACATGACTTAGAAGCCATGGGGACGAACGCCCATGAGCTCCCGATGGCTCTTGCCGCACTGGCAAACAACGATGAGGAGTTGCACGAGTCCCAGTACAAAGTACTGGAACTCTGGCAGAAGAGTTATGGCGGCGAACTCCTGATCATGCTCCCCGATACCTTCGGAACCACGCAATTTCTTGAAGGAGCACCTGATTGGGTTGCCGACTGGACCGGTCAGCGTTGCGACTCGAAAGATCCATTCGTCGCAGGGGATCAATACATCGACTGGCTAGAGAGCTACGGCCGCGATCCACGCCGCAAGCGCTTCATCGCGTCCGATGGGCTCGACGCCGATGTCATCTTGCGACTGCATGAATACTTCAATGGTCGTATTCGTTTCAGCGCGGGCTGGGGAACACTGCTGACAAATGACTTTCGCGATTGTCATCCGCGCGGTGAGCACGACTTCGAGCCAATAAGCCTCGTCTGCAAACTGATGACGATAGATGGCAGACCAGCAGTGAAGCTCTCTGACAACGCGCACAAAGCGACAGGACCAGCCGACGAGGTTGACCGCTATCGAAGAGTCTTCGGAAGTATGGCAGTAGAAGGTGCCGCAGTGCTGGTATAAATTTTCCTGCAATATTCTCTCCCTGGGGCTGGACAATCGTCCCCGCGTAGGGCAACAATTCGTTCATTCACGGGCGGTACGCGATTGGGCTCGAGCCGAATCCCTTGGACTGCGGAGCCAATGACAGTTGCAGCCGCCCGTTTCTCACCGACCACAACCTCCCCATCGCAACGAAGCTCTCAACCTCCGCCGATATACTGCTGTCATGGCGAAAATGAAGGATCTACTCCGCCTCGTGATCGCGGCGGTGATGGTGCCTGTCATCGCGGTTGAGCCTTCCTGGGCGTGGGGCAGCGATGGCCACAAGATGATCAACCGGCTGGCCGCAACCCATCTTCCAAAGGACGTGCCAGCATTCCTCCGCAATGGCAACGCACTCGACACACTCGAATACCTTGGACCCGAACCCGACCGCTGGCGCAACAAGGCGGAAGAGGACCTGGTCGCAGCACAATCTCCCGAGCACTTCATCGATCTGGAGTACGCAGATCTCGTAGGACCGCTGCCCAAGAAACGCTACGACTACATTCGTGCGCTGGAAAAAGCTGCCGCCGCTCATCCTGACCTCCAGTTGACGCCGGAGAAGGTCGGCCTTCAGCCTTACGTAACCGAGGAGGTATACGAGCGTCTTAAGTCATCCATGCGTGAGTATCGCCATCTGCTCGCCGCAGGTGAAGATACCAAGCCGGTTGAAACAGCGATCCTCTTCTACGCCGGCTGGCTTGGACACTATGTCGCGGACGGATCACAACCGCTGCACACCACGATCCAGTACAACGGTTGGACCGGTCCGAACCCGAACGGTTACACAACGGATCACAAAATCCATTCCCAATTTGAATCGATCTACGTCACTGCAAATATCCAGTCATCCGATGTCGCCCCTCTGGTTGCTGCTGCGCAACCCAAACTGCTGAACGACGAGTGGTCAAACTATATGGACTATCTGAGGCACTCCGCTTCCCTGGTCGAGAAGACCTATCAACTTGAGAAGGTTGGAGGCTTCACCAACCCCGGAACACCGGAAGCCAAAGCATTCGTTGAGGAGCGGCTCGCCGCAGGAGCAATCGAGTTGCGGGACATGATCTACACAGCGTGGGTCCGCAGCGGTGATCCGGTGCAGGAGTTTCACGGCGCCAACTAATTGGTGCCGCTCTTCTGCTGAAGAATCGGATACTGGTGACGTTCGACGCGCACTACGAGCTTCTTCAATAGCGGAGTCAGCAAAAGTGCGATCGCCGGTACAAGAATGACCGCAACCGCCGCCCAGACGACGAGAGCATGCCATTCCCACAACCAGAGTTGGCGCCCCAGGGCAAACGGACTCCTGCGCGCTTCCGCGGCCAGATCCTGGGGCGAAAGCGGGAGCGCCGCCGTGTGGAACACCTTCGTTCCGATATGGATGAACGGAATGAGGAGAGCTAGCTGCAACGGATAGACGATGTGGTTGCCGAGCTGGGAAGCCGCCAGATTGAGGCGAAACAGCAAGGCTGCAGCGAGACAGGCAACCGTCGTGGTGCCAAGTAACGGATTGATTCCAATGGCAATCCCGACAGCGAGGCTCCATGCCAGATTTTCAGGCGAGGCTCCCATGCGGAGGAGCGCAAAGAGCGGAAGGGCGACGCGCCGGTAGACCCAGCCATGACGAACCCAGGAGGACTCTGCCCCGGTACTCGGTAAAGGTCTATCTAGAGACACATCCAACAGGATAGACTGCACAAAGAATGCACTTTGCCCAGTTTGGGGACATGGAACGGTTCGGGTGAGATTTTTTCGGTCGCTAGTAAGAGCGCTTCAGGTACTTTTTTATATTTCTGCAGCAATTTTGGAACTTCTGCTAGTACGGCCCACGGAATGGCAAGCCAGGGCGGAGTGGCTGCATCGGCTTTGCGCACGGGCGTTGAAAGGACTCGGCATCCAGGTCGACGTCCTGGGCGAGTTCCCTGAGGCCGGGGCCGTTATCGCCAACCATCTCAGTTACGCCGATATCGTCATCTTCGCTGCGCTGCACCCCTGCGTCTTCGTCGCAAAGGCCGAGATCGAGAACATCCCTGTCCTCGGCTGGATGACGACGATGGCCGGGACCGTGTACGTGGCGCGGGGACACGGCGGATCAGCGGTCAAGGCGAGAAAAGGCATGAGCGCTGCCTTCGACGCCGGCCTGCCAGTTGTGTTCTTCCCCGAAGGAACCACCTCAGACGGCAGTCACCTTCTAAGGTTCCACAGCGGCTTGCTGGCACAGGCATTGGCAGAGAGCGCTCCGGTAACGGCTGCGCACGTCAGCTATCGTCTTCTGGCAGACAACGGACCGAGCATTACTGTGGGGGACAATGTCTGCTACTGGGGCGATCACAATATGTGGCTGCATATCTTCAAGTTCCTCGGATTGCGGGGGTTACGGGTCGAGATACGGTTCGCCCACGCGCCGGTCCTGTTCCACAATCCGGCAAATCGCAAACTAGCAGCCGAAGAGGCCCGTGCCGCTGTTGCGGAACTGGCAAGTCGAGTACAGGTATCTACAAAGTGCACCATTTCTGATTCAACAAAAGTTCACGCAACGTGAACACTCTGTAACAATTCACAACGCAGACTGGCATCGAAAGCAGGCATTCCAGGCCCGTAAGGAGAGTCGATGCTCACAGCCGCTGTGTCGTCTTCGCCCGCAGTTCTTCCCGTTGGACCGCATCTACTTACTCCGTCATCGAAAAAAGACATCCGCCTCGAGGCGGGACCATACGTCGCGCGACTTGCGTTGACGGAGGCGGAACGTGCAGCGACGTTCCGCCTCCGGTTCCTGGTCTTCAACCTCGAGATGAATGAGGGGCTCGAGTCTGCATACACCGACGGCTACGACCGCGATAAATTCGATGATGTCTGCGATCACTTAATCGTTGAGGAGAAGGTCACCGGAGCCATCATCGGAACCTACCGCCTGCAGATGGGCGATGTCGCCGGGCGCAACTACGGCTACTACAGCGAGCAGGAGTTCTGCTTCGCCCCCTATGAGTCGATGCGCAGTCAGATCGTCGAACTTGGCCGGGCATGCATTCATCGCGATCATCGGTCTCCTGAGGTATTACATCTGTTGTGGCGCGGAATCGCGCGTTACTCTCTGGCGAACGGTGGCCGTTACATGATGGGCTGCTGCTCGCTGAACTCACTCGATGTGGCCATCGGTCACGCGGTCTACGAGTCACTCCGTAACTGCATGGTGGAGTCTGAACTGCGCACGGTCGCAACAGGCAAATATGCAATGCCGAGGCCAGCGACGGAACTCCCCGAGGAGCGGGCCCCCAAGTTGCTTCGGGCTTACCTAACCATTGGCGCGAAGATCTGCAGCGAGCCGGCGATCGATCGCGAATTTCACACAATCGACTTTCTCACGCTCCTGGACCTGCAGACGCTGCATCCGCGCGTCGCTCAACGATTTCTTGAGGGCTGCTAGTTGATTCTTCGTCTCCTTCGATCGACCGCGCGCAGTATCTGGCTGCTCCTGCTGCTCCTTTCGGCTGTGCTCGATTTCATTCTTCGGCGCCCACGGTCTTCCTATGAAGGCTCGGTCCGGGTACACGGGTGGTGTCGCCGCATCGTGCGGGCGATGGGGGTGCAGTGCTCTGCCGAGGGCGGACTTCCTGCCTACGGAGCCGTTGTTGCGAATCATCTGAGCTACCTCGATGTGCTAGCATTTGCCTCGCTGCGGCCGTTTGTCATGGTGGCCAAGAGCGAGGTCGCCCGCTGGCCGCTGGTCGGATGGCTTACGACGCGTGCCGGCACCGTTTACGTCGTACGTGGCGGCGGTCCCCCCACTTATTCGGCAGTCAACGCGGCAATGGCTGCGGCTTATCGCAGCGGCTTGCCCGTGCTCTTCTTCCCGGAGGGCACGACAACGGATGGCGGTGCGGTGGAGCCGTTTCGCCGAGGGCTGTTTCACTCTGTGCTGAACGAAGACGTCCCTCTGCGTGTTGCAGGCTTGCGCTATTCAATTGTCGGCGACGCCGGCAGCGCTACGGTTGCTGACGGCGTCTGCTGGTGGGGAGCCACTCTGCTGGCTCCGCATCTCTTTCGACTGCTCGGGTTGCGGGGAGTAAAGGCCTCCATCCGGTTTGGCGCCGAGGTCACACAGCGCGCCGATCGGTTTGTGTTGTCCGAGACCGCGCGCCTTCGCGTGATGGAGTTGGCGGAGGTCTCAGGAGAGAAGATCGCCGGCGCGGTGGAGACGCCGCGCGAGCCCGTGCTCGTCGAGGCGACGTAGTATCGGCTCGACCGACCCGTCCAGCGAATCCGTGCCCTCCACGGTTACAGTTGCGTGCGCGGCCGAAGGAATCACCTGGAGGTCGGCCATCGGCTTCGCGGTGGCTTCGAATTGCGCGCAAACACTCTCCTCCGTGCGCCCGCGCTCGCGCATATCGCAGTCGATACGACGATTGAGACCGATCTGGTTTTGCCGCGTTGACATAGAGGCTGAAGTCGTAGAGCCAGCGCAGATCTGGATCATGCAGCGCCAGGATGCCTTCGACGATAAGGACCTTGGCTGGAGCCACGGTCTCGGTGCGGCCGCGCAGAAGGGTGTGTGTGCTGAAGTCGTCGACCGACGCTCAATCGGCTGGCCACTCGCGAGGTGATGGATGGGATCAATCAGCATCTCGATCTCGAGCGAGTTGGGGTGGTCGAAGTTCTGGAGGCAGCGCTCTAGATGAGCGGGACACTTGTAGTAGAAGTCGAGCGGAAGCAGGGTCGCATTGAACTGTGCGGTAAGTTCACCCCGCTCACGTTGTCTTGCCAGATCCCGAACAACCGGCGGTCCCCAAGATAAGCGGACGCTCGGGGAGCAGTAGCGGTTGCGCAAAACTCATGCGGTAACGACCTGCGGAACAAGGGCGGTGAGAAGCCCGGTAAACTGGCCTTCGATGCGACGGCCGATCTCCATGACCTCTTCATGATTGATGGGTTGGTCGAGAACCCCGGCGGCCATGTTGGTCACAACCGAGAGCCCGAGGACCTCAATCCCCATGTGGCGGGCGATGATGACCTCGTGGACGGTCGACATGCCGACCAGGTCGGCTCCGAGCGTCCGGAAGGCCCGGATCTCTGCCGGGGTCTCATAGCTGGGACCGAGAACCGCGAGGTAGACGCCCTCGTTGAGCGTCCAGCTCTGTCGCGCGGCCTCGGTGATAGCCAGTTTGCGGAGGCGCGGCGAGTAGGCTGTGCTCATGTCGAAGAAGCGCTGCCCGGAACCAGGGATCAGCCCAAACCGTGGTTCGTTCGGCCCAAGGGCGGCGTTGGTCCCCGTGAGGTTGATGTGGTCGGAAATAGCGACGATGGCCCCTTGACCGAAGCGAGGATCGATGCCTCCGGCGGCGTTGGTGACGATGAGTTTTTCGACACCCAGGAGTCCGAGGACGCGCATGGGAAACGTCACCTGCGTCAGGGTGTAGCCCTCGTAGGCGTGAACCCGGCCTTGCATGACGGCAACGGGAACTCCGGCGATGGTCCCGACGACCAGTCTTCCCGAGTGCCCCTCGACGGTGGACTGTGGGAAGTTCGGGATCTCGGAGTAGGCGATGGTGACAGCGTTCGTGACCTGCGAGGCAAAGTTGCCGAGACCGGTGCCGAGGATGATGGCAAGCTTCGGCTGGAGATGGGCGCGACTAGTGATGAAGTTCGCAGCCGATTTCGCCTGGGCGAAGATGGTCGATTCAGACATGGTCGTGCGCGCCCTACCCCGTGGATTTCTTGCAGAGTCTTCCATCTAAACTACTTAGATCGGGACTTCCCTTGCAAATTATTGATTCTATTAGCGGCTTGGGAGCAAAGTATTCCCAAACAAGTGGTTTCCTCAAAGACCTGCTGGGTATCTTCGCGAAATTCTCTTGTCCTGGAGTACTGGGCTCTGGTAGCAGTTTAGCGAGTTGGCCCAGGTAACTCTGCCCTCGTTTTGAACTTAATTTCTGCAGGCGAATCGTCTTGAGAGGGGAGCCATGGAAGCAGCGCACAGGGATCATCCTCGAAGCATCGGTCGAAGCATTGGAGCGGTCCTGGCAGGGATCGTGGTGGCTATTGTCCTCACTCTCGCGGCGGACGTTTTGATGCACGCCATCGGCGTCTATCCGGCGCTAGGCCAGCCGATCGGCAGCAAACCGCTGCTGCTTGCGACGGCCTACCGGATTGTCTTCGGAGTCGTGGGCGGCTCCGTTACGGCACGGCTAGCGCCCTACGATCCTATGAAGCATTCGCTCGCGGGCGGAGTGTTCGGGACCATTGCCGGAATCGCGGGTGCGTTGGCCACGTGGAACAAGGGACTCGGCCCACACTGGTATGCCGTGGCAGTCATTGTCATCGCACTGCCGAGTGCTTGGCTTGGAGCGAAACTGCGCCTGAGACAGATCTCTCCTTCTTAGGCGCAGCCTCAAAGGTGGCGACTGCGTTTCCGCCTGCATCGAGCAGCTCAAGTTTGTCACCTGTGATCTTCCAAGAGTCGACCTCGCCGAGTGCGTCGAGGAAGGCGCGTTCGGTGTCCATCGCGCTGGCGCACGCCATCATACTGCTGGCCATCTGGGTGAGCTTCAGTTTCTCGCCCTCGAGGGTGTAGCCTCCCATGATGCGGTTGCAACCACCGGAGCCGCTGACGCGATGCTGCTCGGAGTTGAGCGTGAGATTGGGTCCGCGATGCGGGTCAGCGGTGACGGACGTTGTGCCGAGTTGTGTCAGCTTCCAGTTTGTATTCTCAAGCGGCGTGCCTGTCTGCGGTGTCACAGAAGAGGTGGCGTTCATGGGTTCGAACTCATAGATGCCTCCGTCGGCTTGCAGGGACAGAAACAGATGGCCGTTTTTGAGGACGTAGGAGCGCACGTAGTCATAGTCTTTTGGGAGCCGCTTGTTCAGTGCCGTGGGCGGGCACATCGCTCGTGTCAGGGCGAGCGGACCCAGGCGAAGTTGGCCGGTGCGCGATGAGGTCCAGGTGCCCATGCCACGATTGCAGTCGACCTGGGCGGTGAGGTGTCCGCCGTCTGCGAACTCGAGGGTGTACCCGTCCTTCGCCTCGGGCGTGAGTGTCATGTCGTCGCTCGATTGAAAGCGGACTAGCTGCCAGGAGGTACCTGCGAGTTTGTCCGTTGACGGGGGCTGGGCGCTGGTCTGGGCCGATGAGCTTGCCATTTGAATCCATAACGACGAGGTGATCAGTGCCGAGCACAGCCGTGAGATTTTCACCTGGGTCTCCTCATCGAGCCGAATCAGGATACACCGCAGGGGGAGAGACCTGTCTCGCTTGGTTCCGAACGAAAGACTTCGATTAATTTTTGTGTGTGACGGCAGGTTTGTTGTTTCTCGCGGGTTTGGGTTGCGCTAGTCTCAGTCGCATCCGAAAAAATATGGAGGCAAAGGCGCCATGGCGTCCTTCAGGATTGGTATCAACATGGCCGGTGCGGTCTCTGCCGGAGCTTATACGGCCGGAGTTCTGGACTTTCTGACAGAGGCTCTGGATGCCTGGTACGAGGCTAAGGAGCGCGGCGAGGCGGTTCCAGCGCATGACGTGGTCATCGAGGTCTTTTCCGGCGCATCGGCTGGCGGGATGTGTGCAGCGATCTCATCAGTGATGCTTCAGGAGGAGTTTGAGCATATTCATGATCCCAAGGTGGAGCGCGCGGAGACGACGAATCGTTTTTACGAGAGCTGGGTAAACAGGATCGACATCAAGGAACTGTTGAAGACGGACGACATCAGGAAGAATGAGCCGGTGATGTCGCTGCTCGACTCGAAGATTATTGAGTCGATTGCGGCTTATGCGCTTACTCCGAAGAACCCGGCGAAACCGCGCAAGTACGTCGCGGAGACGCTCACGCTGTTTCTATCGCTAACGAACTTGCGCGGCGTGCCTTATTCATTGAACTCGACGGCACCCGGTTCAGTCGAGGAGAGCGCATTCTTTTTCGCGGACCGCGCGCGCTTTGAGATCAGCAAGACGAGAAAGGATTCCCGGCCCGATCATACGGTTCGATACCTGAACCACTCCTTGCGAGGAACGGATGGCGGATGGGACGCTTTGCAGTCTGCTGCGATGGCTACTGGAGCGTTTCCCGTCTTTCTTGCGCCACGGCGGCTGGACCGCTACCAGAGCGAGTATGACCGTCCAAACTGGATGCCGGTCGTGCCGGTCGAAAATGAGGTGGAGAAGGCAGTGGTGCCTGCTTTTCCCGATGGACTTCCTGATCCATTCCCTACGCTGAATGTGGATGGTGGCGTGACGAATAACGATCCCTTCAACTACGCGCATGATTATCTTGCGTCGCTGAAACCGCCGTCGCCGAACAATCGGAATCCAAGGGCGCCGCTGGAAGCGGAACGGGCGGTGATTACGATTGCTCCTTTTCCCACGGTTGAACATGCGCTGGCAAAGTTTGATGCCGAGAAGAGCTCGTCGATCTTCTGGGCGCTGCCGAGATTATTTACAGCTCTGATCGCGCAGGCGCGATTTTTCGGGGAGTCCCTAGGAGACATGATGGACGGCACGACGTTCAGCCGGTTTGTGATTGCTCCTTCCGATAACGAACTGGCGGAAAGGTGGAAGAGGAGCGGACGCCCGGAGCGAGAACAGCCGCCAGCGCTACAGTGCGCTTCGTTGGGAGCGTTTGGAGGATTTTTTGAGCGAGGATTTCGGGCTCATGATTATGAGTTGGGCCGGCGCAACTGCCAGAAGTTTCTCGCGGACTCATTTGTGCTGCCGGTTGGCAATGTTGTGGTTCGAATCGGCCTCGAAACGCTCGATCCTCAAACGCGACGAACGGTCGAAGAGCGATTCCGGAAGAGTGCGCCTGGAGGCTATGCAGACAAAAATTTGCCGGCACTTCAGCAACGAGCTGGAGCGAACTGGATGCCGATTATTCCGCTATGCACTGAGGAGTTGCGCAACCCGATTCCGCCAGTGGAGCGAGTAACCGTCAGCCGCAGGAAGATCGATGAGATCGTGGAGTTAATGATCGGAAGGTACAAGGTGGTGGTTCGCGAGTTCATCCGCAAGGTTCCTTCGCCGTTGTTTCGAGGCTTCCTGATATTTGGTCAACCTATGATTCGTTTTTTGATGCGAAGGCCTTTGCGGGAAGCGTTGATTGAGCAGTTTGGCGATGAAGTAAGGCCCTAAGCGAGTCTATTTGGGGCCGTCCTCCTGCGGGACCTCCTGGCCTTCACCCGGAAAGGGCCATTTGCGCTCGAGCGGCTGCTGAGCCTCGCGTGTTGCCTTGGAAACGTTGCTGATCTTCAGGTTTTCGAGGAAGTGGACGCCGCTCTTGCCCGCGACGGCGATGTCCAGGTCGCCGTCCTTATCGAGATCTGCGGCAAGGATCTGCGTGCCCACGCCAGCAGTGCCGTTGTAGGAGACGGGGATACGGGTGAAGGTGCCGTCCTTGTGGATCTTGTAGGCATAGATGACGAGCGGGTCATACGAGCCGGGGTCATTGCCGGAGGGGCCGCGGTAGCGCTTGCCAGTAATGAGGTATAGCTGGCCATCGCCGTCCAGGTCGACCAGCGCGAGGGCATGCGACTGCGAGAATGA
>Ga0126381_100006771_pt1 | contig 12712 bp, 12 predicted proteins | sample PanSoiMetPlot_28_FD_96465 | JGI IMG/M metagenome (GOLD analysis project Ga0126381, IMG submission 96465) | Tropical forest soil microbial communities from Panama - MetaG Plot_28 | ecosystem: Environmental > Terrestrial > Soil > Tropical forest > Bulk soil | place: Panama | collected 2016-02-17
CATGGCATCCACCTGGTGAGGCCGTGGATCGCGTTCCCGCGCGCCGGCTCGGAGAGCGCGAGCTGATAGTGGGCTTCGCCGAATGTGTAATGTCCGCCGTCGACGCGGTTGGGCCATGGGGTAAGCAGCTGGCCGGTGCCGTGCTCAGGGAGCCGGTCGGCCTCGAACGTGGTGACAAGCAGTGTCCCCGCGTGCTCAAGTTCCCGCAGGCCGGCGCCGAGCTCGGTCACCGTGGCGCGGTAGTCGCCGGCCTCGATCTGGTACTGGGTGCCGGTGAGCGGGATCGTCATGCGCTTTAGGATACGGACAACGCCTGCGCCGCGCGGCAGCCGGCCACCAATCCCCACGCGAGATCGGCAGTGCCGACAGCGCCGGCGGTTCTCGCGGCGAGCAGTCTGCGCGCGGCAGGCTCCACCGGGTCCTCCCCGGCCACGCCGTGCAGCACCGCGGCGACCTCCGCGGGGGCCTGGCCGCGGGCCGCGCAGTGCAACAGCGAGGCGGCGAGCGGCGTCGTCCGCTCCGACGCGTAGCTGGTGACCGCGGCGCTCAGCCAGTCGGCCAGCCAGACGGCCCGGGTGCCGCCTGGGATCGCGCCACCGAGCAGGCGCAGCGAGATCAGCAGGCCGCAGAGCACGCCGTCGCCGCCCGGGACGATTCCCGCGCCGAGTCCGACCAGGCGTTCTGCCTGCTCCACCGCGCCGGCGAGGTCACCGGCCGCGCAGCAAGACGAGAGCAGCCGTGGCCCGTCATGGTCCGCCAGGGTAGGGCCGGGGACGGCCTGCCTGCAGACTCGCGACAGGACGGCGGCGCCCTGGTCAAGCCGTCCCCTGGACAGCGGGCCGAAGACCGGAGAGGGGTCCCACCAGCGGCGCGCCTGAATGGTCAGGCCGCCCATGCGGATAGCGCCGCCCCCCGTGCTGAGTACGTTGGTGGCGCGAAAGGTTTTTGTGGGTTTTGTGTCTTTTGAATCATTTTGGGGACGTGCGTCAGCTGTGGCTGTTGATGTCGCGGCGGCCGGAATACTGGCGATGACCGCATTCGGCAGCCGGAGCGCGTCGGGAGCCGAAATCACGATCACCCGCGGCTCGCGGCGCGCGCCGGGGAACTCGGCGATGATCGTCCCCTGGACCACGGCCAGCACCCTGCCCGCCTGGTGGGGACCGTGCAGTAGTTCACGGACCGCCAGGCTCGCTATGCCCGGCACGTCGACACTGGCTGTCGCCGTGTGCTGACCTGTGACCACGTGAGCAACCTATCGTGTGGCGGAGCACTACGATTCGGCCGATTTAATAAATTCGAGCCTAGTTTCCGCTGCCGTCGCGAATTACCAATTTTTCGGGACGAACGATATGCAAGGGAAACGCGTTCCGAGTGGAACGTGGGGCAATTCCTGCTACCCATGCTGCGCTGCGGGTTTGCGCTCAGACGACGGTACCGTGAGTGGGTTCAACGACTGAACCCGAGGCGGTTTTCTGAGGATGGGCCGACGGGGCTGCTTGGGGAGCGGGGGACCGTCAGCCCCGCCGGCGATTTAGACTTTAGCCGCAGCTAAGTGGTTGGCGCGACAGTTTCTGTGCATTCAGCGCGAGGTTGTAAGTTTTCTGCAATGTTGCTTTCTGTGATCATCGCTGGCTACCGCGCGTACGGCGCTCTTCCCAGTAAGCAAACGCGGCTCACCATTTCTAGCTGTGCCGCGGGCTCAGGCGGCCGTTACGGAGCGCTTCCGCCGTCAGCACCCCGAACAAGTAGAAGTACGCCGCCTCCTCGTCCTCGAAGAAGCGCACCTCGTGACGGGCGTCTTCGGCGCAGCTGAACACCTCGTAGCCGCCGTCGGTCTTGAACAGGCACATCGCGCCGGTGACTTCCTCGTCGACCGAGTACGCGGACCGGGGGATATTCGCCATGTCGACCAGGTCCGCGAAGACCGCGGACATCGCAAGGCGTGGCTTGCGTGCTGCTCGCCGGCCCCGGACAGCCCCGGTCAGCTTGCTCAGCGCGGTCGGCAGCGGGCCCTGGCTGGCCGGGGCGATCGGGACGGCCGGACCGGGCAGGGTCTCCGGGCCTGACACGGCTCCCGGCGTCGGCAGCATCGTCGGTGGCGGCAGCGTCGTCGGCGGCGGCAGCGTCGCCGGACCTGGCGGTGGCGTGAGCGGGCTTGCCATCGGCGCCGCCGGCGCATACGGCCGCGCGACCGGCGGTTCCGGCGCGAGCGGAGGTGGCGCAAGCGGGGCGGGAGGCGGTGGCGACGCTTGCGGAGCCGTCTGCCGTCGCGCGAGTAGGTCAGGAGCCTGTGCCGTCTGGGCAGGCTGTCCCAGCGGAGGCAGTTGTACCGGCTGCGTCTGCGACAGCGACTCGGGCGGCACGGCTGGCGCCGACGGTGCCGACGGCGCGGGTGCCTGGAATTGCTGAGGAGACTGCAGGGGCCGAGGCGACTGCAAGGCCTGAGGTGCCAGCGGCGGGGGAGGCGGCTGGGCGGCTTGGAATGATAGCGCGCCCTGCGGCGGCGGAGGCGGAGCGTACTGCGCGCCGCCGTAGATTCCGCCGCCGTTCTGCCCGGCCGCGCCATTCTGCGCGCCGGGCGGCAGCTGTGTCGGGTAGTACCACGAGCCGTTGGCATCGGCCCCGGGCGAGCCGTGCCACGCGGCGGCCGCCGCGGGCGGCTGCGCCATCGGCACCTGCTGAACAGGGGGCGCCTGTCCGGGCGGCAGCTGAACAGCAGGTGCGTGCTGCACGCCCGGACCCTGCGGCGAACCCGCCGAACCCGGCAATTGCGCGTGCCCAGGATGCAGCTGCACCCCGGGCGGCATCTGCTGTGGCCCGCCCGGCGCCTGCGGCGCGCCGTTCGGCAGTTGCGGCGAGAGTCCGGGCGCGTGCGGCCCGCCGCCCGCCAGCGGCGCGGGTCCGGTCATCGACTGCGGGCCCGCCCCGGCGAACGGCCCCGGACCGGTAAGCGGCCCTGGACCGGAGAGTGGCCCTGGACCGGCGAGTGGCCCTGGACCGGAGAGTGGCCCCGGACCGGCGAGCGGCTGCGGCCCGCTCCGCGCGGCGAGCGGCTGCGGCCCGCTCCGTGCGGCTAGCGGGGGAACCTTCGGCCCCGCGGCCCGCTGCGGGACCTGACCGCCGACAGGCTGTCCCCCAACCCCGGCGGGCGCACCAACCCCGGCGGGCGTACCGGCCCCAGCCGGAACGGCGCCGGGCTGAGTACCTGCGCCGACCCCGGGCTGCATGCCACCAGACGCCGCCACGCCGGGCCCGGCACCCGGCATCCGCGCCGACTCCCCGGCGTTCAGCGCACGCTGCAGCGTCGACAAAAGCAGCCCGATCGGGAACTCATGCCGCTCCTCGGCCAGGTCGGAGACCTCCTGCCGCGACACCACGACTTCGAACACTCCGCGGTCGACCTGCCAGTACCCGAGCTGCCCGGCGCGCCGCTCGTCCATGCCCAGGTAGACGATGTGCAGCCGGTCGCCGAGGTCGTCGAGTACCAGGCACGGCTCGCCGTGATACGAGCCGATCGGCCGGGACTCCCACAAGGCGTCGATGTCGTTGAGCCTGACCTGCTTGCGCCAGATGCCGCCCGGCGCGGGGGAGAAGCCGTGCTCCTCCGGGGGCGGCGGAGCGGCAAACAGGGTGACGTCGCGGTCCGAGGGGCCGACGGCGGCTTGGTAGGAGGCGCCGAGGTAGGACGCCATCAGCCGGTAACGCATGTCTTATCCCTCCCTCGACGGCCGCCGCCAGGCCAGCCCGTCATACCGGGCGACCGGTTCCTCGCCGCTGTCGATCAGCCGGCACAGGACCGTCGCCACCGGTATCTGGATCGGCTCCAGGTAGAACTCGACCGGGCCGCCTGGACCGCGTGACGTGACTGGGACGTATCCGTCGATCTCCCTGGCCTGCCAGCACAGGAAGTAAATCTCGCTCATGTCGGGCTTGAAGTCCGACCCCTCGTATCCGAGGCCAAGGCTGAAGAAGGCGTCCGCCGGGCTCCGGAGCAGCACGTCCCGCACGCGGTGCACGTACCCGGCGATTACGCCGCGTTGACCGCTCATGTACGGACCGACCATACGCGGCGGCACGACCTTCCGCATCGCCGTGCCGGGAAGTATTCGCGCAGGCTGCGCGGGCTCGCGTACAGCCGCACTCACAAGCCGCTCCTTCCCCGCTAGCGCCGATTCCTTCTTGTCCGCACACCCGGTCTCTTCGGGAGGCCTGGACGTTGCCGCAGGTCGTGAGGTTCCCACATCCGCAATGTGCGCTCACCTGATTCTGCCGTGAGGAACCTCATTAGCTGCACCAAAGTGCATACTTCATAGAATTCATTACTTTTTGTAGCCCACCGATGACGGGCTGGCCAGCGGAACGGCGAAACAGGGGTAAGGTCACACAGGTGCGATTCGGCAGACCCGCGGGGGACACCGGCGAGGCCGACCCGGCTGTCACGGCCGCGCTGGACGCCTACGCCCGCGGCGCCGGCAGCGAGCACGCGGCGCTGACGGCGGTCGCTGGCTCACGGCTGCTCGTCCCGGTGGTCGCCGTGCTTACCGAGGCTTCCGAGGCCGGCACGGAGAAGGAAAGCGAGATGGCGCTGCCCACCCTGCTCCGCAACGACGGGCGCAAGGCGGTGATCGCGTTCACCGGCAGCGAGACCCTCTCGCGGTGGCGGGCGGACGCTCGCCCGGTACCGGTGGCGGCGCCCCGAGTGTGCGAGGCCACGCTCGCCGAGGCGGCGGACGCCCTGGTGATCGACGTTGCGGGCCCGGTGCCGCTGGTGGTGGAAGGCGCACGACTGCGTGCCATCGCCGCCAGCCAGCCGCCCCCGCGGCTCCACGAAGACCCCGACATTCACGCCGAAGTCGCCGCGGTCACCAGCCAGTTCACCCTCGAGCCCGGCGAGCACGGCACCGACCTGCTGGTGACCCTGCGCACGCCGGACGCCGCAGCAGCGCGCCGGACGGCCGAGCAGATCGCGATCCGCCTGGGCAACCGCCTCCGCCGCGGCATAGAGGTCCGCACGCAGCCAAGGTTGCCTCGCCCTTAGCCGGTAAGGTGGCGACATGTTTCGGTGGCTGACCGCGGGTGAATCGCACGGCCGGGCGCTGGTCGCCGTGTGCGATGGCGTCCCGGCGGGGGTGCGTGTCACCAGCGACGACGTGGCGGCGGCGCTGGCCAGGCGGCGCGCGGGGTACGGCCGCGGCGCGCGGATGAAGTTCGAGCAGGACGAGGTGGAGCTAACCGGCGGCGTCCGGCACGGCATTACCCTGGGCGGCCCGGTCGCGATCCGGGTGGCCAACACCGAATGGCCGAAATGGGAGACGGTCATGTCCGCGGACCCCGTTGCCCAGGAAGAACTCGACAGCCAGGCACGCAACGCGCCGCTGACCAGGCCGCGCCCCGGCCACGCCGACCTGGCCGGCATGCAGAAGTTCGGCCATGACGACGCCCGGCCGGTCCTCGAGCGCGCGAGCGCGCGGGAGACCGCGGCCCGGGTCGCGCTCGGCGAGGTGGCGCGCCGGCTGCTCGAGCAGGCGCTCGGCGTACACGTACTCAGCCACGTAGTGGCGCTCGGCTCGGTAGCGGTGCCGATTGACATCCCGGTGCCGGTGCCAGGCGACCTGGCCCGGATCGACGAAGACCCGGTGCGCTGCGCCGACGCCGAGACCACCGCGCTGATGGTCGCCGAAGTCGACGCGGCACGCAAAGACGGCGACACGCTCGGCGGCGTGGTGGAGGTGCTGGCCTACGGCCTGCCGCCCGGGCTCGGCAGCTTCACCCAGTGGGACCGGCGGCTCGACGCCCGGCTCGCCGGGGCGCTCGTGTCGGTGCAGGCGATCAAGGGCGTGGAGTTCGGCGACGGCTTCGTCACCTCGGGCCGGCGCGGATCGGGCGCACACGACGAGATCGAGATGTCGCCGTCCGGGGTCCGCCGGCGCTCAAACCGCGCCGGCGGCATCGAGGGCGGCATGTCCACCGGCGAGGTCCTCCGCGTCCGCGCCGCGATGAAGCCGATTTCCACGGTGCCCCGCGCGCTGGACACCGTAGACGTGGCGACAGGTGAGCCCGCCAAGGCCATCAACCAGCGCAGCGACGTCACCGCGGTGCCCGCGGCGGGCGTGGTCGCCGAGGCGATGGTGGCCCTGGTCCTCGCCGAGGCGGCCACCGACAAGTTCGGCGGCGACTCCGTCGAGGAGATGCGCCGCAACGTCGAGGGCTACCTCAAGTCGCTGGTGATCTCGTGAGCCCTGCCGTCGTGCTCATCGGCCCGCCTGGCGCTGGTAAGTCCTCGGTCGGTTCGCTGCTCGCCGCCGAACTCGGCGTACCGTTCACCGATACCGACGACCTGGTGGCCACCGCGGCGGGCAAGCCGGTCGGTGACATCTTCGTCGACGACGGCGAACCGGTCTTCCGCGAGCTTGAGCGGCTGGCCGTCGCCCGCGGGCTGGCGGCTATTGAGCCTGACGGCGGCGTGCTGGCGCTCGGCAGCGGCGCGGTCCTCGACCCCGACGTGCGCCGGATGCTGGCCGGCCATGAGATCGTCTACCTGGCGGCCGGGTTCGCGACGGTCGCGCGGCGCACGGGCATGGACAAGCCGCGCGTGGTGCTCCCGGGTAACCCGCGGGGCATGCTCCGCGAGATGCTGCAAGAGCGCGTCCCCGTGTACTCCGAACTCGCGTCGCTCACCGTCCCGACCGACGACATGGCCCCCGAGGAGGTGGCGGCCGACCTCGCCAAGCGGCTGCGCTTATGGACGTGACGCGAATCACCGTCGGCGGCGATCAGCCCTACGACGTCGTGGTGGGCACCGGGGTGCTCGGCTCGCTGCCTGAACTCGTCGGCAAGCGCGCGCAGACCGTGGCGGTGATTCACCCGGCCGGACTCGAGGCGATCGCCCGGCCAGCGTGCCGGGCGCTGGCCGACGGCGGCTTTACGGTCTGCGCCGCCGAAATCCCCGACGGGGAGGCCGCCAAGGACGTCGCGGTGGCCGCGCGGCTGTGGTCGTGGCTAGCCGAATCGAAGGTGACCAGGTCCGACAGCGTGGTAGGCATCGGCGGCGGTGCCGCGACCGACCTGGCGGGGTTCGTGGCCGCCACCTGGCTGCGCGGCGTTCCTGTCGTGCTTGTTCCGACCACGCTGCTGGGCATGGTCGACGCCGCCGTCGGCGGCAAAACCGCGATCGACATCCCGGCGGGCAAGAACCTGGTTGGCGCGTTCCACCCGCCCGCCGGGGTGCTCGCCGACCTGGCCACGCTGGTGACGCTGCCGCGGCCGGACTATGTGGCCGGTCTCGCCGAGGTGATCAAGGCCGGCTTCATCGCGGACGGTGCGATCTTGCGGCTTGTGCAGGCCGACCCGGCCGGGGCCGGGGAGCCGTACGGCCCGCACACCAGGGAACTGGTCGAGCGGGCGATTCAAGTGAAGGCCGCGGTGGTCTCCGCCGACCTGCGCGAGGCGGGACAGCGGGAGATGCTCAACTACGGGCACACGCTCGGCCACGCGATCGAGCGGCTGGAGAACTACCAGTTCCGGCACGGCGACGCCGTGGCGATCGGAATGGTGTTCGCCGCCGAGGTGGCCAGGCGCGCCGGGCACCTGTCATCAGCCGACGTGGCCTTGCACCGCGAGATGCTGTCGTCCGTCGGACTGCCGGTGTCATACCCGCACGCCGCCTGGCCGCGGCTGCGCGAGGTGATGAGCCTGGACAAGAAGTCGCGCGGTGACCGGCTGCGCATGGTAATCCTGGACGGCGTGGGCAATCCTGTCATCTTCGCCGACCCGCCGGAGCCGCTGCTCGCCGACGCGTACGAGGCGGTGTCCAGGTGAGCGAGCCGCGGGGGCGCCGTCGGGTGCTCGTGCTCAACGGCCCGAACCTGGGCCGGCTCGGCAAGCGCGAGCCCGCCGTGTACGGCTCGGCCAGCTACCTGGACCTGGTGGCGCTCTGCGAGTCCGCCGGCAAGGATCTCGGCCTCGACGTCGAGGTCAGGCAGACCGAGTACGAGGGCGAACTGATCGCCTGGGTGCACCAGGCGTGCGACGAGCGGCTGCCGATCGTGCTGAACGCCGGTGCGCTCACGCACTACTCCTACGCGCTGATGGACGCGCTGAAGATGCGGACCGCGCCGCTGGTCGAGGTGCACATCTCCAACATCGCGGCTCGCGAGGGCTTCCGCCACGAGTCAGTGATCACCGCGGTCGCGGACGGAATCGTGGCCGGCTTCGGCTTCCAGTCCTACGTCCTCGCGCTGCGCGCGGTCGCCTCCCTGCTGGATACCGCGTGATCGTCGTCATCGGGTTCATGGGCGCGGGCAAGTCGACCGTTGGTCGTCTTCTCGCGGCCAAGCTGGGCCTGCCGTTCGCCGACAGCGACCAGGTGATCGAGGAGCAAGCAAGACGGCCGATCCCGCGGATCTTCGCCGACGACGGCGAGCCGGCGTTCCGGCAGCTTGAGCACCAGACGATCGCGAGCCTGCTGGCCGGGCCGGGCGCGGTGCTGGCCGTCGGCGGCGGCGCCGTCTCGCATCCGCAAACGAGGGCGCTTCTCGCGGCCGTCCCCGTGGTGTATCTGCGCGTCAGCTATGCCGAGGCGATGTCCCGGGTCGGCGGCGACAAGGGCCGCCCGATGCTGGCCCGCCCCGACGTCCCGGCACTGTACGCCGAGCGTCAGGCGCTTTACGCCTCGGTGGCGACCCTCACCGTCGACACCGACGGCCGCCTCCCCGACGAGATCGTCCTTGACGTTCTCGCCAACCTCCGCGAGCCCTGACTTTCGCCGGTCACTACGGTAGCCGCTCCCAGCGGACGATCTCGCCCGCCGGGTGCCGCGCGAAGCCGGGCAGCACGATTAGCGCCTGCTCCTCTCCGCCCGGGGTGTAGGTGACGATCAGCCGCAGCGTTTGCCAGCCGGTGTTCATGGTGGAGTGCATGGTCGCCATCGGGATGTAGACCATGTCGCCCTCGGCGATCGCGAACTCCTCGTCCCCGACCGTCTGAGTGCCCGTACCCGAGATGACGTAGATCAGCTCGTCGGCGTGTTCATGCTGATGGCGGGCATGCCCCTGACCAGGATTGATGACGACTTCGCCCTGGGAGTTGGCCGCCCCGGGGATCGTTACCGGGGACACGAACCACTTCATCCACCCCCACTCGAAGCTGAATGTCTCGGTATCGGCGGGCTTGATGTGCGCCACGGCCATGTCTGGTCCTCCGCTGTGAGATAACCCGATGGATAGTTGGGTGAACGCGCGCACCTGGTCGGTGAGCGCGCGCTCGACGGGCAGCCGCTCCATCGACGAGGCGCCGAAGAAGCCGCAGACTCCGGTGGTGCGGGCGAGCACGTAAGCGGCGTCCTCGGGCTCGGCGATTGGGCCGCCATGACAGAGCACCAGGATTTCCGGGTTCACGGCGACCGCGGCGTCCCGCATGGCCTGGACCCGCCGCACGGCCTCATCCAGGGTCAGCGCGGTCTTCGCGCCGATCGTGCCCGAGGTGGTCAGGCCCATGTGCGGGACCAGGACATCGGCGCCCGCCCGCGCCATCTGTCCGGCCTGGTCCGGTTCGAACACGTACGGGCAGGTGAGCAGGCCGCGCTTGGCCGCAAGCCGGATCATCTCGACCTCGGCGCCAAAGCTCATCCCGGTCTCTTCCAGGTTCTGCCGGAACACGCCGTCGATGAGGCCGACGGTGGGAAAGTTCTGCACCCCGGCGAATCCGGCCGCGGCTAGCTCGTCAAGGAACCGCGGCATCAACCGGAACGGGTCGGTACCGCACACGCCGGCCAGCACCGGCACATCCCGCACGACCGGGAGCACCTCGCCGGCCATCTCAAGCACGATCGCGTTGGCGTCTCCGTAGGGCATCAGCCCGGCCAGCGACCCGCGCCCGGCCATCCGGTACCGGCCCGAGTTGTAGATGATGATCAGGTCCGCGCCGCCTGCCTCTGCGCACTTGGCGGACAACCCGGTTCCGGCCCCCGCGCCGATGACCGGCCTTCCCTCCTTCACCTTGGCCCGCATCCGGGCCAGTAGTTCCTCGCGTCCCATCGTCAGCTCCCGTTGGTGATCATCTGGTGCAGTCGGTCCGCCATCGCGATCGCGAAAATCGGGTCGTTGACGTGCGCGTCGATCCGGTGCAGCGAGCGCCCGGCGGCGGCTAGTTCGCGGTCCAGCGCCTCGCGGCAGGCCTCGTCGGCGGCCGGGTCGCGGAACGGCTGGCCGTCCGCGTCCAGCGCGCTGACCCCGCGGTCCGGCCAGAACACCTCGGCCGGTCCCTTCGCGGCCGCCGCTTTGCGGCCGATCCGGGCACCAAGCTCGGCCATCTCCGCCGCCGTTGTCCGCATGAGCGTGACGCTCGGGTTGTGCTCGAAGAACAGCCGGCTGCTGAACCGGTCTGGCACCGTGGCAGGCGGCCCGAAGTTGACCATGTCAAGCGCCCCGGGCGCGATCACCTGCGGCAGGCCTGCGGCACCGGCCGCGGTGAGCCGGTCCGGGCCGGCGGACAGCACGCCCCCGACCAGGTCGTCGGCCAGTTCGGTGGTGGTGAGGTCAAGGACCCCGCTGACGAGGCGCCCCTCGGCCAGCGCCTCAAGTGCCCGACCGCCCGCTCCGGTGGCGTGGAAGACCAGCACTTCGTAGCCGAGTTCGGCCAGCCTAGTGCGGGCGGTCTGCACCGCCGGCGTGGTCACGCCGAACATGCTGGCCGCGACCAGCGGCCGGTCGTCGGTGTCCGGTGCAGTCCGCTCGGCCGCCGCGACCATGCCCGCCATGGCCGCGGCCGCGTTGCCGAGGACCAGCCGGGAGATCCGGTTGATGCCCGCCACGTCCACGACCGAGTACATGACGGCGACATCCTTGGCGCCCACGTAGGGCGAGATGTCACCGGAGGCCATGGTGGACACGAGCAGCTTCGGCAACCCGACCGGCAGCGCCGCCATGACCTGCGCCGCGATCGAGGAACCACCGGAGCCGCCGGCCCCGAGCACGCCGCCGACCCGGCCGCGCGCGACGAGGTCGGCGATCACCCGCGCCGCGCCCCGGCCCATCTCGGTCACCGCCCTGCCGCGGTCCGCCGCGGCGCGCAGTTCGGCCCGGCTCGTCCCGGCCGCGGCCGCGACCGTCTCGCCGTCAATGTCGGGTGTCAGCCCGTCCGGCTCGCCGGTGCCGGCGTCGACCATGATCACATCGGCGCCGGCCGCACGCAGCCGGTCAGCAAGGAACGCGAAGTCCGCGCCCTTGGTGTCGAAGGTCCCGATTAGGGCAACCGCCGCCATGCTTTGCTCACCTTCGGTGCTGGGGATCGGGCAATGACGTCAACCCGGGCGCGGGGCGTTGCGGGTCGCCGTCTTGATCCGGTAGAGGCTGGACGTCGCGGCGATATACAGGTCGTCGCCGCCGGGACCGCCAAAGCAGAGGTTGCCGATCCGCTCCGGCACCGGCACGTGCAATACGAGCTCGCCGTCGGGAGCGAAGACCCGCACGCCGTCCCCGGACGAGCTCCACACCCGTCCGGCCTCGTCCACCCGGAAACCGTCCGGCCAGCCCTCGTCGATCTCGGCGAACACCCGCCCGCCGACGCACGCGCCGTCCACGACGTCGTAGGCGCGAATGTGCCGGGGGGCGGACTTGTCGCGCACCCACCCGGTGTCGGAGACGTAAAGGATGCTTTCGTCCGGGGAGAAGGCGAGCCCATTGGGGTCGACCATGTCCCGCACCATCGGGGTGAGCTCGTCGCGGCGCTCATCGAAGCGGAACACGTAGCAGCCGCCGTACTCCTGGTCGGCGATCCGGCCCTCGCGGTTGGAGACGATGCCATACGGCGGGTCGCTGAACCAGATCGCGCCGTCGGAGGCGACCACTACGTCATTCGGCGAGTTCAGCCGGCTGCCCTGCCAGCGGTCGACAAGCACCACGGGCACCCCGTCGACCTCGCGCTCGACACCGCGCCGTCCATGCGAGCACTGGATGACCGCACCGGCGAGGTCGAGGGTGCGACCGTTGGTGAACTCGACTTCCGTGCGGTAGACGACTGTCGTGCCGTCATCGGCGTGGTACTGCATGATCCGGTTGTTCGGGATGTCACTCCACCGCAGGGCGCGGACGTCGGGCAGCCAGACCGGGCCTTCCGCCCACTCGGTGCCTGTGTACAGCCGTTCCAGCGATGCGTTCGGGGCGAGCAGTGCCGACACGGCAGCGACCTTTCCGGGGACGCGATTCACCTACAGACGCAAGTGTGCCCCGGAGAGTAGCTCGATGCCATTGCGCGCCGGCCGAATGCCTGGCGCTACATTGACTTCCTGACATGTAGCACCGGGACCGGAGGGCGAAGGCATGCGCGTTGGGATGATGCTCGGCTACGCGGGCGGTTTCAGCCAGGCGGTAGATGAGCTCGCCGACTTCGAGCGGGCGGGCCTTGAGATCGTCTTCGTACCCGAGGCGTACTCCTTCGACGCGGTGAGCCAGCTCGGCTTCATCGCGGCCCGCACGACGCGGCTGGAGATCGCCTCAGGCATCTTGCCTATCTACTCGCGCACCCCCGCGCTCACCGCGATGACCGCGGCCGGGCTCGACTTCGTCTCAGGCGGCCGGTTCACGCTTGGCCTGGGCACGAGTGGCCCGCAGGTGATCGAGGGCTGGCACGGCGTGGCGTACGACGCGCCAGTCGGCCGGACCAGGGAACTCATCGAGATCTGCCGCCTGGTCTGGCGCCGCGAGCGGCTGGACTA
>Ga0126381_100006772_pt1 | contig 12712 bp, 8 predicted proteins | sample PanSoiMetPlot_28_FD_96465 | JGI IMG/M metagenome (GOLD analysis project Ga0126381, IMG submission 96465) | Tropical forest soil microbial communities from Panama - MetaG Plot_28 | ecosystem: Environmental > Terrestrial > Soil > Tropical forest > Bulk soil | place: Panama | collected 2016-02-17
CCCAAGGGTTTCTTTCCCATCCAGGATACCGGCATGATCCAGGGCTTTGCCGAAGCCGCGCAGGACACGTCGCCGCAGCAGATGATGCGTCTCATGCACGTCGTCGGCGACATCATTCTCAAAGATCGCGACGTCGAAGGCTTTGGCTCGTTCACGGGCTCGGCGGGAACTGCGCAATCAGCGAATACCGGCCGCTTTTTCATTGTGCTCAAGCCGCGTGACGAGCGCACGCTGATCTCGTCGCAGATTATCGATCGGCTGCGGCCGCAGCTATCGACGCTTCAGGGCGTCAACATGTTCCTGCAGCCGACGCAGGACATCAACGTCGGGGCGCGCGTCGCCCGCGGCAGCTTTCAATACACGCTGCAGGATACGAACATCCAAGAGCTGAACGAGTGGTCGCAGAAGCTCACGGAGAAGCTGCGCACGCTGCCGCAGATTACCGACGTCACCAGCGATCTGCTGGCCAACGCGCCGAAGCTGCAGATTACCATCAATCGCGATCAGGCGGCGCGTTTCGGCATTTCGCCGCAAGCCATCGACGACACACTCAACGACGCCTTCGGCCAGCGCCAGATCACTCAGTATTTCACCCAGCTCAAGACCTACTTCGTCGTCCTCGAAATCCTGCCCGACCTGCAAAAGGATCTATCGACGCTGGACCGGCTTTATGTGAAATCGCCGCTCACCGGCGGCGCGGTGCCGCTCTCTGCCCTGGTCAGCGTCGACTCGAACGGTGTCGGATCGCTGCTGATCTCGCATCAAGCCCAGTTTCCGGCGGTGACCATCACGTTCAACCTGGTGCGCGGCGTAGCACTCGGCCAGGCCGTTGAGGCGGTCACCGAGGCATCGAACACGATTGGCATGCCCTCGGCGATCATTCCGACCTTCCAGGGCAACGCCCAGGCGTTCCAGACCTCGCTGAGCAGCGAACCGGCGCTGATCGCGGCTGCGTTGATCGTGGTCTACATCATTCTCGGCGTACTTTATGAGAGCTTCATTCATCCGCTGACCATTCTCTCGACATTGCCGTCGGCCGGCATCGGCGCGCTGCTGGCGCTGCGCCTCGGTCACATGGACCTGTCGGTGATCGGCATCATCGGCATCATTCTGTTGATCGGCATCGTCAAGAAGAACGGCATCATGCTGGTGGATTTCGCGATCGGTGCGGAGCGCGACCGCCATCTGCCGCCGATCGCTGCGATCCGCGAAGCCTGCCTGTTGCGCTTCCGGCCGATCCTGATGACCACGGCGGCGGCGATGCTCGCGGGTATTCCGCTGGCGCTCGCCAACGGTGCCGGCTCGGAGATGCGGCAGCCGCTCGGCTATGCCATGGTCGGCGGCTTGGCATTGAGCCAGATGCTGACGCTCTACACCACGCCGGTCGTGTATCTCTATCTCGACCGCCTGCAGACTTGGCTGTTCGGCGCCAAGCGCGGCCCGATCGTCGAACAAGAAGCCGAGCCGGCGCACGCCGTCGCCGCCGAATAGCGGCAATCCAACCGCGGTGCTACCGCCACAGCTCCGCGCTTGCGAGCCGCGCGCCGTCGACCAGTGCGCCGAGCTTGGCCCACATGATGCTCGGATGCACCCGGCGGTGAAACGGTCCCTGGGCAAAGCCGCAATCGGTGCCGGCAATGACGTTGTCGCGCCCGACCAGGCGCGCCAGCCGCACGATGCGTTCGGCGACAAGCTCCGGATGCTCGACCACATTGGTCGCGTGGCTGATCACGCCGGGGATCAGCGCCCTGCCCTGCGGCAGCTTGGCGCTTTCCCACACCCGCCATTCGTGCTCGTGGCGCGGGTTGGCGCCTTCGATAACCAGCGCGCCGACGTTGAGCTGCAAAATAATGTCGACGATGTCTTTGAGCGCCACGTCGCTGGTGTGCGGGCCCGGCCAGCTGCCCCAGCAGACGTGATAGCGGATGCGGTCGGCCGGCAGGCCGGCAATCGCCGCGTTGGTCACCTCGATCTGCAGCGCCAGCCACTTGCGGTATTCGGCGAAGCTCGCCGGCGGCACCATGCGGTCGTACGTGACCGCCGCGCGCGCGTCGTCGAGCTGCAGCACAAAGCCGGCGTCGATGATGGTGCGGTATTCGGTGCGCATCGCCGCGCCGATGGCGCGGATCAGCTCCTCGTCGCTTTTGTAATATTCGTTCTTGCGGTCCGGAATGACGCTCGCCGGCGCGGCGACCGGCAGGAATGCCTCCTCGACCTTTACGTCCTTGAGTGCAGCCTTGAAATTCGCGATGTCGCGTGCCAGCTCCGCCTGTCCGGTATAGCTGATCGGGCCGACGCAAACCGCTTCGATCGCCGTTGCCACGCCTTCGCGGGCATCGAGTTCGGCGTAAAACTCGGCGAATTTTTCGCGGTCGACGCCGCGGGTAAACGGATTTTTACCCCCGGCCTTGATCGGCCGCCGTTCAAAACCGCTCAGCCGCTCCAGCACATATTGCGACCACGAGATCGACTTGCCAAACTCGCCGTCTGAGACGACGTCGACCCCGACCTCGGCCTGTTTACGCACGACCTCGCCGACGGTCTCCTTCAGGCACCCTCGATATGCCGCCTCGTCGTACGGCTTGCCGGCCTGCTTGGCGCGCAAAAACTCCTGCAGCGCCGGCGGGCGAATGAGGCTGCCGACGTGGGTGGTGAGGATGCGATGGCTGCTGCGCTTCATTTCACACTCTTTACCGCGGTTTTGACCCTAATACGGGACGTTCATTGCGTCCGCAATCACGGCGGCATCGGCTGACGGGCAAATACCACCTCGCGTCGCCCTACTGGGCGCGATAGCCTTAGGCCGACGTGCAGCGCTTCGTCTCAGGGAGGAGATCATGTCGCCATTCACGCGCCGCCAGCTCGGCCTGTTATCGTTCTCGGCATTCGCGCTCTCCGGCGGACTCGCCCGCGCCGCCACCCTCGACCAGGCGGCGGTCACCTTCAAGCTGCCGGATGAGATCAAATGGTCGCCGCCCAGCCCGGCCGGTGCGCAGAACGCGGTGCTCGTGGGCGATCCGTCCAAGGAAGGGCTCTACGTTCAAATGGTCAAATGGCTTGCGGGGAATCATTTCAGCCACCCGCATTTTCATCCGCACGACCGTTTCATCACCGTGCTCAAGGGCACGTGGTGGGTCGGCACCGGCACCAAGTACGATCCCGATGGCACCGTGCCGATGTCCGCGGGCACTTTCGTGACCCATTACGGCCAGCACGTGCACTTTGACGGCGCCAAAGAAGAAGACGCGGTACTGCTTATCGTCGGAGAGGGTCCAGGGACGTCGACGCCTGCCGAGGTGAAATAACGCGGCGGCGTTGCCTTCAGGCGGCGGATTTTGCCGCCTTCGCGGCAAGCGGCGCCAGCGGGCTCTCGCCGGCGGCGCGCCTGATGCGGTCGAGCACAAGCTCGATCGAGGCGATCTCGACCCGATTGCGGCCGTTGTCCTTGGCGCGATAGAGCGCGTGATCGGCGTGCGCCAATAGCGCCGAAAGATCGAGCACGGCATCGTAGCTGATCGCGATGCCGATACTCACGGTGGCGACCACTTGCCGGCCATCGACTTCGCCGGTCGCCGCCGCGAAACTCGCACGGATCTCCTCGGCAACCGCGAGCGCGCGGTCGCGGCTGACGTCGAACAGCAGCGCGGCGAATTCCTCGCCGCCTAACCGGCCGAACAAATCGGCGCGCCGCATCGAGCGGCCCGCAACGTCGGCAAAAACCTCGAGTACGCGATCGCCGACGGCATGGCCGAAGCGGTCGTTGATCGATTTGAAATTGTCCAGATCGAGCAGCATCACCGCGATCGGCCGCGGATCGACGGCCTGACGCTTCAACTGCGCTTCGCCATCCTGCAAAAACGACCGACGATTGGCGACACCGGTCAAGGGATCGATGAGTGCCGCGGTCTTGTGTCGATGCTCGGTGCGCTCCTTGGCCATGGCGAGCAGGATGAAGGCGATCGAGATGGTGAACAGCAGGGCTTCGAAGCTGAGCACCGTGAGCCAAACGCTCTCGAACACGTCGTTGCTGGTCGGCGACCACGGCAGCATGGCGCCGAACGGGGTACGCAGGAGGTATAACGCGCCGTGAGCGAACAGCATGAAAATCGCGGGCCAGCGCGACACCAGCGGCTCGCTGCGGCCGCGCCAGAACTCGTACGCGGTCGCCCAGGTGTAGGCGGTGATGATGCCCGAACTGACGAGCACCCGCATGTTGAACGAGCTAGCGACCAGCGGCGTGCGACAGAGCACGAGCCACAACGCGGCGCCGCCGAACAACAACAGCGGCTGCGGTTTCAAGTGATCGAACACCCGCGCGCCGGTCCAGGTCAGCGCGAAGGCGGTGAACAGAATGGCGTTGGCGATATCGATCGAAACGATATCCGGCACCGAACCGTAGAGCCCGAACAGCACCACCGAGGTGGCGCGCAACAGATGAGCAAAGCCCCACCATGCCACCGCCGTGATCGCCGTGTTCTGCACCCAAGCGAACAGCAGCAGCAGGCCCAAAATCGCTTCCACGTAGATGGTGACGAGGAAGAGCGTATTGACGTCGAGGTTCATCGCTGCGACCGGGTGAGCAAACGGGCTGGCGCCTTTTCAAAGCCCGTGGCGACGCATACAGCCACGGCCGCAAATAAGAGGTGAATGGAAAGCCGAGCAACCGGCCCGCGCAGCGCTATGGTTTCGATAGCGTTGCGGCGAAAACGCCCATTCGAAGCATTTGTCCCAGATCAGGATGCCAAACCCGCGAATGTACGGCCTTGATGAGCCCCTGGCGTGCCTTGTTTCGGCGGATTGGCTCCTTTAGGGTCCCGCCCGGCGGACGGGACGCTCATGCAAGTACGCAATGGCATCGTCGAGGCGATCGGCAACACGCCCCTGATCCGGCTCGAACGCGTTTCAGCGGCGACCGGCTGCACCATTTTGGGCAAGGCCGAGTTCATGAATCCGGGCCAGTCGGTCAAGGACCGGACGGCCCGCCAGATCATCCTCGAGGCGGAGAAACGCGGCGAGATCCGGCCGGGCGGCCTTGTCGTCGAAGGCACGGCCGGCAACACCGGGATTGGCTTGGCGCTGGTCGCCAATGCGCGCGGCTACCGCACGGTCATCGTCATCCCCAACACGCAAAGCCAGGAAAAGAAAGACATGCTGCGGCTCGCCGGCGCGCAGCTCGTCGAGGTTCCGGCGGTGCCGTACAGCAATCCCAACAATTATCAGCACGTCGCGAGGCGATTGGCTGAACAATTGCGCCAGCGCGAGCCGAACGGCGTGCTCTATGCCGATCAATGGAATAATCTCGATAATCGTCTGGCCCACTACCTATCGACCGGGCCGGAAATCTGGCAGCAGACGGACGGCAAGGTCGATGGATTCATCTGCGCAATCGGGACCGGCGGCACGCTCGCCGGAGTGGCGAAATATCTGCGCGAGAAGAAAAAGGACGTGGTGATCGGTTGCGCCGATCCGCATGGCGCGGCGATGTATGACCTCTTTGCGCACGGCACCGCCAAGGCCTCGCCCGGTAATTCGATCACCGAAGGAATCGGACTCGGGCGCGTCACGCCGATCATCGACGGGCTGAAGGTCGAGAGACCCTATCTCATTCCCGATTCAGAGGCCGTACCGATCATTTTCGATCTGCTTGAGCACGAAGGCCTTTGCTTGGGCGGGTCGTCGGGCATCAACGTTGCCGGCGCGGTGCGCCTCGCCAAGGACCTTAGTCCGGGGCACACCATCGTCACCGTGCTCGCCGATTTCGGCACGCGCTATCAATCGAAACTGTTCGATCCGGCGTTCTTGCGCGAGAAGAAGCTGCCGGTGCCGGACTGGCTGGAGCGTCCGTCGGATATCAAGGTTCCTTATGAATAGCGCGGCCGGTGTGCGACCGCGGCCCGGTTGCGCACGAACTTGGCCTTGATAGCGGCGTTATCGTTGAAATCCCCGTGTACCGATGGTGGTCGAGACCATGCTGCGAACCGATCCGGACCCCGCTCCACTGCCGCCGAACCGCTGGCTGAAAACGACCGACTGGTTGGCGCAGCACCTGCGCGACCGCGACGTTGTCGCCGTCGACGGCTCTTATTTTCTGCCGACGCAAAAACGGGATGCGCATGCCGAATATAAGAGCGGCCATGTCCCGGGCGCGGTGTTTTTCGATATCGAGGCAGTATGCGATCACTCGACCGAGCTGCCGCACATGCTGCCCGGCAACAATCAGTTCAGCGACGCGGTCGGCGCGCTCGGCATTGGCGACGGCGACACGGTCGTGGTCTACGACAGTCAGGGTCTCTACTCGGCGGCACGGGTGTGGTGGACGTTTCGCGTGTTCGGCGCCGAGAACGTCTTTATCCTCGACGGCGGTCTGCCGAAATGGAAGGCCGAAGGGCGGCCGATCGAGACCGGCGAGACCAAGCGGCCGGCCAAGGAATTTCACGCCGATATGAACGTCGGCGCCGTCGCCATGCTGGCCGACGTGCGCATGGCGCTGACCGATGACAGCGCCCAGATCGTCGACGCCCGTTCGGCCGCGCGGTTTGCCGGCACTGTGCCGGAGCCGCGGCCGGGCCTGCGTTCGGGCCACATGCCGCGCTCGTTCAACGTGCCGTTCGAGCGCGTGGTGGAAAACGGCCGGCTGGTGTCGCGCGAGCGCATCGAGCAAGCCTTCACCGCGGCCGGCGTCGATCTCGACAAGCCGATCATCACGTCGTGCGGCTCCGGCGTGACTGCGGCCATTTTGACTCTGGCGCTGGAATCGGTCGGCCACTCGCCCAAAGGTCTCTACGACGGCTCGTGGTCGGAATGGGGCTCGCGGCCCGACCTGCCAGTCGAGCGCGGCTAGCTCCGCCATCAATGCCATGGTTGGCCTCAAACGCGTCGCCCTGGTGACCGGAGGCGCCAACGGCATCGGTCGCGCGACCTGCCGTCACCTGCTCGGCGCGGGCTGGCGCATCGGCATTATCGATCTGCCCGACAGCGGCCTTGCCCGCCATTTTCCAGCGCGAGCGCGTAACCTCGTGCTGATCGAAGGCGACGTGCGCGCAGAAGAAACCGCGACCCGCGCCGTTGCTGCGGTCACCGACCGCTTCGGCCGGCTCGACGGACTCATCTCCAACGCCGGTATCATGATCCGAAAACCGCTGCGCACTCTGGCGCTCGCCGAATGGCATCGCGTCCTCGACACCAATCTGACCGCAACATTTTTGCTGGCGCGCGCCGCTGAGAAGGCCTTGCGCAAGGCGCGCGGCGCGATCGTCACCATCGCTTCGACGCGCGCCACAATGTCGGAGCCGAATACCGAATCCTATTCGGCTTCCAAAGGCGGCTTAGTCGCCCTCACCCACGCTCTGGCTGTGAGCCTCGGTCCGGACGTGCGCGTCAATTGCATCAGCCCCGGCTGGATCGAGACCAAGGATTACGCCGCGCTGCGCCGCAAGGACCACGCCCAGCATCCCGCCGGCCGCGTCGGCAAGCCGCAAGACGTCGCCGAACCGGTCGCCTGGCTGCTCGACGGCGAGCGCTCCGGCTTTGTCACCGGGGCCCATTTCGTCATCGACGGCGGCATGACGCGCAAGATGATCTACGAGGAGTGATGCGCTGCCGGCGGTCCGGCTGCGGCTTCAGCCGACCGGGCCGCTGAGCGCCAGACGCAAGCCTTTGAAAAGGCGTAAGCTGTGCCGGCTCTCGCCGTCGCGACGCTCCGGGGGCAGCCGTTCCAAAAACGCCCGCGTGCGCGCCGGCGCCGCCTTGGTCAGCGCGGCCACGTATTTCGCCGCTTTCGGCTTGTCGCCGATCGTGGCGTAGATCGAAGCCAACCAGGCGTGGACCAGCGGCGAGCCGGGCATAAACGTGTCGGCGCGCAACGCCCAGGTCAGGGCTTCCTGATCATGGCCCAATTCGAGCTCCGCCTCGGCGGCGAACAGATACCAGTAGCCGGCCGTCGGATCGTTCGCCGTGGCGGCATGGATGGTCTGCAGAATCTGTTCGAGCCCTTTGTCCGGTTGGCCCATCCTGACCAGAACGTCGCCCATCTGGCCTTGCGCCGGCAAAAAGCTTGGATTGATCTCGAGGCAGCGCTGCAGCAGACGCATGCTCGCCTCGTAGTCGCGGCCATGCTTCTGCAATAGCGCCAGACTGTAAAGGGCGGAAATCGAATCCGGAAATCTGCGCAACGCGTCGTTCAACACGCGCTCGGTTGCCGCGAGATCCGGCGGGGGATCGAAGTCGACAAAATTCATCGTGCCGGAGACCTGCACCCGCGCCACCGCTAAAAGCGCTGCCTGATTGCGAGGCTCGCGTTGCAGCGCCGCGTTGAACCAGGACAGTGCGGCGACGAGATTTTCGCGCGTACTGCCGCGCTGCAGCGCCCAATAGCCGCGCGCGATCAGCTCGCGCGTCGTCAGCTGCTCGCGCGGTTTGTCGCGTATCTGCAGCGTAGCCAGTTGATCGATCTCGATCGCGATCATGCGTGCCACGCCGCGCGCCACGTCCTCCGCCGTCACCGCCACATCGTCTGTCCCGTGCCGCAGATTGTCCGACCAGACATTGGCGTGGCTGGTCGTATCGACCAATTGCAAATCGATGCTGTGGCTGTTGTCCTTGATCGAGACGTGTCCCACAACCGCGTAGCGCACGCCAAGCTCGGCGATCAGGCTCGGATCAAACGGGCGGTCGCGATAGAACTCCGATGTGGACTCGGCAATGACCCGCAGGCCCACGAAGCGGCTGAGATAGCCGATGAGGCCGTGCGTGAGCGCGCGGGCGAACGCGGCATCGTTTGAGCGTTCGGGGTCGTCCACGGCGAACGGCAGAACGACGATGCCCTGATTGCGCAGTGGAACGGTCACCAGGCGTGTCGGTTTCGAACTGCTGGCAAATGTCAGCGCGCTGGCGACGGTCAGGGCCACGATGACAGCGGCGAGCCCTGACCAGACGAAGGCCGGGCGACCCCGGCGCCAGAACGGTTGCCTTGGCGACGGTGCATCGCCGACCAATGCGGCAGGCGGAACCTTCGGTTCGGAATCCTCCAGATCCGGGCCGGACGCATCAGGTGCGAGAGTCGGCGCGGCGATCGTGCTGACGGGTTGAATGATACTCCTCGGCGCCAGCGATGCGGCCTCGCGCGCCTCGGCAGACTCGAAATCGCCCCGCTTGATTCGCTCGATCAAAGCCCGCGTTGCGGGTTCGGGGGCAACATCGAGCTCATCGCGCAGCAAATCGACAAGCGATTTGGCGCGGCTCAGCGCCAGCTCGCGACCCTTATGGCGCGCCAAAAGCTGCAGCACCTGGCGTTGCCGGTCCTCTTGCGTCGGATCGAGCGCAACCAGGCGCTCCGCTGCCGCAAGGGCGCCTTCGCCATCGCCGGCGGCCTCGGCATTCCGGCACAATGTCTCGAACAGGCCTGCCGCCGCCGTCGCCAGCCGATCGGCTTCGCGATTGCGCCAAACGTCGAACTCTTCGATGTCGAGAGACAGATCGGCCAGAAAAGCACCGCGCCACAGCGCGGCGGCCTCGACAAGATGCTCCGGCCGCCCCGATGCCGCGACCGATACCAGCATGCGGGCGTCAACACGAACCAAATCCCGGGAGAGCCTGATCGTGTCGCGGTCAACGATAAGAATCTCGGACGCAACGCATAAATCTTGGCGCAACGAGTTGAGACACTGGCGCAAGCTGTGGCGCGCGAGCATGTCGGGGTTATCGCCCCAAAACAGCGTCGCAAGCTGTTCGCGCCTCGCCTGGTACTCAGGCTGCATCGCCAGATAGGCGAGCAAGGCCTGCGGCTTCTTTCCGCGAACCGAAATCGGAATGACCCGGCCGACGTCCGCTTCGAGAGCGAACGATCCGAGCAGACGCAAGTTGACGCTGCCGAGCTTCGCCATGGATTTGGGCCGCCGATTATCAGCCCAGCAGTTTTATCATTCCTGATCTGCAGACACTAGAACGGCCTTTCCATAGCTCGCAAAAAAAGCGGGGGACGGGTCTAAGCCGTTCATTTGTTGAAGACTTTTCGTTGACGCCGGCATGACGCTGCATTGACGCCGCCCATGTCATGGTCGCTCGGAAATCACGCGGGATGCCCCGCACAGCCCACAGCTGCGAGAACCCTTAAGGCGCTGCCATGGCACTCGACCCAAAATTTACTGCGGCCTTGGCCTTGCACCGCTTCGGCTTTGGCCCGGTGCCTGGCGCAATAGCCGCAATCGCCGACGATCCGCGCGGCGCCCTGCTCGCGGAGCTTGAGCGGCCCGGCGCCGGCCAAGTTGCGGCGGGTAATCTACCCAACAGTGCCCAAGCAGCCCGCGCCTTCGCCGAATATCGGGCTGAACGGCTGGCGCAGCGCAAACTTTTGCAACGCGCCAAGCAACAGGCACCCGCCGGCAGCGGCGATACCAGCGCCGCAACGAAGCCAGAGGGTGACGCACAAGCTCCCGGAGCATCAGCCACAAACAATGGGCAAAATCGGCCGCCGGAGCTCCCGGCTCTGCTTGTGCAAAATGAAGCTCAAGTCCGGCTCGAGGCGGCGCTCTCGGCGCAAATCGGCTTCGTCGAACGCCTCGTCTGGTTCTGGTCGAATCATTTTTGCGTCTCGACCGACGTTTCGCTGTCGATGGCGGGCGCTTATGAACGCGAGGCCATACGGCCGCACGTGCTTGGCCGCTTCATCGACATGCTGACCGCGGCCGAAAGCCATCCGGCCATGCTGATCTACCTCAGCAATGCGCAATCAATGGGACCGAACTCGGTCGCCGGCATCAATAACAATCGCGGTCTCAACGAAAATCTCGCCCGTGAAACTTTGGAACTACACACGCTTGGTGTTCGCAGCGGCTATTCGCAAGCCGACGTCACGAGCTTCGCCAAGGTGCTCACCGGTTGGACTCTCATCAGCACCCTGGTGCCCGCCCACGGCGGCGAGCCCGTGTTCTTCAAGCGCTTTCACGAACCCGGTGAGCAGGTCGTCCTGGACAGGCACTATCTCGACACCGGGTTCGAGCAGGGCCGCGCTGTGTTGGCGGATCTGGCGGCTCACCCGGCGACGGCCCGGCACATCGCACGCAAGCTCGCGGTGCACTTCGTCGCCGACGAGCCGCCGCAAAGCCTGGTCGACAAACTGGCCGAGCGCTTCATCGTCAGCGACGGCGACCTGAAAGAGGTCGCGAAAGCGCTGATCGTCGCCGACGAATCCTGGACTCCGCATCGCACGAAATTAAAGCGCCCCTTCGACTGGCACGTGGGTGCTTTGCGGCTTGCCGGCGCGCGCGGCGTGATTGCGCGGTTCATGAACGGCCAGGCGTTGCTCGGCGAACCGATGTGGCGCCCGCCGGCGCCGAACGGTTTCCCCGAGCACGAAGCCGCCTGGATCGACGGGCTGGCACAACGCGTCGACGTCGCCAACAGCTTTGCCGGCCGCGTCGCCGAGCGGGTCGACCCGGTCGCGCTTCTTGACGAGGGACTCGGTCCCCTGGCTTCGGCCGAAACGCGTAACACCGTGGCACGCGCCGGCGATCGCGTGCAAGCACTGACGCTTTTGCTGATGGCGCCGGAATTTTTGCGGAGATGATCATGACGATGCTGCACATGCCATCGCGCCGGCAATTTCTGCTCGGCTCCGGCACGTTGTTCGCCTGGGCGCATCTGCCGATGCTCGCCCGCGCCGAAGGCCGCGATCCGCGCTTTTTGACCATCGTGCTGCGCGGCGCGCTGGACGGGCTCGCCACCGTCGCACCGGTCGGCGACCCGGATTGGATACCGCTGCGTGGCGACGACGCGCTGACGCTCGCCGGCAAGACGCCCGCGCTCAGGCTCGACGATTTTTTCGCGCTCAATCCGGCGATGCCGAACCTGCACCGCATGTTCGGCGCCCAAGAGGCGATCATCGTGCACGCCTCAGCAACGCCGTATCGCGAGCGTTCGCATTTCGACGGTCAGGACGTGCTGGAAAGCGGCGTCGAAAAACCTGGCGCGGTCCGGACCGGCTGGCTCAACCGTTTGCTTGGCGGTCTGGCGTCCGAGGGCCGTCTCTCCACAAACGCCGGTAGCGCATTGGGCGTCGGACCGGTGACCCCATTGGTGGTCCGCGGACCGGCCCCAATCCTGATCTGGTCGCCGCGCCGCATTCCGCCGGCAAGCGATGATACGATGGCCCGGCTCGTCGAGCTCTATCGCCATACCGACGTTCGGTTCGCCCAGGTCCTCGAAGGTCGCGCCAAACTTGCGGAGCTCGCCGCAAGATCCGGCATGGTCGACAAGCCGGCCGGCCCGATTGCCGGGCCTTTCGTCCCACCGCTGGCATACGCCGCGCAGCAGCGCACATACTTCTCGGCGGTCGTGGGTGCCGCCGCCCAGTACCTGGCCCAACCGGACGGCCCACGGGTCGGCGCACTCTCGCTCAACGGCTGGGACACCCATTACGACGAGGGCATCGCCAACGGCGCGCTCGCGCAACTTCTCGGCGCGCTCGACAGCGCTTTGGCCGCGATCAAGGACAACATGGGCGCGGTGTGGCGCGACACCGTGGTGGTGCTCATTACCGAATTCGGCCGCACCGCGCGCATCAACGGCAGCAAAGGCACCGACCACGGCACCGCGACCGTTGCGCTCGCCATCGGCGGCGCGCTCAAGGGGGGCCGCATGATCGCCGACTGGCCCGGGCTCAAGGCGGCAAACCTTTTCGAGGACCGTGATCTGAGACCGACCATCGATCTTCGCG
>Ga0126381_100006773_pt1 | contig 12710 bp, 8 predicted proteins | sample PanSoiMetPlot_28_FD_96465 | JGI IMG/M metagenome (GOLD analysis project Ga0126381, IMG submission 96465) | Tropical forest soil microbial communities from Panama - MetaG Plot_28 | ecosystem: Environmental > Terrestrial > Soil > Tropical forest > Bulk soil | place: Panama | collected 2016-02-17
AATCGCAAGCCCTGACAAACGCGGAAGCATTGGGGGGTCCTGATACAGAGAAATACTGGCCCAAGAGGCGACCGGTAGCGGGTAAAGGGAAAGGTCGGTCCAACGGTCCACAGCCTGCTGCTTCGTTAGTTGTTTGGGAGGCTCCGGCTCACCCTCAGACTGTATGTAAACGTCACCGGAATTTGGGCTCTTGACTTCAAGCTGCGACGTTACCCCTGCATCGTTGATGACCTTGACGAGAAAGATCCGCGTCCCACCTTCTACCAGCTCGGGTTTGACGGAGCCGGCCTTAACTTTTACCCGGCTCTCGGCATTGATCTCCACGATGGCTAGAACGTGCGCATCCAAGACGCTCTGCAGTTGCTCAACTGCTTTCGACTCGTCTGCTAGAGCCACGGCGTCATCCATCCTAGAAACTTCCTCCGCTGAAAACGGTTCACCCAGATACGCCATGGCATTTTCAATCTGGTGAGCCTGCTGGGCAAGCGGTTGCAGTGGAATGGGGCCGTTCCTGCCGGCGGCCTGATACGCATGCGTCCTAGGAGTTAAAGTTACAAGCACAATAAGAATTGAAGCGACCGCAAGTCGCGCTAAGAATTCACTTCTCATGGGTTCACCCCTCATCGTTCCAACGCTGAATGGAATAGTCTTCACACGATAGTCATCCGCAAGTTCGCCCCAGCGGGGTGGGATCTTCATTAGGCAGGGCATCCTCTTGACGATAAACCGGCAGGCGGAGTAGCAGATCGTCCATGACATTTCTGGCTGCACCAGCTTGAAGATGCTGCGTAAATTGTCCACGGAACAGAAAAAACCCAGCCGTTGCCTGGGGTTGGTAGAAATTGCGTTGGTACCGCCCGACATCGGCCCCGAATTTCATGGTGTGTTTTTCTCGGGTCTAAGCGAGAGAATCTGCGAGTCGGTAGGTATTATCGCTCGCCAGTTCAGGTATCCAGAAGGAAATTTTGGATGGTACTAGCAAAACCATAACCCGGAATAACAAAGATGGCAGGTGGGACCACGGACACAGGGATGGACTGAACTGGGAGACTGTGGTTCCGGTGTATTTCCGAGTGCCCCCTAGTAGAGCCGTCGTATTGGGTTACGCCACAGCAGCGATGCCACGGATCGCCATAAAGAGCAAAACATGATTTCGGAAGGCTTTCTTAATTCCGTTTGCCTTGCGATGGATTGCGTCCTGTGAATTTCTTGAATGCACGGCTGAAGTCATTTGCATGCCGGTAGCCCAGTTCGTAAGAGACTTCTTTTACTGCGACTCCATCGTGGTTCAGCAAATGGCTTGCACGTTCCATGCGAGTCCGGGCGTGATAGGCGGTTACAGATTCGTGCAGATGCGTACGGAACAGGCGGTTGAGCGTCACGGCGGATACTTGAAGGTATTCGCAAAGCGGAGCGATCGGATTACGTTCTGATATATTTTGCGCCAGCCAGCGCAAGCCGAGTTCCAGGCGCAATGCAGATTCAGGCGCGGAGGGCTTGGGTGTCCTAAAGCGGGAAATCGCAACATCCATGCGCAAGCGTAGTTCTTCCAGTGCAAGTGCCGACAGTGCGTCTGGTTTTTCCAACTCCCGCCGACATAACGAGTGGATTTGTTGGAGCGTGCGAATGAGCGCACGATCGGCACTGAAGGTTTGAACGCCGTTGGGGGATGAGCTTAACCCAGGGCAGCGCGGCACACCGTTCCACACCCACGTCAGCAGTTCCGAGACGCTCTCAAAAGAATTAGCCGTCCAACCACTGGCACAATCCGGACCGAGCACCAGAACTTGTCCCGGTTGCACTGAAATTGCTCTGGAAATGAGCTGCAAGACGGGGTTGCCTTGTAGTACAACGCAGTAAACCCATCCATGGTGCAACGAAACTGGAATTCCGGATTCGCCAAACCGCCGCTTCCCCCAGCTCAAGTACTGCAGGTCCAGCTTCAGATGTTTTGGGCACACCCAGCGAGGCCGTCCCACTGGGGGCAGATGCAAGACGCGCGGCAACCGTTGAGTTGAGATGGTTCGGGGCGTAGCCGAATCAGTCATGTGCGATTTGGCTAGCATTATGACCTTGGCAAAGCTAGCTGTCTAATCCAAGCTGTATGGGCTGGGTTTCGTGTGCGCGAAAACATCGGAGCCAGGATCGCAAGAAAAGTGGAGGCGGATGCTACTGTCTCGGCGCGAATCGCCAGATCCATTCATCACAAAGCCCAAAGACTCGCCAGCGCCGACCGCCGGCGCTAGCGTGTGCTGGATCATAGTCGCCTTGCTGTTTCTGGCCACCGCGGTCAATTATCTTGACCGTGCGGCCCTGGGCGTCTTGAAACCGATACTAGATGTGGATCTGGGCTGGACTCAAATTGATTACGGTTGGATGGTCACCGCATTCCAGGCGACTTACGCAGCGGGGTATGTTCTGGCCGGACGATGGTTCGATCAAATCGGAGTTCGGGCAGGATTGTTGATCGCTGCCAGCGTATGGAGTTTCGCGGCGGGCGCGCATGCGTTGGCACACTCCGTCATCGGCTTTGTTATCGCGCGCGCTCTTTTGGGATTGGCAGAAGGCGGCTTCTTCCCGGCGGCAGTGAAGGCCGTGGCGGAATGGTTTCCACAACCGAAGCGGGCATTTGCCACCGGCCTGTTTAACTCAGGCAGTAATGCGGGAGCAATAAGCTGTCCCGCCATCGTGCCGCTCCTGGCCGAAAGATGGGGCTGGCGAGGAGCGTTCTTGTTGCTGGGTGTGGTTGGGTTCGCCTGGGTTGGCTTGTGGGTCCGATTGTATCCCAAGAACATCGCGTCGGCTGTTAGGGACAGCACTGCGGAAGCGGCCGCGGCGCGATCCACCAAGGAGAGTGCCGCCCCCTGGCTTGACCTGCTTCGTCATCGGCAGACATGGGCCTACATTGCGGGAATGACGGCGTCGGCTCCGATCTGGTGGTTTTACATCTTCTGGGCGCCCGATTTCTTCAGCAGGCGTTACCACCTGAATCTGAGCCAAAGCAGCCTGCCCTTGATGTGTATTTTTCTCGTGGCGGGTCTCGGCGGCATTGCCGGTGGATGGCTTTTCTCCGTTCTGTTGCGCCGTGGCTGGACACTCAATGCCGCGCGGAAAATGAGCTTCTTGATTTGTGGCCTTTGTGCCGTGCCGGTATTCGCCGCGCCACTCGCTCCGAACTACATCATCGCGGTCGTAGTGGTCGCATTAGCGGCGGCCGCGCACTGCGGGTATGCTGCCAATCTCTACGCGCTTGCGACTGATCTTGTCCCGGCGAAGACAGTAGCATCGCTCGTTGGAATCGGAGGAATGGCTGGAGCCGTCACGGGTATTTTTTTCGCGCAATTCATTTCGCGGATATTGTCGCTGACCCACAACAACTACATGGCCCCGTTCGCGGTTGCCGCTTCCAGTTACTTGCTGGGCTTGGCCTGTATTCATCTGCTGCTTCCCAACTTGGACGCATTGGAATTGGGAACTGACGCGCAAGACACAACTACAAGCGAACGATTGAATGTGGGAAGCACGCTATGTCTGCGTTGACGGAAAATCGATACGTCTTGAGCAGAGAGAGCTCCGAGCGGGCGCTGGCGAAAGGCCTGGCGGAAGCCACCTGGTATAAGACGCCAGTGGCGAAAGCGGAAATCCGCGAATTGCTTGAACGCCGGGATAGACCCGCCATTCGCGATACTTTGCTCTGGTTTGCGATGGTTTTCGCCACAGCGTATTGGGCCTTTCGTTGGTGGGGCAGGTGGTGGGCGATCGTTCCATTCGCCATTTACGGCGCGTTGTACGCTTCTAGCTCCGATTCCCGGTGGCACGAATCAGGGCACGGTACTGCTTTCAAAACAGATTGGATGAACAAGACGCTTTATGAAATCGCTTCGTTCATGGTGATGCGCGAGTCATCCATCTGGCGTTGGAGTCACACTCGGCATCACAGCGACACCATTATTGTGGGGCGTGATCCGGAGATTCAGGTGCCGCGTCCACCCAATCTCGTCGAGGTAGGGAAAAAGTTCTTTGGCTTGGGGAATTTTCCCCGCTACTGGATTAGCCTCGTGCGGCACTCGTTGGGTCGTATGTCAGGATCAGAGAAGGAATTTGTGCCCGAATCCGAGTACTCATGCGTATTCATTCGCGCTCGGATCTACCTCATGATCTACGCGTTCGTCCTTGCTGGGGCATTTCACTTTCACACAATTCTGCCGCTCATGTTCGTAGGATTACCCAATCTCTATGGGTCCTGGCTGATGAATGTGTACAGTCTTACGCAACACGCTGGGCTGGCAGAAGATGTCCTCGATCATAGGCTGAATTGCCGCACGGTGTACATGGACCCGGTGAATCGCTTTCTCTACTGGAACATGAACTACCACCTGGAGCATCACATGTTCCCGCTGGTGCCTTATCACAATCTGCCGCGGCTGCACGAGTTGGTGAAATGGGATATGCCCGAGCCCTATCCAGGCCTGATTGCAACCTTCCGCGAGCTCATCCCTGCCGTGCGGCGACAAATGAGAGACCCCGGTTACCACGTAAAACGCAGAATTCCATCATCCACAATGGGACGCGGGATCGCAGGCACCGTACCAGCATTCAAAGCGCGTGATGTTCCGACCGCTGATGGATGGGTTCAGGTTTGTAATGTCGATGAGATTGAAAAGGAAGGCGTGGTCCGCTTTGATCACAAAGGGCGGACATTCGCGATCTACCGCACGCTGAACAATCAATTCTATGCGACAGATGGAATCTGCACCCACGGCAACGCGCACCTCGCCGACGGTTTTGTGAGTGGCCGACTGATCGAATGTTCCAAGCACAATGGACGCTTCGATATTACGAATGGGGCACCCGCCCGGCTGCCAGCCTGTAGAGCTCTGTGCACTTATCCGGCCAAAACGGAAGAGGATCGCGTTTACATCAATCTGTCCAATGCCGCTCCGGAACATCGAACCCCGGAGTACACCCTGAGGGTCGTCAGCAATGAGAACTTGGCCACGTTCATCAAAGAACTCGTGCTTGAGCCGGTGGACGGCGATGCCTTGCCCTCCTATCAACCCGGACAATACATGCAATTGGAAATTCCAGCTTATGGGGAACTGTCTTTCTCGCAGATCTCAGTGAAAGATCCTTTCGCGCAGGTATGGCGCGCACACCACCTTTTTGAGAACCGTTCCCGGTCCGATTTCATCGTGCGCCGCAATTACTCGCTTGCAACAAACCCGTCGTTTCACTGCCAGCTCAAGTTCAACATTCGCATTGCCACGCCACCGCGAGGTCAGGACTGTGATGCCGGCGTTGGTTCCACTTACGCCCACAGTCTTCGTGCTGGAGATACCGTCACGCTGGCCGGTCCGTTCGGGGATTTTCTGATCAAGAAGACCAGCAAGGAAATGGTCTACCTGGGTGGCGGCGCGGGAATGGCTCCCTTGCGTTCTCACTTGTCTTTTCTGTTCGATACGCAAAGCACCACTCGCAAGGTGTCCTTCTGGTATGGCGCCCGCTCCCGGAAGGAACTCTTTTATCAGAAGTACTTCGATGGATTGGCCGCACAGCACCCCAACTTTACCTTTCATGCGGTGCTTTCTGAACCATTGCCGGACGACGATTGGACCGGGCCCACCGGGTTTGTGCATGAAGTCTTGCGAAACCAATACTTACAACAACATCCCGGCTTGGCAGAAGTGGAATTTTATTTGTGCGGCCCGCCACTCATGATGCAAGCGGCAAAACGGATGTTGATGGAGGATTTCGCCGTCGCGCCGGCGCACATCGCTTACGATGAGTTCTAAGGGAGTCCTTTCGATCTGCGATTCGCGGTTTAGATGGTCGAGCTGCTTTTAGGATTATGCACAAAACGGGGGAGTTTCGTGGACAATCCGCGCTTGTTCTGTGTCCCACTGTTATTACTCTGCGCAGTTGAAGCAGGATTTGCTCAAGCTAAACATGGGTGGGGCAATCCATCCGTCGAGCGATATGCGCCGATCGCGGAGGAACAATCTGCTGTTAAAAGGGCAAATCCGACGTGCCTGGAGTGGAAGAACGGCACGTGTACGGTGTGCGGTGTCGATTCCGCGATCGACATTTTGCTGAAGCCCATGACGAAGACCCCCATCCTTCTTTGTCGGGACATGAAGCCCGGGCCTGCCAGAGTGGTGCTGTCGACGCACGCAGAACCCGCGATTCGAGGCCTGTGGGAGGTTGAGTTTGGCCTCGGGTACCAGACTCCCGCAAGAGCCGAATGCCCTCACCAATTCATTGCATCCAGCAATCCTCCCCTGAAGAATGCCTATGAGATAGGTCCTGTCACTATCGAAGGCGAAATTTCTACAGATGGAACGATTCAGGCTTTGGCATGCGTGGGGCTGTCGTCAACGCAAGTCGGCGGAGAAGGAAAAGAAACCGGGGCTTCGCTGAGAATATTCAAGCTTCGTGTTGTCAGCGAGTAGTGTTTGTCGCATTGGTGAAAGAGCAGATGAAACCATTTCCCGTCGCGCAGACCGCCGCATTGCTATTCGTTCTGATCGCGCCTACCGAATTCATGAAGGCACAGGCCACTCGGGACGCGGTGGCTCCATTGCTGGAAAAGGAGGTGCAGCCCAAGGCTGTCACGGCCTATCAATTGCAAAGATATTTGATGAAGAACATTCCCAAGCCGATGGTTCCCGCAACGGCTGAGGAATGGAGCAGGGAGGCGCGGAAACTCCGTAAGCATATCCTGCAGGACATTGTCTTTCATGGCTGGCCACAGGAATGGATCGATTCCGCTCCGCGGTTCGACCAAACCGAACTGATTGAAACCAGGCACGGATATCGCGTGCGCAAGTATCGCTACCAAATTGTGCCGGGTTTTACATCCACTGCGGTCCTTTATGAGCCCGAGCAGTTGCATGGACGAGTCCCGGCGGTTCTGAATTTAACCGGGCACGAATCTGTAGCAAACCTGACGGAATACGAGCAAAAGCGGTGCATTAATTTCGCGAAACAGGGAATTCTGGCACTCAGCCTTGGCTGGCCGGGTTTGGGCGAACTGGGACAACCAGAAAACAATCACGATTTCGCCGGCCAGTTGGATCTGGTGGGTTCCAATTCTCTGGGATTTTTCTACCTCATCATTCGTCGCGGCCTGGACTTTCTGGCAGGTCTTTCGAACACAGATAACACGCGCATCGGTGTAACCGGCCTGTCCGGTGGCGGTTGGCAGACGGTCATCATCAGTTCTTTGGATGAGCGCGTCAAGGTGATGGTAGAAGTAGCCGGCATCGGATCCTTGGAATCGAATTTGACGCGTCCGACCGATTCTTCCGACATAGAAGAGGATGCCACCGACTTGATGATGGGATTCGACTATCCGTTTCTGGTGGCCATGCGGGCGCCCCGGCCGACTCTCCTGATCCATAATGAACAGGACGATTGCTGCTTCCTGGCGCCCCTCGTGAAACCGTATATTTATGAACAGATTCTTCCGTTTTTCAAGCTTTACCACTCCGAGAGTGCGCTGCGATGGTACGAAAATATCGACCCAGGGACTCATAACTATCAACTAGACAACCGCCAACAGGCCTACGCGTTCTTCTCGGAACACTTTCACCTGGCGCCCGTGGTCAAAGAAATTCCGAGCGATTCGGAAATCTTTACACCGCAACAACTGGCTGGTCATGTACCGAACGACAATCTGACGACTGCAGGATTGGCGAAGAAACTGGCAAGTAAAATCCAGCGGCCTGCGGTTCCTCCGGTGGGAGAACGTGAAGCCTGGATGACATCCCAACGGGAGAATTTGAAGTCCGTTATCCGCTACTCGCCGGTCGCGGTGGACGGTGCCTGGAAGCTGACCAGCACGACACTTCCCGGCCTCGAATCCTTGTCCTATCGCTTTGACTTTTCGAATTCGCTGAGTGGAACTGGAATTTGGGTGGCAAGGCGGGCAGCCGCTACCGCGGCACCATGGACCATCGTGCTGAACGACAAAGGATACAAAGCCTCTGCGCCAATGGTGGCGGAATGGGTCAATCGCGGCGAGCAGGTCCTTGCCTTCGAGCCTCTCTTCTTTGCTTCGACATCCCCCGACGAGACCGAACCGGCCTACTGGGAGATGTTGGTGGCAAGCCGGGGAGATCGCGCCATCGGCCTCGAAGTCGGACAATTGATCGCGACGGCAGAGTGGTTCAGAGCTTCCACTGGTCTCACCAAGACCCGCTTGGTGACCGATGGCCTACGCAGTCAGCTAGTCGCCCTGGTGGCCGCGGCATTGCAGCCAGGTTTATTCTCGGAGATCGAGTCAAACCATGCGCTGAGTAGCTTGAGCTATCTTCTGGACGCCCCGGTTCCTTATCGCACCGCTCCCGACGTCTTTTGTCTGGATCTCTACAAATATTTTGATATCGATATTCTGACGGTGCTCGCATTCCCGGCAAAGATAACCGTCGCTAGCAAAGTAGTTCCACTTCCGGTATCAGTGGCTAATTAGTGGAAGTGTTCAAGCACTCCTCGGCAAGAATATTGTCATGGCAGCGTTGCCGGTTGGATTTGCAGTAACTCTGGAGGAGGGCCACATGGAGAAACAGAAGGAGACCAGGCGCGAACTTCTGAGGGTGACCGGTGCGGCGGTTTTCGGCCTGGGCGCAGGAGGATCGGTTCGCGCAGTTGGAGCAAAAGTTGGGCCTGCAGTGCTGCCTTCCGATTTTAATGTTCGCGACTTTGGCGCAACGGGTTCCGGCAAGACCCTCGATACGCTCTCCATCAACAAAGCGATTGCTGCTGCGGCGGCAATCGGGGGCGGAACGGTTCATCTGCCTGCTGGCACGTACTTATGCTACTCAATTCGAATGAAGAGCCATGTCCGGCTTCAATTTGCAAGCGGAGCGACGATCCTTGCGGCAGATCCGCCTGCAGAGAATGGCGGGGAAGGCTACGATCTTCCGGAATCCAACAAGCCAGGGGGAAACTATCAAGATTTCGGCCACAGTCATTGGCACAACAGCCTGATCTGGGGCGAAGGCTTGGAGAATATATCCATCTGCGGTCCGGGCTTGATTTGGGGTAAAGGGATCAGCCGAGGCGAGTTTCAAGGCCCAATCGCGGAAATTCCGGGAGTCGCAAACAAAGCGATCGCGCTGAAGAATTGCCACGACGTGGTTCTTCGCGATTTCTCGATTCTCCACGGCGGGCATTTCGGGATACTCGCCACCGGAGTCGATCACCTTACCATCGACAACCTGAAAATTGATACCAACCGCGCCGGCATCGACATGGACAGTTGTCGCAACGTCCGGGTGTCGCATTGCAGCGTCAATGCGCCGTGGGACGACGCGATATGCCTGAAGAGTTCTTTTGCGCTAGGTTTCGCACGCGCGGCCGAAATGATTACCATCAGCGATTGCATGGTCAGCGGCAGTTTTGAAGAGGGCTCGCTTCTCGATGGGACCTTTAAGCGCTTTCCTCCCAGTGCGGATATCGACCGCACCGGACGAATCAAATTTGGCACAGAATCGAACGGTGGCTTCCGGAACATTACCATCACAAATTGCGTTTTTGACGGGTGCTTCGGTTTGGCTATTTTGAGCGTCGATGGAGCCGTCATTGAAGATGTAAGCATTTCGAATATCACGATGCGCGATACTGTGGCTTCTCCAATTTTTATTCGTCTCGGATCACGCATGCGAGGTCCCGCGGGAGTTCCGATTGGTGCCATCCGGCGAGTCAATATTTCGAATATCGTTTCTTCCAGTTCGTCGTCGCTGATATGTTCCATGATTGCCGGAATTCCCAATCACAAAATTGAAAACTTAAAGTTGAGCAACATCTTGTTACAGCATTCCGGCGGTGGAACACCGATTGAGGCGACCCATGAGTTGGAGGAAAAGGAAAAGGAATACCCCGAGCCGAACATGTTCGGGAATACACCCGCGCATGGTCTTTTCATTCGCCATGCAGAAGATATCGAGATCCATAACTGTAAAGTAATCTCTTCTGCGAAAGACGCCAGGCCATGCTTTGTTCTGAATGACGTCAAACGCATAGGATTTTCCGATATCAACGCGGGGCGCACCGTGAATACGCCGGTTTTCGTTCTGAACAACGCGATAGACATCAGAGTCGGAAAGTGTAACGCCGTGTCTGACAGAGAAATCGCAGAAGCGGAGCACGAGGAGTTTTAGAACGGAGTGAGGCCGCCTGCTTTGAGTTCGTGCCGTGGTTGGTGATTAGAAGACCATGTCCATCAGCAAGGGCCGACGAATTTGCTCCGCCCATTCCCTTGAAATTGCTGTACCCTATGGGGCACACGCGTGAAAGCCCTGGTTAAGTTCGCCTCTGGGAATGGAAACGTCGAGGTCCGCGACGTGCCAGAACCCTGGTGCGGTAAAGACCAGATCAAGCTCCAAATCGGCTTTTGCGGGGTGTGTGGGACAGATATTCACGTTTTACGCGACACATTCCCCAACTATCCGCCAGTCATCTTGGGCCACGAATTTGCGGGCACAGTCGTCGAAGTTGGCGCCAACGTCAAAGGCATTTCCCCAGGCGATCGAGGCGCTGGTTTGGGCGCCACCGCGGTCACCTGTGGGCAATGCCGACATTGCCTTTCTGGGCATTTCATTTTCTGTTCCAGGCGAAGAGGCATGGGCCACGGCGTCAACGGAGCATTCGCGCGTTACGTGGTGATTCGCCCTGACCAGTTCTACCGTGTACCTGAATGGCTCACGATGGAAGAAGCTTCCTTAAGCGAGCCGTTTGCGGCCGCGATCCAGGCCGTTACCGAGTTGACGGAGGTCCGTCTAGGTGACACGGCACTCATCTCAGGGCCGGGACCTATGGGTTTGCTGTGTCTTAAACTAATGGCAGCCGAGGGAATCAAAACTATTGTGGCGGGTACCGCAGGCGACGACTTGCGCTTGCAGGCTGCTAAACAGTTGGGTGCATTCGCCACTATCAATGTTTCAGAGCAGAATTTACTCGAGACAGTTTTTGAACTTACTCACGGAGTTGGCGTCGATGTCGCTCTCGAATGCGCGGGCCAAGAGCAGTCCGTCCGCGCATGCTTAGGCGCAGTTCGCGCCATGGGCCGCTATACCCAGGTAGGCATCTGCGGCCGAGATATTCAGTTTCCGATGGATCAGGTCTTTTATAAGCAGCTCTGCCTGAAAGGCTCTGTCTGCTACACGACTAGCACGTGGGCGCGCATGATGAATATATTTGCTCAAGGAAAGATTCGGCTCGGCGACCTTGTGTCGACAAAACTGGGCATCTCTGATTGGCAAAGGGCGTTCTCTCTCAGCACCGATCACGCCGCTTTGAAAATCCTTATGTATCCAGAGAACTAGGTCTTCCTACTCCTCCTGCCTCAGCAAATCCAACTCAGGGATGTAGCGCACAACCCAAGGTGCTTGAGGTTGGGTAACGTTCCAACCTCTTTACTATTCACTCCAGCGCGCAAAATTCTTTAGCGCTTTCCGTACCGTTTTGCTTCGGGTTGACATCTTACCTGAGGCTGATTAGGATTTGGGTTGAATGTCAACCCGAGGGGAGAAAGATCGTCTCGAACTGCTGCAGGGTACGTTGGACGTTCTCATTCTCCGCACCCTGATCTTCGGTCCGCATCACGGGCAGGGTATTGCTCGCGCCATTCAACAAACCTCTGATGACGAATTGCTGGTCGAGCACGGCGCGCTTTACCCGGCCCTCCAACGCCTGGAATCGCGTGGCTGGATTTCCGCCGAGTGGGGCACGTCCAGCAACAACCGCAAAGCGCGCTTCTATCGGCTGACCAAAACCGGCCGCACGCAGCTTGTGAAAGAAACCGCCAAATGGAAGCGCCTGTCGGCCGCGATCGGACGCATTCTCGAATTTCCAGCCGCTGAGGGGTGATGCCATGTTGTGGCACACGCGGAAGCAAAGCGATTTTGATGCCGAAATCGAGGCGCACATCGCACTCGAAGCCGACCGCCTGAAAGAAGAGGGTTTCAGCGAGCAAGAGGCTCGCGCAGCTGCGCGTCGTGCATTCGGCAATGTGACCCAGGCCCAGGAACAATTTTATGAATCCAACCACTGGCGCTGGTGGGACGAGCTTCGCCAGGACTCTCGCTACGGCTTGCGCCAGTTGCTGCGCTCCCCGGCGTTCACCGTAGTTGCCATCGTAACGCTGGCTCTAGGGATTGGCGCGAACACTGCGATATTTTCACTGACCGACCAAATTCTTCTTCGTACGTTGCCCGTGCCCGAGCCGCAACAGCTCGTGGTGCTGCGCTCGCCTGGGCCGCAAGGCGGCCACTGCTGGTCTGATATTGATAATTGCGCGCAGTCGTTTTCCTATCCGATGTATAAAGCGCTGCGCGAAAAGTCCTCTGTTTTTTCCGGTTTGCTGACCTACCGCGCCATTGGCGTCAATGTTTCCGGGCATGGCGCTACGCAAACCGCCCAGGGAGTATTAGTGAGCGGGAATTATTTTCAGACGCTCGAGATTCAACCCACTCTGGGCCGGCTGTTGACTGCGAATGATGAAACCGCCTCCGGTGCCAATCCCGTGGCCGTGTTGAGCTACGGGTACTGGTCGCGGCAATTCGGGGCCGACCCTTCCATCGTGAACCAGTCGCTGGTGGTAAATGGAGTTCCGCTCACCGTAGTCGGGGTGGCGCACAAAGGATTCAATGGAATCCAGATCGGGGATGCGCCGGACATTTTCATTCCTGTGACCATGAAGTTGCAGATGA